>FWPV01001132.1_pt1 | contig 37649 bp, 36 predicted proteins | sample 2228371 | NCBI WGS metagenome assembly FWPV01 (sample SAMEA103939776, study PRJEB20133) | metagenome | reverse complement strand
TCTTGTAAGGTTAGTTGGAGAAGAAATAGAAATCAAATTTCAGTTATCCCCCCAGAAGCTAAATGTTTTTGCTGATGCTGTTAATATTGAACAGGTTTTAATGAATCTTGCATCTAATGCAAGGGATGCAATAAGTGATTTTGGTGTTATATCAATAAGTACCGATATTGTTGAGCTTGATTTTGATTTTATTAGATTACATGGTTATGGAAGACCCGGCAGATATGCTCTGATTACTTTTTCTGATACAGGTGAAGGAATGGATGAAAAAACAAAAGAAAGAATATTTGAACCTTTTTTTACAACAAAAGAAGTGGGCAAAGGTACAGGACTCGGGCTGGCAATGTCATACGGAATAATTAAACAGCATGAAGGGTTTATCAACTGTTACAGTGAAAAAGGTAAAGGTACGACTTTCAGAATATACCTTCCAATTAGAGATGAGTCTATAAAATCAGATGAGGAAAGAAAATTATTTAGAATGGTTAAGGGAAGCGGTACAATTCTTATTGCCGAGGATAATGAAGAGGTCAGGAAATCAACTGTAGATGTACTGACTGCATCAGGTTATGAAGTTATCGAAGCAGTGGATGGTGAGGATGCAATAAATAAGTTTCTTGAAAATAGAAATCAGATTGATTTGCTCCTTCTTGATGTTGTCATGCCAAAAAAGAACGGTCGAGAAGTTTATGAATCAATCAAAAAGGAACAACCTGATATTAAAGCAATTTTTACAAGTGGCTACACTTATGATATTGCACATAAGAAAGGAGTAATTTCTGAAGGCGTAGAATTGATAATGAAGCCCTTTATATACAGTGTATTGGTTGAAAGAATAAATGAAATATTGAAGCGAAAGTAAATGATAAAAAAACATTAACCTGAAACTTTCCGGAATAAATTGATAATTCATTATTACGGTTGACAATCGGCTTATCCATACTTTAAATTAAAATCTATTAGGTAACCGATTGCCAATGAATACAGGTAAAATATCCTCAGGTATAAGCGACCTTGACAGGCTCATTGACTCACTATATGTGGGAGACAATGTAGTCTGGGAAATAGAATCTGGAACAGTTTTTGATATATTTAAGTATCATTTTATAAGGCAATCTATTGAAGAAAAACAAAATGTTATTTATGTAAGTTTCAATAAATCTCCATACTCTATCCTTCAACAGCTTAACGGAATTATATCCAGAGAGAATTTTACTTTGATAGATTGTTTCACATCAGGTAAGGGGAAAAATGATAAAGCATTTCTTAAGTTTTATGAGAATCCAGCTGAGATTAATGTTATAAAAGTTGAAACACCACGTGATATAAATGAATTTACAACAGTCCTTAATAATATGGAAGATAATCTCCCGTCTGGCACAAGATATATTTTTGATAGTCTTACAGGAATGCAGGACCTTTGGGGAGATGAAAATTCAACCTATAAATTTTTTACTTATTTATGTCCTTTACTTTATGATCTTGGCACGGTTGCATACTGGATTCTTGAAAAGGAAGCTCACAGCCAGTCTTTCAAAGCAAACCTCAGGCATGTTACCCAGGTCGTTCTGGATTTATACAGAAGAAAGGATAAACTTTTCATTAAAGCCCATAAGCTCGAAGGAAGGTCAGTCAGAGAGGCTTTTAAGCCACATCAATATGAGGTTGACAGTCAGAAAAGAGTTTATATAGCATCTGCAAAACGAGATGTTTTTGTAGATATTGGTACAAGAATAAGAGACATTCGTACAAGAATGGGAATTAATCAGAAAGAGCTCGCTGAAAAAGTTGATCTTACCCCGAGTTTTATTTCACAGCTTGAAAATAACCAGATAAGCCCGTCACTTAATTCATTCATGCAAATATGCGAGGCACTTGGTGTGACACCTGCTGCTGTCCTTGGTGACAGGAATGAACAATCTGAATGGTTAATCTCAAGAGAGCGTATTTTTTCTTTCCCGGTATTTGAAGATGAAGGTCTTAAAACATTTTCAATAGTAAATAATGCTGATATAAATGCCTATCTTATTGTTATTGAGCCTTTTATGAAAATGGAAAAGAAAATTAAACAGGAAAGGGGGAAGAGACTGGTTTATGTTATTCAGGGGAATGTTACAGTTTTACTGAACGGAAGGCATGAAAAAATAAAACAGGGTGATATACTCTGCCTTAAGGATGAAGTTTCATCTTTATGGAAAAACGAAGGAGGTGATAAAATAGAATTACTTTTAGTATGTTCATAAAGGACAGTTTCTGAATATACATTTATTTTTAAAATCCTGAAAGGATTTTTTTTGCCCAAATAGTTTAATAATACTTAATTGTGAATTTAATAATTAATAAATACTAATTATCAGGAGGAAATACTATGAATTATGGAAGACCAAATGCGAGTGCAGCAACAGGAACAAAAAACAGAGTTCAGGACCCGGCAGCATATTCAGGAATATGCTCGGTCTGTCTTGATGGATGCCCTGGAATTTGTGAGATAGGCAAATCATCCTATAGAGGTAGAGAAGTGCTCTATCCTCAGCCTTTTGGTAAAGTTACAGCAGGAGCAACAAAAACATATCCTGTTGATTATTCACATCTTAATATTATGGGAACATGCGTTGGCGCGGTTGGTATGGATGCTGACTCTGATAAAGCTCTTTTTACTAATGTTTCAACAGAAGTAGCATTGGGAAATAAGCACAAAGTAAATCTGAGAGTTCCTATTTTTACAGGTGCTCTTGGTTCAACGAATATTGCGCGTGACAACTGGGAAGGACTTGCTATCGGTGCTGCTATTTCAGGGATTATGGTTGTAATAGGTGAAAATGTTGTTGGAATGGACCCGAAAGCAGAGATAAAAAATGGTAAGGTCGTTAATTCTCCTGAACTTGCCCGCAGAGTGAAAACTTTTAATGACTGGAAAGAAACTCATGGTGCGATTATTCTTCAGCAGAATGTTGAAGATGCAAGACTCGGCTCGCCTGAATATGCTGTTGAAAAGCTCGGTGTAGAATGCCTTGAGCTCAAATGGGGACAGGGAGCTAAAAATATTGGTGGTGAAGTAAAATTAAATACTCTCGAGAGAGCACTTGAATTGAAAAGAAGAGGTTATGTTGTTCTTCCTGACCCTGAAGATAAAGTTATACAGAAGGCATTTAAAGAAGGTGCATTTAAAGAGTTTGAGAGACACTCAAGACTCGGGATGGTAGAATATGAAGGCTTTATAAGAAGTGTTGAGTACCTTCGCAAAATCGGTGCAAAATTTGTATCATTAAAAACAGGTGCATATAGAATTGCAGACCTTGCAAGAGCTATCAGATTCGCATCTGATGCACAGATTGATTTATTAACAATCGATGGTGCAGGTGGCGGAACAGGAATGAGCCCATGGAGAATGATGAACGAATGGGGTATTCCCACAATTTATCTTGAATCCCTTGCCTATAAATTTGCCAATGAATTAAAAGCAAAAGGCAAATATGTGCCTGATATAGCAATGGCAGGTGGTTTTTCACTCGAAGACCATGTATTTAAGGCAATTGCACTTGGCGCTCCATTTGTTAAGGCTGTATGTATGGGTAGAGCTACAATGATTCCTGCAATGGTGGGTAAAAACATAAAGAGATGGATTGATGATGAAAAGCTTCCACCTGAAATCAAGAAATATGGAGATTCTCCTGAGACAATATTCGTATCAGCAGAAACTTTGAAGGCAAAATACGGCAAGGATTTCAAAAAACTTCCATTAGGTGCTGTAGGAATGTACACATTCTGTGATAGAATTCAATTAGGCCTTCAGCAGCTTATGGCTGGTGCAAGAAAATTCGCAATCAATTATCTTGACAGGTCAGACCTTGTTTCACTGACAAAAGAGGCTTCTGAAGTAACAGGAATTCCGTATGTTATGGAATCAGATATGCAAGAAGCAGAAAGAATTCTTTCTGAATAAAATTTAAAGTAAAATTAAGACATAAGCAGGGGTGTTAGATGCACCCCTGTTTAAATTTACATTTTTTTAATAGGTTAACTAACAGGCACAAAAGTAATTATTCACAGGGAGGATAAACAGGTGGATACTGATAAAACAATGCTTTCGATACTTAAGATTCTTGATAAACAGCATGATACAGTTATTGGTTCAAGGGAATTGTCAAAGCAATTAAGGCTGCACGGAGTTAATATTTCAGAAAGAACTGTCAGGTATCATTTGAGAATTCTTGATGAACGTGGTTTAACAAAAGTATTCGGTAAAGAGGGAAGAATGATTACGCCTAAAGGTAGGGAGGAACTGATAAATGCGCGTGTTTCTGAAAAAGTAGGATTCATAATAAGCAAAATAGAGACCCTATCATATCTTACAGACCTTGACCTTGAATCAGGACAGGGAAATATTATTTTGAATGTATCGTGTTTCCCGGAGAAGAAATTAAGTGAAGCATTGAAAATTATGAAACCTGTATTTTCCTCACCATATATAATGTCTGACAAAGTTGTTCTGAAAAAAAGCGGTGAAAAAATAGGTGATTTCCCTGTTCCAAAAAATATGGTTGGACTGGGTACTGTATGTAGCGTTACAATTAATGGAATTTTTCTTAAAGCAGGAATTCCGGTCACTTCAAGGTTTGGAGGAGTATTACAGATAAATTCCGAACCAATACGTTTTACAGCACTTATCAGTTATGAAGGTTCATCTCTTGACCCTCTGGAGATATTTATTAAAAGCAAGATGACTGATGTAAGAGGTGCGGTCTCAACTGAATACGGGAAGATACTGGCAAGTTTTAGAGAAATTCCTGTTGTTACTATCGATAGGGCTTTGGATTTAAAGGAAAATCTCAAAAGTAAAGGAATCGGTGGAATTCTCATAGTCGGTAATCCTAATCAACCTTTGCTTGAGATGCCTGTTGGTGTTGACAGAGCAGGTATGGTAATAGTCGGTGGATTGAACCCAATCGCAGCACTTGAAGAAGCAGGCATTTCAGCAGTGTCCAGGGCAATGTCAACTTTATATCCATTTTCAGAACTGGCAAGATTTAAGGATCTTTAAGGCGAATAATGTAACCTTTGCTCAAGAATTTATTTAACTTGATGATTTTATTTTAAAAAGATATTATTGTTAATACGTAAAAAAGCGTATGGTAACTTATCCTTAAGTGTACACTGAGGTATCGATAAATAAATTTTCTCGAAATAGCTGAATTATTCTAATTACATTTTTTAAGTTAACAAATGGGATTTATGAATTGGTATCATGTTCTAAACTTAGAAAAGTTGGATAAGAGATTTATTGTATCTAAAAAGTAATTTTAATAATGTCTAAATTATTCTTTTTTTAAAAGTGTTACATGTCTATTGTATTTTAAAAAGGTAATTTTGCTTTTTCTGATGGGCAGGATGTTAATATCCTGCCCATTAATTATTTTTTAGCTTAATAAGCTTAGGGTAAACATTCGAAACCATATGCAGCATGTGCAGCTGAAGGTCCTGAACCACTGGCAGTTGCTTTGACAGATACTTTTGAATTTGCGGTGATAGTATCAGTAAGACTTCCAGAATTACATATTGCAGGTTCAGTAGGAGATGGTTCAGCTCCAGAAATTGTGCATTTTACAAGTGTATCTGTCCCGTTTTTTCTTAATGTAAATGTTCTTGAGTTACTAGCTCCAGGATAGGCTGTTAAATAAACTACAAGATTTTTTAGTGTACATGCTTTCTTGATTTCAAGTTGAACATTAGCTTCTGTAGCATTTGCATCAGCAATTCCCATAGGCGGACCATATAAAACATCCGAAGCATTGCTGGTAAGATTATTCATTCCGCCTGTAAACAAAATTTCTCTTGGGCCAGTTGGTCCTGTTACACCAGTAGGTCCTATTTTTCCTGGAGAACCGGCTGCACCTGTTGGGCCTTTTGCACCTGTTGCACCTGTTGCACCTTTAGGCCCTGTTGCACCTGTTGGACCAGTAGGTCCTGTTGGACCTGAAGGACCAGTAGGCCCCGTTGCACCTGTCGGACCAGTGGACCCGGTTGGACCAGTGGGCCCTGTAATACCAGTAGGTCCTGTAACTCCTGTTGGGCCAGTGACTCCTGTAACTCCAGTAACTCCTGTTGCACCGGTTGGACCAGTGGGACCTGTAATACCAGTAGGTCCTGTAGGACCTGTAATGCCTTCTGGTCCTGTTGGACCCATTGGACCATGAATTAAATTAACTCCTCTTAAAGAAACATTGAGTTTTGGTTCATGACCCGTAAGTTTGTTCTCTTTTGTATCAATTTCAATTGAAATGCCAGATGAAGGATATAAAGCAATTCCGTTATTTGGATATGAGCCATCAAGCCATCCTCTAACAAGTTCTGTAATATCAATGGCAATAAAAGAATTTATAGAGGAAGAGTTAATGTTCACAATCGCTATAGATTCAGACAAAGGGGCTGAACTTGAAGCATTATTACTTGTGATATTATCTTCTGTCCATGGAATTCCAGAAGAACCAATTCTTTTTATATCAATAGAACCTGCAGATTTTGCTTTGGATACAAATAGAAAAAGTGTTGCTTTTTCTATATCATTTCCTGTTGTTCCAGATGGTAGTGTGGAAAGATCAAATTTTATATAACCTGTTTGCAGTGGTGTTGTAGATACATTAATCGTTGTTTTAGAACCATAATTAGTGTTTCCTTTTGAGGAATTTGTGTAACTATCATCAGTTAATTTTGCCTGAGCTGCAAACAGGTCTTCTGAAAAAAATGTCATAAAAACCATAAGGAACACAGAGGATAATAATACAACCATATTGAATATCTTATTTTTCATAATTATTCCTCCATTTCCTATGGATAACACTCCCAACCATATAATGCATCAGCGTTTGCAGGTGAAGTAGTAGTTGTTGCTTTAATAGAAACTGGTTTATTTATATCAACAGTTCTCCTGCCTGCTGTATCAGAACATGAAGTGTTTGTCCCAGCAATTGTACAAGTGATAATTCCACCAGATCCATCATCATCAGTGCCATTCACTCTAATAGTGAACATTCTACTGTTACTAGCGCCTGGAGCTGTTGTTAAAGTGACATGAAAGTTTCTTGCGATACAGCTTCTTACAGGTGAGATTATTGTTTTTCTTTTGTTTTCATCTAAATCAGCAGCATTAATTCCTGCTGGCGCACCATAAACAGTGGAGATAGTCGTTAAACCTGTCATTCCGCCAGTAAATAAATAATATGTAGAACCCTGTGGCCCTGCTGGTCCTGTTCCACCAGTAGCACCAGTAGGTCCAGTTGCTCCTGTTGCACCAGTAGGTCCAGTTACTCCGGCAGCGCCTGCTGGACCGGTAGGGCCGGTAGGTCCTGTTGGCCCGCTTCCAGTAGGACCAGTAGCACCAGTAGGGCCAGTAGGGCCAGTAGGGCCGGTAGGGCCTGTGATACTTGGTCCAGTAGGACCGGTAGCACCAGTAGGTCCGGTTGGGCCTGTAGGACCTGTAGGTCCAGTTAACCCTGTTGGTCCCATCGCACCAGTAGGACCTGTAGGTCCTGTAGGTCCTGTTAAACCGGTAGGGCCGGTAGGTCCTGTTGGACCTGCTGTCCCTTCAACTGCTTTAAAAGTGATATCGAGAGTTGCTTCGTGGCTTGTATTTTTATCTTCTTTGCAATCAATTTCTGCTGAAACGCCGAAAGCTGGAACCAGAGCGATTCCATTATTTGTTGAAGGATTATTGAGCCAACCTTTTACAATATCAGTAATGTCAATAGATACGAAATTGCCTTTTAAAGAAGAATTAACATTAAGAGTAGTTATAAGGTCGCCAATAGGTGCAATACCTGCTGAATTGCTGTATGTAAGAGTTGTTTCCCACCACTGTGGTTCAGCAGCATTTATTTTGCGTATTTCTATTGAACCGTCCTTTTTTACATTACTTATAAAAAATGTAAGCATAGCTTTCTGAATATCATCACCTGTTTTGCCAGGTGGTAAAATTATGTTGAAAAATTTGATGTAACCTGTCTGCATTGGGGAAGTTGCTATTTTCATTGTTGGATTAGAACCATAGTTTGCATTAACTTTTGATGAACTTACATATGTATCGTCAGTTACCGGAACATGAAATGCAAAAGTAGAACTCGCATAAAGAACAATTATCACTACTGCAAACAGGAAGGACAAAATAAGATTTGTTTTCAATAAATTTCTTAACATATGTTCCCTCCACCTTTAAAAATTTTCCAAATTCAATTAAAATCAACAGGATAGAATGTGGCAAGAAATATTATTAAATGCCTTCTTTAAGTCGTTTCATCACCCCCTTGTTTCAAGATTAAATAAGAAACAACTTAAATAATTCAATAAAATCTAATAAAAAAATGATTTTATTTCAACTAACAAATAAGATAATGGAAAGTTCCTAAAATGTCAACTGATTTTACGTTAAACTTTAAAATATAATTGTACATAAGATAGATTTAACGAAAAATAAATTTTCATACAGCATCTGCACAATTTTTTCATTACAGGTTTAAATATATATTTGATTTTTTAATTATTTATTTTTTATTCTAAAGTATTAAACTTACTGGAGGTATTAAAGGATGACAATTTCTGACAGGGCTGCTGAGATGGCAAAAGCTATTCTTGCTAATGAAGGAAAAGAAACATGGGGTATCAGGGTTTTTATTGCAGGACAGAGTTGTTGTGGACCATCCTATGGGATGAATCTACAGGAAACACAGATGCCAGATGATGAAGTTGTTGAAAAAAATGGATTCAAAGTTTTTATGGATAAAGAGACCATGATGTCTCTTGCTGATCGTGAACTTGATTATTATGTTGGTGAAGAGGGAGAAGGATTTCTTTTTACAGGCGGGGTATCATCATGCGCGACCGGTTCATGTGGTTCGGCTGGTGGCTGTGGCACTGGTTGCGGTAGTTAAAAGATATTGCTCATAGTTAAATGTTTCCTGTAAAAAGGCTTAGAAGGCTTCGCAAGAATGAGACTATCAGGAGGATGGTAAGAGAAACACGCCTTTCTCCTGATAACTTTATATACCCACTTTTCGTTACATATGGTAAAGGTATAAGAAAAGAAATACCTTCCATGCCTGGCTGTTTTCAGGAATCTGTTGATAAAATAGCTAAACATTCCAGAGAAATTTATAGTCTCGGCATACCATCTGTAATTCTTTTTGGAATTCCTGAACATAAAGATGAAAAGGGTTCAGGTGCTTATGATGAACAGGGTGTTGTTCAGAAAGCAATAAAAACAATTAAAAATGCTGTGCCTGATCTTTATGTAATCACAGATGTTTGTATGTGCGAATATACCAGTCACGGACATTGCGGTATTATAAAAAACGGTGATGTAGATAATGATTTAACTCTTGAAGTCCTTGCAAAAGAAGCTCTCTCACACGTGAAAGCAGGAGCTGACATGGTTGCACCGTCTGATATGATGGATGGAAGAGTAAAAGCTATAAGAAGTTTACTTGACAGCGAAGGATTTGAGTCTATTCCAATAATGGCTTATTCAGCAAAATATGCCTCTTCTTTCTATGGACCTTTCAGAGAAGCCGCTGAATCCACCCCACAATTTGGTGATAGACGTTCATACCAGATGGACCCGGCTAACAGAATTGAAGCTCTAAGAGAAGTTGAACTTGATATTAAAGAGGGCGCAGATATAATTATGGTGAAACCTGCTCTTTCATATCTTGATATAATTTCTGATGTGAGACAAACTTTTAATCTGCCTGTAGCTGCATATAATGTCAGCGGAGAGTATTCAATTGTTAAAGCAGCAGGAAAGCTCGGCTGGATTGATGAAAAGCGTATGATGATGGAGATATTGACTTCAATTAAACGTGCAGGAGCTGACATTATACTCACATATTTTGCAAAAGAAGCTGCAAAAATTCTGAACAGTTAATGGAGATTTAATGATTACAGGAAAACCTTTGTTTACAGCAGAACAGATACAGAAGAGGGTTAAGGAACTTGCGAGGGACATTTCAGAATATTACATGGAAAAAGATTTATTAGCGGTAGGTATTCTTAAAGGTGCTTTTATGTTTTTTTCTGATATTGTAAGACAGATAGAAGTTCCTTTAACTATTGATTTTATTATTGCCTCAAGTTATGTAAAAACTCAGACAACAGGAGATGTTAAGGTTTTTTATGATATACGGGGTGATGTGTCGGATAAACATATATTATTAATAGAAGATATAGTAGATACAGGAGTAACTCTAAATCATATAAGGGAAAGAGTTCTTACGAGAAATCCAAAGAGTCTTAGAATTTGCGCTTTTCTTGATAAAAGAGAAAGAAGAATTGTTGATGTTCCACTTGACTACATAGGTTATACTATACCAAATGAATTTGTTGTTGGCTACGGACTTGATTATGACAATAAATATAGAAATTTACCGTACATCTCTATTTTTAAGAAAAATATAAAACTAAAAATTTAAAGATATTTCTGCAATAAATTGTATTGAAATAATAAAAATGATTGTTTGAACTTATTATGTTTGAATTAATGATAGAAACTCATTTTTCCTCTGCCCACCAGTTGAGAGGATATAAAGGCGAATGTGAAAATTTGCACGGGCATAACTGGAAAGTACAGGTTTATGTCTTGGCAGATCGTCTCAATGAAATTGATATTGCTATTGATTTTAGAGAACTTAAAAGAATGACCGATGAAGTGGTCTCATCCCTTGATCATGCATATTTGAATGATGTTTTTCCTTTTACTGAAAAAAATCCTTCTTCAGAAAATATAGCAAAATGGATTTATGATTCATTGAAGAAGAAGATTAATAATGAAAATGTAACATTATCAGGCGTAACAGTCTGGGAATCAGAAACAGCATCAGCAACTTACTTTGAAGAATAAATATGAAAATTGTTATCGGTTGTCATAGTTATTTATTGAGTGAAGGCATCAAGCGTCTTCTTAAGAAAGAAGAAGATTTTGAAATAATAGGTATTTTTGATGAAGGCTCTGATATTGAAGAGATCCTGAAACTTCAACCTGATATAATCCTTGTTGACAACAAAATATTCCGAACTCTTCCTGAATTAGTATTAAACAATAAAACAAAATTTCTTCTTATATGTGATAGTTCGTGGACCCCTGAATCTGATAGAAAAATACCCGATCTTGTTTTAAAAGGGGTTTATGGATTGCTTGTGCCTGATTCAACATCTCAAAAGCTTATTGAAGCGATCAGAGTAGTACATTCTGGAGAACTCTGGCTTGATAGAAGTGTAGTGAAAAATATCATTACACATATCTCGAGGATTGAGAACCCGGTTATTCTTACAAAAAAAGAAAAGGAAATTGTTGATCTTATATGTCATGGTTACAGGAATAAGGAAATTGCTCAGAAACTTGATATTTCAGAACAAACAGTAAAATCTCATTGCAATCGTATTTATAAAAAAATGGGAGTAACAGACCGCCTTCAGCTTGCATTATATACACACCGCATCTGGTCAAACCAGTATTAAACCAAAAAAGCAAATTCATATCAAATCAGTGCTGATTAAAACTAAGGTTTTAATTTCTGTTAAAACTAATTTTTTTAATTTTCAACCCTTAGATTAATTGAAAAACTATTTTGATTTTAGTATTTATTTTGTATGGTTGATTTATAAAGGAAAAATTATGATTATAAGGCTCAAGTGTCCGGAGTGTAATAAAGATTCATTCAGTTCTTCAGCAGAGGCATTCAAGCCCTGCCCTTATTGTGGTATTGTGTTCAGTGGAAAATTCGGAACAGACAGACGTAAGGAAGAACGTATAGAAAGAGAAGATGGAGTTTTCTTTTTATATAAAGGTAAAAACCTTGAAGCCAAAACTCTAAATATATCAAAAAATGGATTTACTATTAAAATAGAAAAATCTGATATGCTTCCGATTGGTGACATTGTTGAAGTAAAGTATGGAAATGATGATTTGAGAGCGCGCATTATGTGGGTAATGCGTAAAGATAATTTTGCGTTAACAGGACTTAAAATATTAGATAATACTTTCAAAACACAGAATCAAACAAATTAATTTCTTCATTTCCAATTAAAGCTGTTTTCTGCTACAATTTTAGATACCCTTTTGATCAAGCATCAGTTTTAATATTGAAAAATGATATGGAGGATACAATGGATTATTTTCTGAATGAAGAACAGATTATGATTAGAGATCTTGCAAGACAGATTGCTGAAGAAAAGGTAGTACCTGTAAGAGCGGAACTTGACGAAAAAGAAGAATTCCCCTGGGAAATTATGAATGTTCTTGCACAATCAGACCTTTTTGGATTGTTCATACCAGAAGAATATGGTGGACTCGGAAAAGGTTGTCTTGAGTTATGTTTAGCAGTAGAGGAACTCTCAAGAGCATGTCTTGCTGTTGCAACAAGCTATGCTGCGAATGCTCTTGGAACATATCCTTTACTATTATACGGCTCTGAAGAGCAGAAGAAGAAATATTTGCCGGATATCGCAGCAGGCAAAAGGCTTGTTGCTTTTGGATTAACTGAAGCAAATGCTGGCAGTGATGCTGCAGGAATTCAAACGACTGCAAAACTTGATGGCAATGAATATATTTTAAACGGGACCAAACAGTGGATTACAAATGGTGGAGAAGCAGAAATATATACTATTATTGCTTTAACTGACCGTTCGAAAGGAGCAAGAGGTGCTTCAGCTTTTGTTGTAGAAAAAGGAACACCTGGTTTTACGTTCGGTAAAAAAGAGAAAAAAATGGGCATCAGAGCATCTTCAACAAGAGAACTTATTTTTGATAATTGCAGAATTCCGCGTGAGAATTTAATAGGAAGAGAAGGGCTCGGATTTATTATTGCAATGAAAACTCTTGATAATGCAAGAGCTGGAGTCGGAGCCCAGGGAGTAGGACTTGCACAGGGTGCATTTGAAGAGGCTCTTAAATTTGCAAGACAGAGAATTCAGTTCGGGCATCCGATAATTAGTTTCCAGGCTGTTCAACACATGCTTGCAGATATGGCTATTGAGATTGAAGCAGCAAGAGCACTGGTATATGCTGTTGCCCGTTATGTTGACAGTGGCGCTAAAGATTTCACAAAAGAATCTGCGATGTCAAAAGTATTTGCTACTGATCTTGCCATGAGAGTAACTACAAATGCAGTTCAGGTAATGGGCGGCTCAGGTTATATGAGAGAATATCCGGTTGAGAAGATGATGAGAGATGCAAAAATATTGCAGATATATGAAGGCACAAATCAGATACAGAGAAATGTTATCGGACAGGAATTAATAAAGGAGGCTGCAAAAAATAAAATTTAAAAAGTTTCGAGTATATCTTTAAGCGTACACTGATGTATCGAAAGATAGATTTTCTTATAACATCTTTATTATTCTAATTGCATTTTAGTTCAGGCTCAGACATGGTTTCTTAACATTAATTCAAGAGGATGAGGATTGAGATATGCCTGTTCTTTTAGATAGGAAATATTAAATTTCCGGGTGTAATGATTTAGAAGTGTTACAGGAACAATCAATGGTAAAAAACCTTTGTGGTAATTATCTATAACTTCTAACAACTCCTGTTTGTCATCGTGTGAGAGATTATTCTTAAAATAACCCGCGATATGTTGTAAGACATTGGTATTCTTTTTTACTGTTGCAATTAGTTTCATTGCTTCTGTTAATAAATTTATATACTGATTAAATACTTTGTCTTTTTCTTTCAATTTTGCATCAGCAACAAGTTTTCCGAGTAACCGCAAATGTTTCTGACTGTGGGACATTATTAAAAGTTTGTGCTTTGTATGAAAATCTATCAGGCCCTTCAAATTATAAGAATCTTTCAATAATTTTTGCCATTTATAAAAAACAAACACCCTTTCAATGAAATTTTCTCTTAAAACCGGGTCATGAAGTCTGCCTTCATCAATAACAGGTATATCTGGAAAGTTTTTAATGAAGGCACCTCCAAATAAACCCGCTCCTTTTCCTGATGGCATACCGGATGAATTGTAAATTTTGACATCTTTAATTCCAGAACTTGGAGATCTGCTTTTGAATATAAATCCGCATAAATTTACTTTCTCAATCTGGATTAATTTTTTATCTATCCATTTCAGCATTTTTTCTGTATGATCAATGCCGGTTCTGATTGTGACAAGACGCGGTGATTTATAATCACCAACTAAATGCATGGCCTCTCTCGGCACCGGCAACCCACATTCAACTTCCGGGCATACAGAAATATATTCAAAGAAGTTGCCAAGAGTATCGGTTATATATCTGTCATGTTTATGACCGCCGTCATAGCGTACTTTATTACCAAGAAGACATGAACTAACACCTATTCTTATTTTTTCCATTACGTTATATTATCAGAATAAAAATTATTTTTGTATAAAGTTTATGATTATCTATGCTGACCAGAATAATTGAGCAAGGTCTTCATTGTTCCAATTGCATTTTTTGGTAAAACAATTTCTTGATGGATATATTCATTGTTTAGTCCGATCAATAAAAAATATGCTAAACTCTCTTTATAGGAGTTTCAAATGTGATTATTGAAGATTCTATAATAATAAAATCAAGCATAGATAAAGTATGGAATACATTTATAGATATTACCTGCTGGGATAAATGGAATTCTGTTATAAGTAATATAAAATGCAAAGAAAAATGTCTTCTTCAGAGTCAAAATATAAAATGTACATTTCGTCCTTTTTATTTCCCGATAAATGTTGATATTTTTTTAAATGAGGTCAGTGATAAAGAAAAAATTGTGTGGACTGCGAATAAAAAGGGTTTGAAAGCTTATCATGAATTTATTTTTAAACAGGATGAATTCGGGGTAAAGGTTATCAGCAGAGAAAAATTTTCAGGTGTTCTTTCTGTTGGCGCAGGTTTTCTGCTTCCAGTCAAAAAAATGAGGGAATTGACAAGAATTTTTTTAAGCGACCTTAAAAAAGCTGTGGAAGGAGGGTTATAACAATGAATATCAAAATTACTATAAAGGACATAAGCCTGAGAGCGGTGCTAAACAATACAAAAACTGCGAAGGCTATTTTTAATTCCTTACCTGTAGAAGCAATCCCGGAGAAATGGGGAGATGAATTTTATTTTGAGGTGCCTGTTGAGATGCCTCTTGATGAAACAGCCACAACAAAGGTAAAGGTAGGTGATATTGGATATTGGCCGCCTGGAAATGCTCTTGCAATATTTTTTGGTCCTACACCTATAAGCAGTGGAGAAGACCCTGTGCCTGCAAGTGATGTCAATATAGTGGGAAAAGTGTTAGACGATGCAACTATTTTGAAAATCATAAAAGGAATACATAAAATACGAATGGAAAAAGATGGTTAAATGTTATTTTTCAGTGAATCGAAAATATTTAGTACTTTGTTTATAATTGATCTGGAAGATATTTCTTCATAATCGAGCAATTCCTGAGGTTTTCCACTTCTTGGCAATTTTTTTACGGTAAGAATGTGAACAGGTATATTTCTATCATTTAACAAAGAACATACTGCTTCGCCAATTCCGCCTTCAGGGTAGTGGTCTTCAACAGTTATAACTGCTTTTGTTCCCTTGATAGCATCAAGAATGGCTGTCTTTTCCAGTGGTTTTATACAATAAAGGTCTACGACTCTTATCAAAATTCCTTTTGAATTAAGGTAGTCATATGCTTTTAGTGCTTCATGAACTGTGATACCAGCTCCAATAACTGATATAAAATCATTTTCGCTTTTCCTGAGTGTTTTGCAAAACCCGATCGGAAATGATTCATCATCCTTATAAATAATTGGGGTTGCATTCCTTGTTGTTCTAATGTAAACAATACCTTTATGTGTTGCAGCTTCCCTTACAATTTTAATGGTTGAAATAGCATCAGAAGGATAAAATACAACACTATCTGGAATAGTTCTAAACATGGAAATATCTTCGAGTCCCATCTGTGAAGAACCATCTTCACCTATTGAAACACCTGCGTGAGAGCCGCAAAATTTAATGTTTGCATCAGAATAACGGCTCATTCTTATCTGGTCGAAAGCCCTTGTTAAAAAAGCTGCAAAAGTTGAAACAAAAGGTATTTTCCCACGCCTGCTAAAACCTAATGCGGTTCCCACCATATTTTGCTCTGTAATAAACATCTCAAAGAAACGATCAGGGTATTTTTCTTTAAAGATTTCGGAAAATGTTGAATTACTTACTTCAGCATCAAGTACAACCATATCAGGATAATCTTGAAAAATATCTACAAGGGCAAACCCATATGCTTTTCTGGTTGCAATTGGCTTATCATAGACAACAAAGGATTTTTCAATTTCTTTTATTGAATCAAAATTATATGGTGAAGGATTCAAATTTTCAGGCATAGAAATCTTGCCTTTTATATTTTTATCAACATCACCGAATTGAGATAAAATATCTTGAAGTTCATGTTTGCCAGGTGGCTTTCCATGCCAGCCATTCTTATCCTCGAGCATTGAAATCCCTTTTCCTTTTATTGTGCGGGCGATTATCATTACAGGTTTTTCATTAGATTTGAGAGCTTTTTTATATGCACGTAAAATTTCTTTAAAATTATGCCCGTCAATTGAAATTGTTTCCCAACCGAAGGAAGATATTCTTTTTTCATATGCCTTAAGGTCATGCCCATACATTGTCTCTCCTCGTTGACCGAGACGGTTAACATCAATGATTCCAATCAAATTATTTAATTTATAATAAGCAGCTATCTGGATTGCTTCCCATTGAGAACCCTCTGACATCTCACTGTCTCCAAGTAAGACATATGTTCTGTAAGGAAGTTTATCTATATATTTTGCATTTAAAGCCATGCCAAGACCTATTGAAAGTCCCTGTCCGAGTGAACCAGTTGCTGCCTCGGTATATTTAAAAGACATTGTAGGATGACCTTCAAGAGGACTTCCAAATTTTCTTAGAGTCATTAATTCTTCTTCGGTTACCTTCCCGGCAGCAGCCCAGAGAGAATAGAGTAAAGGTGAAGCATGCCCTTTTGAGAAGATTAACCTGTCATTATTTGGATTGTTCGGATTTTCAGAATCAAATTTAAAAATACCTCCGAATAGTAGACCTGTCATTAAATCGGTTGCAGAAAGTGAAGATGTTGGATGGCCTGACCCAGCTTCAATTGTAGATGTGATTATATAGTAACGAATGAGTTTTGCAATTTTTTCTAAAAATTCGAGATCATTCATGGTGATTTATTATGATAAAACATTTTTTTATTTTATTCATGGATTTTTGAAAGGAATTTTATTGATACATTGAAATATTGATTTACAAATAAGTATATTTCTTATATAATGTTGTTGAACTGTTAGAGTTGTGGCTTCCCCGGAGTCTTTAAAAGTCTCATGGGGTTTTATTATTAATGAAAGGACAGAAGAGGCAAACATGGAGAAGAAAATTTATGTAGGGAATTTGCCGTTTCAGGCAAAAGAAGAGGACATCCGGGAACTATTTTCAAAAAGCGGCGAAGTTGAGTCTGTAAAAATTATTACTGATATCAATACTGGTGCGCCGCGAGGATTCGGTTTTGTAGAAATGGCCACAAAAGAAGATGCCCAAAAAGCTATTCAGGCACTTAATGGTTCTATGTTTATGGATAGAAAACTAACCGTAAACGAAGCCAAACCAAGACCTCTGAGAGAAAGACGTAGTGGTACAGGCGGGGGAGGGAATAGACGCGGGGGAGGATTCAGCAAGAAAAAAGATACAGGAAAGAGCTGGAGATAAAATATTTTGGAGATAAAGGTATATGGGAATGATCTTGAAAAAGCCCTTAAATTACTGAAAAATAAACTTCAAAAGGAAGGACTTTTCAAAGAAATAAAACAGAGAAGTTATTTTGAAAAACCTTCAATAAAAGAAAAAAGGAAACAGCGGGAAGCAAGGAAGAAAAGGTCAAAGAATTATAGTCAAAACAGGTTTAAAATTTTTTAACCAGAATCATGAAGCCTTTGCTTAAAAATTTATTTTTCGCAAAATCTGCATTATTCTAATTGCATTTTTTGGATTAAGCGCAAAATGTAAGTACAGGGAATGGTTTTTTTAAATTAACTGCCATTCATCAAAGCCTTTTTTTCTATTTAGAAGTTTTTTGTTCTCGAGTTTAACCTTTTTGAGAACCGGGTGGGTTTTGACTGTGATAAATGCTCTTAAAAGATTAGCTATTGTTGCCTCCTGAAAAGTAAACTCTGTCCCATCTTTAAGAATAAGAGTTGTTCTTATATGTACATGACCTTCAGGTATTTCAGCTATTAGTTCCTTTATTTCCTCATTACGAATATTCATCTTTTCTCCTTTTAATAAATAGTAAATAGAAAAGTTAATTGTGATATTATATAAATAAATTTTTTCGCAACATATCTATCATTCTAATTATATTTTTTTGGTTAATATGTATAAAGAATTTTTTGGATTAAAAGAAATGCCTTTTTCGATTGCTCCTGACCCGCGCTTCCTTTATCTCAGTGAAAGTCACAGAGAAGCTCTGGCTCATTTACAATATGGAGTGAATATTGAAGGAGGTTTTGTATTACTTACAGGTGAGGTTGGAACAGGTAAAACAACTGTATGCAGATGTCTTCTTGAACAAATGCCTGAAAATACTGATATTGCCTTTATTTACAACCCGAAGCTTACAGTAGATGAATTGCTCGCTTCAATTTGTGATGAATTAGGTATTCAATATCCTTCAGGCAACAAAAGTATAAAAGTTTTTATAGATTCAATTAATTCATATCTGCTGGATAATTTTTCCCGGGGAAGAAAAACTGTTTTAATTCTCGAGGAAGCACAGAATTTAAGTACAGAAGTACTTGAAGAAATAAGACTGCTTACGAATCTTGAGACAAATCGTCAGAAACTTTTACAGATTATTATGGTTGGCCAGCCTGAACTCAAAGACATACTCTCAAAACCTGAACTGCGGCAGCTATCTCAGAGAATAACAGCACGTTATCATATAGAAGCTTTGACAGAAAAGGAGGTAGGCTATTATATTGCTTACCGTCTCGAAGTTGCTGGAGCGAATTCAGTTATTTTCCCTGATAATCTTATTAAACTAATATACAAGCTCAGCAATGGAATTCCCAGACTTATTAATCTTATCTGTGATAGGGCAATGCTTGGTGCATATACAGAAGGCAAGAAAACAGTTGACAGAAAAATATTAACAAAAGCAGCCCGTGAAGTAGCAGGATATAATACGCAGAGAAATTTCATAATGAAAAAGATATGGGTTCTTACAGGTATTCTTTTATTAATGATTTTTGCAGTCTCGGCATTAGCATATTTTTATAATGATTATAAGATGAAAAACAATACAAAAAAAGCTTTACCAGCAGCGACTCTCAAACTTCAAAAGCAGGAACCATTCAATATTGAAACAATTGGAATCTTGCCCCCCGAGCTTATTGAAAATTCAAAAGAAAAAGCTTTCAATTCAATGCTGAAGGAATGGGATTTATCTGAGGATTCATTGAAAGATAGAAATATTTGCGATTATGTAATTAAATCAGGACTCAGGTGTCTTAATAACTCGGGAAATTTTCAGAGATTGTTAAAATTAAACAGACCTGCTGTAATGAAGATGTATCTTGAAAATGGAAAAACATATTATCTGTTTCTAAAATCAGTTCAAGATAATACTGCTCTTGTAATGATTGGTGATAAATTGAAGAGAGTTGAAACACAGGAACTCAGAAAACGTTTCAGCGGTGAATATACTATTTTCTGGAGAACTCCTCCTGAGTATAAGGATATTATTAAGCCGAATTCTGAAACATCTGTAACAAAGTGGCTTGATTCTAAATTAGCTATAATAAATAAAAGAAATATGTTGAATAAAAAAGACAATATTTATGATAGTCAGCTCGTAGCTGAAGTAAAAAAATTTCAATCTTCAAGGAGTATCCCTGCGATTGGAATGATCGGACCTGTAACAATAATTCAGATAAATAATGAGACAGGCAGTGATGAACCGAGAATAATTAAATGAAGAGGTAAAAATGTCTTATATACTTGATGCTCTAAAAAAATCAGAAAAAGAAAGAATGCGCAAAAGTGCTCCTGATATTTTGAGTGTTCAGGAAACAATATTGCATGAAAAAAAGAAGAAAAAAAATATCTGGATATATTTAATCATCACGGTTCTTTTAGCAAATTTATTAATTTCTGGATACTGGTTATTTCATTCAGAATATAACCCGAATTCTTCAAAAAATAATGTCTTAAAAAACACAGAAAACGTTGATATTCCTGAACAGAAAATAGAACGACTTGCAGAGAGCGATATGAATAAACCATATAAAACAAAACAAATTGAATCTGATAATTCTGATTTTTCGATTAAAAATAAAAAATCTGACATTGCTGAAAGGACTATTTTAACTGAAGGCACTGAATTAAAAAAGAAACCTGAAAATGCTAAAACACAGACCGTAAAATCTGAAAAAAGAGAAGGACAGAATACATCAGAAAAGGAAATTGCACATGATCATGAAAAATCTACTGCCCCGGGTTCTCTACCGGTAAATAAAGAACCTGCTCCAGAACAAAATAAGTTATATTCTATAAATGAATTGCCTCCATCTTTGAAAGAGTCCCTACCTCCAATTAACATGACAATATTTATGTATTCTGAAGACCCGGCTTCAAGAATGGTAAGAATAAATGGGCAGACATTAAGAGAGGGGCAACATATATCAGAAGGAGTAAAACTTGAAGAAATAAGGTCTGATGGGATTATTGTTAGTTATAAAAATTACAAAATGCATATAGGGCAGAAGCAGCAATAAAGCCCTTTTCTTTACTTATATAAGTTTATAATCGTATAATATTAACCTGTTGTAAAAAAAATTCAATCTGAATAACCTGAAAATTCAATCAGAATAATGCAGGTCTTGCGAAAAATGATTTTTTGAGCAAAGGCTTCAAAATTCGGATTAATCTTTTATCTGATAAATTTTATTGAGAGGTAAAACTGATTATGAGAATAATTGTCTGTATCAAGCAGGTCCCGGATACTGCTGAAGTCAGAATAAATCCGGAAACAGGCACACTTATTAGAGAAGGTGTTCCAGGTATAATCAATCCCCTCGATATGCATGCGATTGAGGCTGGTTTGCAACTTAAAGAAAAAACAGCTGGTAAAGTCACGGTTATTTCTATGGGTCCACCACAGGCTGAATCCGCACTTCGGGAAGCTATTGCAATGGGTGCGGATGAAGCTGTTCTCATTTCTGATAAAGTCTTTGCTGGCTCTGATACATGGGCAACTTCCTATGCTTTATCTATGGCAATTAAAAAAATAGGTGCTGATATTATAATCTGTGGTAAGCAGGCTATAGATGGAGATACAGCTCAGGTGGGTCCGGAAACAGCTGAATTTTTGAACATTCCTCATATATCATATGTCAGAAAGATCGAAGGCATTGAAAAAGACTCAATTAAAGTTCAGAGACTTATGGACGAAGGTTATGATGTTATTGAGTCATCACTACCTGTACTTATAACTGTCATCAAAGAATTGAATGAACCGAGACTGCCTTCATTAAAAGGAAAGATGGCAGCAAAAAAAGCTGTTATTCAGAAATGGAGTGCCCCGGACATTGGTGTCTCTGAAAATGATGCAGGAATAAAAGGCTCGCCAACACAGGTAAAAAATGTTTTCACTCCACAGGCAAGAACTGATAGAAAAATGCTTGAGGGCACACCTGAACAACAGGTAGAAGCTTTAATTATGGAACTCAGGGGGTTGAAATGTCTGTAAAAGTTAATATCCAGAAATGTAATGGTTGTGAAGAATGTGTTAAATCCTGTCCTTTTGATGCCATTGAAATGAAAGAGGGCAAAGCTTTTATAAATGAATACTGTCAGCTTTGTATGACATGTATAAATGTTTGTCCTGAAGGTGCAATTTATGAAGAAACAGAAAGCAATCAAACTAAGGAACCTAAATCCTTAGATTACAAAGGAGTCTGGGTATTTGCTGAACAGAGAGAAGGAAAGGTTGCGCATATTGCTTATGAGTTGCTTGGAATTGGAAGGACACTCGCAGATGATTTAAACGTAGAGCTTTCTGCGGTACTTCTTGGTGCATCAGAAAATGAGGCTCAGGATTTAATAAAATGGGGAGCTGATAAAGTATATCATGCTAAGAACAATATTTTTGATACATTTAATGATGAGCCTTATTCGAAAATTCTTACAAGGCTTATCCTTAAATATAAACCAGAAATTGTACTTTGCGGAGCAACTCCATTAGGTCGTTCATTTATCCCACGAGTGGCAGCACGTCTTAGAGCAGGACTAACAGCTGATTGCACTTCTTTAAAGATAGATAAAGAAACAGGTAATTTATTGCAGATTAGACCTGCATTTGGTGGAAATATAATGGCTACGATTGTATGCCCTAATAAAAGACCTCAAATGGCTACAGTTAGACCAAGAGTTATGAAACCAGGAGAGTATAATCCTGAAAGAAAAGGAGAAATTATCGATGTTCCTGCTGATAATCTGTCTTCACGAACAAAGGTAGTTGAAACTGTCAAAGAAAGTACAGGATGTTTTATTAATCTTCAGGAAGCAGAAATTATTGTCTCAGGTGGAAGGGGTCTCGGAGATGCAAAAGGATTCAAACTCATACAGGAATTAGCCGAAGTTCTCGGTGGAGCTGTTGGTTCATCAAGGGCTGCAGTTGATGAAGGCTGGATACCTTACAGACACCAGGTGGGTCAGACTGGAAAGACAGTATGCCCGAAAATTTATATCGCATGTGGAATATCAGGTGCAGTACAACATCTTGTTGGAATGCAGTCATCAGATATAATCATTGCCATTAATAAGAATCCCGAGGCTCCAATTTTTAATGTTGCAACATATGGCATTGTTGGAGATCTTTATGAGATCATACCTTTACTCATCAAAAAGATAAAAGAAAATAAAGGAATTTAGATGAAAATAGCGTTTGTATTTCCCGGTCAGGGCTCGCAATATGCTGGAATGGGAAAAGAGATTTATGAAAATTTTAATATTGCTCAGGAAGTCTTTAATGAAGCTTCAACTGTGCTTGGATATGATATTTCAGAACTATGCTTCAGAGGTTCTGCAGAAGAACTTAATAAAACTTACAGGACTCAACCATGCATACTCACAGTAAGTATAGCCATTTTAAAGGTAGTTCAGGAAAAAGGAATAAGTCCATCTGTTGTTGCAGGCCATAGTCTTGGAGAATATTCTGCTCTTGTAGCTGCTGATGTTTTATCTTTTGGAGATGCTGTTAAACTTACTGAAAAAAGAGGATATTTAATGCAGGAGGCAGTGCCTGAAGGTAAAGGATTAATGGCAGCCATACTCGGTCTTGAAAGAGAAAAAGTTGATGAGATATGTAAATCCCTGAAATCAGGGTATGCTGCTTCTGCAAATTATAATTGCCCCGGTCAGATAGTCATTGCAGGTGAAAAACCCGCGGTCGAAGAGGCTGTTGAATTGTGTAAACTTGCCGGTGCGAAACGTGCTGTTTCTCTTTCTGTGAGTGTTCCCTCTCATTGTAAATTGATGGAAGAGGCTTCAAAAAAACTTGGAGAACTTCTCGATGAAATACAATTTAGAAATCCTGTTATCCCTGTAGTAAATAATGCTGATGCCAGATTTCTTTATAAAGCAGATGAAATAAAATCCTCTCTCATTCGCCAGCTTGGCAGCCCTTTACTCTGGGAAGATTCAATAAGAGCTATTGAAGCTTCGGGTATAAATATATTTATTGAAATAGGTCCTGGCAAGGTACTTTCAGGGTTAATCAAGCGTATATCTCCAGAAGTAAAGATGCTGAATATTGAAGATATGAAGACCTTAAATAGCGCCATTTCTCAGTTTTAATTAACCCGAATAATATTATCATTGTTTTTCAGAGTAAATTAGTTTTGAGTTAGAAAATTAACCGGGTGTTTTAATGTAATTGATAAATTCGAGTACTTTTTCTTTAATTTCATCCCTTGCACGTCTGAAGTCATTCATAATATACTCTTCGCTTCCTGAAGTGCCAACAGGATCTTTTACAGGCCAGTGTAATCTATTAACTCCAGGAATGAATTTAGGGCAGAAAGTTTCTGCATAGCTGCACAAAGTAATCACATAATCCATTTTTAAAATTAAATCTACATCTATTTCTTTAGATTCCTGCTTTGATATATCTATGCCACTTTCTTTCATTACTGCTGCAGCTCTGTGGTGAACACCTGCTGCCATAATTCCGGCGCTATAAGCTTCGATAATGCCCTTACCATATTCCTTTGCAAATCCCTCAGCCATCTGGCTTCTACAGGAATTTGCCGTACAAATAAACATTACTTTTTTCATCTTGTTCCAGTGATAAGAATCATCTGTAACCGAGTTTTTTTGTAATTAATACCAGGATAAATGATACAACAAAAGCGCCGGAAAGTAGAAGGAATGAAATTAAAGTATTGCTCAATATCGTTGGATCGATGAGAAGAACCAGACCCAGACCGAGCATCATCAATCCTGAGATTAATTTAAGAATTCTTCCCTGCCATTCACTTAACTGTCTTTTGCCGAGAGTTATTGTAAAAATTACAACAATAAGAAATAAAGGAATTACGTAAATAACATTGTAAAGTAATAGATAAGCATAATATGTGAGATTGTCAAGATTATTTAAGGTTAATATTCTTGTAAAAACCATTGGAAATCCTGCAGTGCACAATAACTCATAGGAATTAGCAGCTATCGCAAGAGCAGTGGTGCCTATAATTATAGATATAAATGAACTTGATTTAATTAATTTTCTCATTCTATCAAAAAGACCCGGTTTAGCACTGTCTGGTATTGTCAGAGAAATGCCTTTTTTGAAGATAAAAAAATCTTTAATATTAATGATTGCTATTAAAACAGCGATAATACCTGCGATTATTGTGATAATCTGAACCTGTCCCATGAAAAGGAAGAGATTTAGCCATGCAGCCATAAAAAGAAAATATATAAGACCTGAAAAGAACACAAAAATACCACCTGTAATGAACATTTTTTGACGGGACCTTGCATGTATAAGAAGTCCTAAAAGTGAAAAAAGTACAAAGAATGCGCATGGATTAAAGCTATCTAAACCAGCAATTACAATTGTAATAACAGGTAAAGAAAGTTTAGAGGCATCGACCCTGCCTACCCACGGAATGTCAACGTTTCTACTTCTTTCAGTACATTCAACCTCTCTGGTAGTTTCTCCTGTAATCTGTGTTTGTACTATGTTTTCTATTGGTATTTTACCTGAAGCTATAAGTCCTGGATCCGTACACAGAATATCTGAACACTCCTGAATGGCTTTCTCAATATCATATTCTTTATCTTTCGAAAAACCTATGAATGAATATGTTCCAATAAATGTAACAGGTACACCTGAAGCTTTTAATTTATAGGCTTCGGCAATTTTCTTTAGAAAATCTGCATTTTCTCTGTTATACCAGACTTCAAAGGCTTTAATTTCAAGGTTATATTTTTCTTTCATTTTTGAAAGAAAAATGTTTTCTTCTTTGCAATGAGGGCACCCATCACCCCAGAAAAAATAAATGATTACCCTGTTCTTTTTTGATGCAGAAATATTTTCCGGTACAGAAACTATAGAATCCCTTTTCTTTTCAGTTGATTTATTTTGCCTGTCAATATTTGTTCCTGCTGCAGGTGTCTGAATAATATTTTCATTTTCAAGGCATTCCTTTGATTTTTCTACATCTGGTGAACAAACTCCCTCATCAGATGTGGTTATAAAAGCATAAGAATATGAGTTGAAAAAAAATATCAACAGGAAAAGAATAAGTAGATATTGCATAAATTTAGAATTTCTTTATTATTTTAGGAGCAGGAACAGGCATCAACTCCTGATAAGAAGAAACCTGTTTCATCTGAATAATCTATGGTTACATCTGGAAACCAGAGTATTGCTTCATTTTGTAAAAAAACTTTCAACCCATCTCTTTCAAGAGTAACATCTCCCTCTAAAGCGTCTTTGACTATGTCCATAGTCAAAGATGGCCTTCAACCACCCGGCACAGCTAAAATTCTTATGCCATGACCAACAAGCTTTTGCTCGTTTATAAAATCTTTAAATTTCTTTACAGCAGAATCAGATACATTTAACATCATAATCTCCTGAATTTTTTAAAATTGCCTGTTTAAATATTATGTCTATTTATAAGTTCAGAAGTCAACATAATATAAGAGAAATTTAAAATGAAAGTGATAAGAATTTGTTTAAGCAAATAAAGATAATATTTGACTTTGATGATGTATTATTGATAAATTAAGCTTAAGCTTTATTATTTTGAGTACAATAATCTGGTATTATTATTGCTTTTATGAGATCGAATATGAAATTACGATATGTTTTTATCTTAACATTACTATTTCTATTCATATGTTATCAAAATCTAAATGCAACTGTTGGCGGAGATTGTGATGCATGTCATAACCTTTATCAGGGAATGATGGAAAAAACTTATACAAAAAAAGCATTTCAGTATGTTGTGAGAAATGAATTCTGTGTGAACTGCCATTCGAATGTCACGAGCGATACTATTAAAAATCTCGGAGGGAATAGAGTCCCGGTGGTACACAATACAGTTTCACCAATATATTCACTTGCAGGAGGGAATTTCTACTATGTTGGCAAAGATTTCGGGGACAGAAAGGGACATAATGTTTATGGAATTGCATCAAGTGATATGAAATTTAAAAATGAACCACCGGGTTATAGTAGAGGAAATGACCCTTCATCAACAGGGTATAATCATAAAGAAAATCTTATGTGTGCTGGTTCAAACGGATGTCACGGAGATAGAAATATTGAAGACCCATTTGAAGCTATTTATGGTACCCATCATGCGATTGACAGGCCAGTTGATGGAAGCACAATTGCAAAAAGCTATAGATTCTTAAAGATTACATCCAGTACAAAAGGTGTAACAGGTTTTGAAGACAAAGACTGGAATCAGAAAGCAAATTCTAATAAACATAATGAATATACCAGATCTATTGATATGATCTGTATTTCCTGTCATGGTTCTTTCCATGATATTGAAAATAAAAAAGGAGGCTGGTTCAGACATCCGGTTGGTGTTCCATTACCCTTCAAGAAGGGTTATGAAGATTATAAAATATATAATGTTAATGCACCAGTTGCACGAGAAACTTTAAGTAATACTTCAAATTCTGAAATCAATACAGGAAAAGATACTGTAATGTGTCTTTCATGTCATTTTGCACATGCAGGACCTTATGATTTTTCATTAAGATGGGATTATGAAAATCTTTTTGCAAGCGAAAACGAAAAAAATGGATGTTTAATATGCCATACAGGGAAATAAAATGTTTACACGGTTGACACAGTTTACACAGTTTGCACGGTTGACACAGTTTACACAGTTTGCACGGTTTACACGGTTTGCATGGGAAAAAATTGTTAGTAAATTTTTACAACCATGTAAACTAAGTAAACCATGTAAACTGTGTAAACCGTGTAAACTAGGTGAACATTTTATTTTGCTGTTTGCTGTTTTCTCTCTAATCTTTGCTTCTGATGTTGATGCTCGTGTTAAAGGAAGATGCAGGGACTGTCATTCAATGCATTACAGTAAAGAGGGAGCAGAAGTTACCTATGCATATCAAAAAGGACCTTTTCCTTCAATGACAGTAGGTGGCTGTATTGGCTGTCATGGTCAAAGTCCATCTGGAACTGAAAATATTATCATAAAAGGAAAAATGAGAGTCCCGCAGATAATTCATCATATGGAGGGTGGCGACCTTGCAGGTGGAAATTATTACTATGTTTCTGATCCATTTAATCCTGATTATTCAAAAGGACATAATGTTAGAGGATTATCTATAGGAGAAAATCCGCCCATGAGTACTCCACCAGGTTTTCTTGAGAGTGTGAATATTCCAGGTGGAACAGGTCCATCTAACTGGCCTTCTTTTAAACAGCTAACATGTTCAGGAACATATGGATGCCATGGAAACAGAACCATTGAAGATGAATTTGTTGCTATGCATGGAGCTCACCATGAAGATGATAGCATTATTGACGGCACAACAGTGGGTAAAAGTTACAGATTTCTTTATGGAATTGTTGGAAAAGAACATAAGGACTGGGAATATCTTGCGACAGAAAATAACCACAATGGCTATAAAGGAGATCAGACACATGATGCAATGAACACAATAAGTTATCTATGTGGTGAATGTCACGGGAAATTTCATCCAAATATAAATCTCGGAGGAAGTAAGGAAGTAGGTCATGCATATAATTCTTTATGGAAAAGGCACCCATCTGATATATCTTTCAGTGGTGTTCATGGTGGTTATGCAGGTTCAGAATATCAGGGATATGTTACCTACAGTCTTGATTCTCCAGTAGCTTATCAGAATCCCACCGGTATTGAAAATACAGTAGATAGTGACAGCATTATTATGTGTCTTTCATGCCATAGGGCTCATGCAAGCCCGTATCCTGATATTTTGAGATGGGACTATTCAGAAGCTCAAGCAGGAAATAAAGACAAAAAAGGCTGCCTCCTCTGTCATACAAAAAAGTAAACCTGAATAATGAAGGTATCGCCCAAAAATTTATTTAACTAAATCAGATTCTCATTTTTCGTCTCATTCTCATTATCATTCTCAAAAATGAGAATTAATCTATAAAAAACAATTAAGCAATAGATATAATTATCTTGACAAAGACCATGCCAGAAATATTATATTTAACCATAAGCTAATGTTTAAATATATTTTAAAACTAACTAAAGTGGTTTACACAGTTTACACGGTTTGCACAGTTTACACAGTTTGCACAGTTTACACAGTTTGCACAGTTTGCACGGTTTACATGGTTTACATGGTTAGAAAGGATTGAAAGGTTGAAAAAGTTTAGCCGTTTAATTATGAGAAGGATAAGGGTAATATTTATATAGCAAGTGATAAATAGCATAAGATAATTTTTATGACGATAAAAGCTGGCAAGCTTTTAGCATAATATAAAAAAGGAAGGAGGTGAAAAAATGAGAAAGATTTTATTGGTAGGTTTAATTACAATGCTTTCCCTTGTTCTTATTTCAAGCTTTGCATACGCAAAGGTCACAGGTAGATGCGACAAATGCCACACAATGCATAACAGCCAGAACAATGCACCTATGGCAAAAACTGATTCAGGAGGTAACTCTACAACACCTTTTGGTCATCTTACAAGAGCTTCATGTACGGGTTGTCATGCCGGGTTAATTACAGACTCAGGAGCTCCAAATATTTTTGGTACAACTTATGGTTCAGGTGGAAATACTACAGCAGGTGGAACATTTGCAGCTACAATAGTTGATTCAGCAGCAGGTGACTATCACAAAGTTCATAATGTTAGAGATATTACATGGTCAAAAGAAGAGGTTGAATTATTAAATGCTACTCCTGGTGCTGAAAGTGGTGGATATACAGAGCCTGCTGGAGCAAATCAATTGACCTGTGCTGGTACACTTGGCTGTCATGGAGATCATACACAGGCTGGAAGTGATGCTGGAATTAGAGGTTTCCATCATGGCTGGAAAGAAGGATACCGTTATTTACAATTCTATGATGGTGCAGCATCAACTGCAATTAAAGGAAAAGGTTCAAGCAACTGGGAACTTGGTGGTGCAACCGCAACTAATCACAATGTCTATTATGCAACTTCTGGAATAAATGATACTGCAAGAGATTCTATCAGTGCATTGTGTTCATTATGTCATGGAGATTTTCATGGTGATACTGATGTTCATAATGGAAGCACATGGATAAGACATCCTACCGAAAACCTGCTCTCTGCTGCAACAGGATGGAATATGGCGAGTGTTACTGTTGACTATGAGAACAACCCGTTCGGTTTTAATGGTGCGGAATATACTTCTGCATCAACTACTTCTGCTTATACAACAAATGGTGCGAGGGTTACATGTGTATCCTGCCACAGAGCACATGGAACACCATACAATGATATTTTGAGATGGGATTATGAAACAATGTCTGCTGGTGGAGGTGGAACAACTGGTTGCCTCGGATGTCATCACTTGCAGAGGTAAGGGACGGGATAGTAAATTTCGAAAATGGGTCAGTTGATTGCTGGCCCATTTTTATAACACAGTTTACCAAGTTTACATGGTTTGCACAGTTTACACGGTTAACACAGTTAACACAGTTAACACATTTTAAACGGTTTAAACGTTACAAACACTTTAACCATGCAAACCATGCAAACTTGGTAAACAGTGTAAACCAGGCAAACCGTGTAAACAGTGTAAACCGTGTAAACAGTGTAAACCGTGTAAACCGTGTAAACCGTGTAAACTTAAGAGGTAGTTTTAATTATGAGCAAGAGTTTAAACATAAAAGTGATTTTAAAAATTCTGGTACTCCAGTTAATAATTATGGTTAATTCTGCATATGCAAACCCATCAGTGAATTACCTTGATTATATAAGCACTGATGAAGAGGATATGAGGATACGTTATCCTTCTTTTGTTTATTCTGAACCGGTAAAGAATGAGATATACGTTATTGATGCAATGGGAAGGATAATTATATATACATCAGATTTATTTCCAGTTATAACTCTTGATAAAAGAAATGATATAGATGCTCCACAGGCACTTACAGTGGATTCAGCAGGTTATGTGTATGTTGTTCAGGGACAAGGCAAAGAACATAAAAAATGCAGAATATCTGTTTATAATCCATGTCTGATATGGCAGAAGGATATATATGTTGAAGGATTTAAGGATTGTGATAAGTTTATGCCATACAGAATCGCTTCTGATAAAAAAGGTAATCTTTATATAGCTGGCATCAGTTATCCCGGAATTATTGTAACTGATAGCAATGGCAGGTATATTGAGATGATTTCTCCTGAGGAAAATGGTCAGAAGGTAAAAACAATTGATGTGAAAATAGACAATGAAGGAAAAATTTATATCTTGAGCGAAGAAGAAAGCCGTGTTTATGTTTATGATGAACACAGGAATTTTCTTTTTAAGTTTGGTGAAAAAGGTGGTGGCTCAGGAAAATTAAGCAGACCTGTTTCTGTTGCGATTGATGATAAAAAAGGTCTGATTTACATAGATGACTATATGAGGCATACGATTTCAATATATGACAAAACAGGGAAATACCTGACAGAATTCGGAGGTCTCGGCTGGGGAGAAGGATGGTTTCAACATCCGAGAGACATCGCTGTTGATACATCAGGCAGATTGCTTGTAGCTGATACTTTTAATGACAGGATACAGGTTTTTGAAGTGAAGAAATAAAGTTTACACAGTTTACTTGGTTTACACAGTTTACATAGTTGTAAGACATCAGCAATTTTTTACATTTAAACCGTGTAAACAGTGTAAACCAAGAAAACCAGGTAAACTGTGTTAACTGTGTAATAGTGTTTGTTAGGTTATGAAGATAGAAAAGTTTGAAGACTTAGAATGCTGGAAAGAAGCAAGGATATTAGTGAATATGGTTTACGAGGCTATTAATTCAAATGAAAAATTTAAGAGAGATTACAGGTTATGTAATCAGGTAACAGACGCAGCAGTATCTTCGATGTCAAACATTGCTGAAGGATTTTCTCGTCATTCAAATAGAGAATTTGTTCAATTTCTATTTATCTCAAAGGGTTCAACTGCAGAAGTTCAGAGTATTTTCTACCTTGCTCTTGATCTGGCTTATATAGGTGAAGACATTTTTAAAGAGGTATATTCACAGGCAGAAAAGGTTTCAAAGCTAAATTCAGGCCTGATAAACTATCTTTTAAAAAACCTTAAAAGAAGTAGTGTATGAAAGAGTATATACCCATCAACCGTATTAACCGTGTAAACCGTGTAAACTATGTAAACCGTGCAAACTGTGTCCTTTTTTCTTTTCTTTTTGCTCTCTGTTTGATATTTGGTTGTGCTTCTGTTAAGGAACACATAACATCAGCAGGGGCATCAGATGGACAGGTAACAATTTATCTTAAAGGTGCTGAAAAGGTTTCAACTGATATTACTTTTGAGATTCAGTCAATACAAATAGTTTCTGAAAACAATGAAGTTAAGGAAATTTCATCAGAGCGATTAAAAATAAATTCTATTTCTTTATCAGACAGGCAAATATTATTGGGCGAACTTAATATTTCTGAAGGAAGATATAAAAAAGTTCAATTCAAGATAAAAGACGCAATTCTAAAAAAAGAAGGAAGAACAGCAAGTCTTTCGATTCCTTCTGAATGGTTATCGATAGATATAGACCTTGCTGTCATAAGAAATCAGAACTCTCCTCTGTTTATAACATGGAATTCAGATAATTCAATTAGAGATGGTTTCCAGTTTAATCCTGTGTTTTCATTGAAGACAAAGTCCCCTGAATTAAGCAATCTTCTTATATATGTAACAAACGAAGATTCCGGTAATATTTCTGTGATTAACAGGCAGACAGACGAGGTTGTCGCAAATATTATGGTGGGGGAAAAACCAAGAGGTGTAGCAGTAAGTCAGATAAGGGAAAAACCAAGGGTTTATGTTGTAAATTCCGCATCAAAAAGTATTTCTGTTATAAATCCAACAACACATAAAATTGAAACAGAAATACCTTTACGTTTTGGAAATTCACCTGAAAGTATAGCTGTTGCAAGAATATCTCCTGACAGGGAATTGCTTTTTATTGCCAATTATGGTTCTGATAATATATCTGTTGTTGACAGTGCAACTTATCAGGAAATCGACAAAATAAACACAGGAAATAACCCTGTATATGTTGTTGCAGACCCTCCTTCAGAGACTTTACAGCAGACGAGATTCTTAAGTTTTGAGGACTTTAATTCACTCAGAAATTATCGGGAGAAATACTTCAATGTTTATGTGGCAAATAAAAATTCAAAAGATGTAACTGTGATTAAAATGGATATTAAAAAATTAAAGCCTGAGAAAGTCTTTTCATTTCCTGTTCAATGGTCTCCTGTTACTCTCACTGTTGATTATCAGCGCGGGAAAGTCTATGTTGGTAATTATAATTATGACAATCTTTCAGTTATTGACATAGTTCTTCTCGCAAAAGGATATGAAAGTGGAGTTGTCACCGAAATTGCAAATGTTGGAGCTAAAATAACAGGAATAATTCCTGATCCTGATATTGACAGATTTTACCTGCTGAAAGAGTATCCATCAGAAATCACAGTAATCAGGCCATTTTCAGAAGCATTCACTGTATCAAGAACAACATTGTCTCCTGTAATTGCCAACATCCCGGTCGGAGATTCACCAAAAGCATTAATTATGGACCCTGAAGCAAGAAAGATATATACAGTCAATAGAGGAGACGATTCTGTAAGTGTTATAGATAAAACAACTATGACAGAAGAAAAGGTGATACCAGTTGGTAAAAATCCATATGGTATAGCGATGTTTCCTTATTAAGAACGCAGCTAACACGGTTAACACGGTTTACATAGTTTACACGGTTTACATAGTTTGCACAGTTTACACGGTTTACACAGTTTGCACAGTTTACACGGTTTACATAGTTTGCACAGTTTGCACGGTTTACACAGTTTGCACGGTTTGCACGGTTGAAACGATATAAGGAAACAAAAAAGGGGGTTGAGGGAATTGAATACTTAAAGGAGGAAGTTTCTTTAAGCATGAATTTGAAAAACGAAAACTTACACGGGTTAAATAGTTTACATGGTTTACTTAGTTTACTCAGTTTAGTAAGTTGTAAAATATCACAAACGATTTTTATTAATTTGAACAGTGAAAACAGTGTAAACAAGTTAAACCATGTAAACAGTGTAAACAGTGTAAACTATGTAAACTATGTTATATTTGCTTTCTTCTTTTTGTTTATTTTTTGTTCAGAGGTTTTTGCAGAAGGGCCATCTGCATGGTTTAATTTTAATTATACAGATACCAGACAGTATGAAGATGGTTCAAGGACAGAATCTTCAAACAGTTTTTTACAGAATTACTATTTCAGACTTGATAAATCAGTTACTCCATTCATCTCTTACCAGTTATATTTAAGGTCAACATTAAATGATAGCCATTCAAAAGATAAAGAAGGAGACAGGACAAGTAATTATCTAAGGGCCATAGAGCCTGCTCTTGATATATTTTTACAGAATCCTTTATATCGTTTTGATTTAGGTACAAGAAGGCTTGAACAGTGGAATTCAGCCGGTCTTTCAAATGACGAAAGAAGAACAACTGAATTTTATTATTCAAGATTTAATTTACTACCCAGGAACCTTCCTTCATTCTCTTTGCAGGCAGACTATCAAAAGGATTATGACCATCTTTCACCAAAAGTCATTGATAGCACAAACACTAAATATACAGGTAGCACCTGGTATGACTACAATTATAAATCAGCCAAGTTTGCTTATAATCTCACATACACCAGGGATGAAATGAAAACCCCTGCCTCTACAACAACCAAAACTATAAATGATAGCTTTAATGCTTCATATTCTATAAATTTCAACCCTTCTTTTTTCAGAAATAATTTCAGCATAACAGCAGGATTACAGGGTAATTATGTAAAGAATAAGAATCAGACTTTTGCACCTTCAGGAACAGAGATAGATACATTAAGATATGCTCAGGAAGGCCTTTATGCATCAGGTTCAGATACTCAGCCCTCTGCTGATACCCTGAATCCTGTAACTGGCCTTATAGATAAAAATTATATTACTCCTGCTTCCACTTCTTCAGGGACTATCAATATAGGATTGAATGGAAATAAAAATCAGAATATAGGAGTGCATCTTATATCAAATATTGATGCTGTAAACAAAATTATTATTTATGTAAATAAAGATGTTCGTACTGACACTAACCTTCAGGGAACAATAACAGATATTGAAGTATATAGAAGTGATGCGAACATGATAGGCTCCTGGTCAAAAGTGGAAATTCAACCTGTTGAGACTGACTATAAAAGAGAGCGTTTAAATGATATTTATATGTATAAGATAAAATTTGTAAGTCCACAAAAAGCTCTTTATTTCAAGGTGGTTACTTTAAACACAGCTTCTATCTCCGATGTCCTGATAACTGAGATAGAAGCAACTGGCACTGAAATCGTGCCAGTAACAGGGAAATTATCTGAAACAATAACTTATGTTTCAAATGGCATTAGTCTCGGGACAGTCATAAAACCGGTTAGAACCATAATCCTTTCTTTAAACTATTTTCTGAACCGTACAGATCAGGAGCCAGAATCTTTTTTCAAAGCAACATCAGGTGCATTTGAGAATTTGTTTAGCAAGCTGGAAACTGAATTAGACAGAAAGCTTAGAATAAATGTAAACAGGTCATATGGAGGGCATTTAGCCTGGCAGATGTTCAGACCTTTTACAACAACTTTGCGTTATCAGAAAAATGAGTCCTTTGATAATAAAAAGGAATCAGATATTATGTCAGACACATATGGTTTAAACTTCAGCTATACTCCATTAACAACACTCGATGCTAATTTGTCTTTTATAAGGACAATCAGCTATACATTCAGTGAAAAGCAATCCATGAATGATCTTTATCTTTTATCAATTGGTTCAAAACTCCATAGAGATGTAAATATGATAACTGATTTTGGTTATACTCAAACAAAAACATATGCTATTATAAATCCCACATCTACACATACATCTTATACTCCCTCTGAAGACTCGACCAATAAAGTGAAATATATAAGGGGCACGATTGATGCACGACTTACTAATAAAGTATCCACAAATTTATCATACGGATATAGCAGAACCACAGGAGCCACATCTTCAGATTTGATGGATGGTAGTTTTATTTTAACGTATCGTCCGGGAAGGTTCTTCAGTATCTCAGGAATATTAAAGGTTACTGATTCAGATGGAGATACAAATTCCTCTGAAGGAGTAATGATTGATTGGCTCTTTCTACCCGCTATTAGAGTTAATGCATCTTATCAGCATAATTTTATGGAAGAGCAATCAAGAATATCTCATGCAGTAAACAGTTACATAATCTGGTATATAACAAAATTTCTTGAATTACAGCTTAATTATTCTTACACGTATGATAAGGAAGATGTGAAAAAAGAAACATATAATATTGGAGGAAACCTTATATGCAGGTTCTGGTAAAAATTATAAAGTTTATATGGGTTACCCAGTTTGCCAGTTTTACCCGGTTTAAAACGAGCAAGATTTTAAAGAAGATTTTATACATTTCAAACGTCCTAAACCAGAACCATGCAAACAGTGTAAACCGTGTAAACAGTGTAAACTGTGTAGACCGTGTAAACAGTGTAAACTGTGTAGACCGTGTAAACAGTGTAAACTGCGTAGACCGTGCAAACTGTGTAAACTATGTTCTTTGTTTTCTGATTATTTTGACCTGTAGTTGTGCTCAGAAATATTATGTAAGGCAGGAGGCTGATTTAAAAGCAATAAAAAAAGTTGCGGTATTACCCTTTGAGAATTTTTCTACAGAAGAGATTGCTGGAGAAAAAATAAGAAGAATTGTTATAGCAGAACTTATATCAAGGGGTATTGAAGTTGTTGAACCAGGAGAGGTTGCAGGGATAATCAAGAAAATGAAGATAAAAACAATAAATATGATAAAGATTTCTGATATTAAAGAAATAGGTAAATTAACAGGTTCCCATGCGGTTATGACAGGTTCTGTTGAATATTATGGTATCTCAAGGGGAGTGAATATTAATTATCCAGAGGTAACAATAAATCTCAGGCTAATAGAGACAGCCACAGGTAATATAATGTGGTCAATAAGAAGAACTTCTGAAGGACCGAATTTCTGGATGAGACATTTTGGTTCTGAAGGAAAAACATTGAGCGAAACAGCAGGAGAAGTCGTAAGAGATGCAATTAAAACAATATTTTAATTTGCATAATTCAACCATGTAAACCGTGTAAACTGATTTTAATGAGAGGTATAAAAACATGAGATACTTAAAACAGATAGTTATATTAACTCTATTACTTTTAATTCTTTATGGTTGTGGGGGCAGGGCGAATCCTGACTTTTATATTAATCAGGACATTGATTTCAGTTATATAAAACGTGTGGCTGTCTTACCTCTGGATAATCTTACAAATGACAGATTTGCTTCTGATGCTGTCAGGCATGTTGTAATAAGCGAATTACTTGCAACAGGCCTTGTTGAAGTTTCATGCCCTGGAGATGCAGTAGCTGCTCTCGACAGCATGAAAATTAAGAATGTTCAGTCCCTGAATGCAGAGCAAATAAAAACAATTGGAAAAACATTGAATGTTCAGGCAGTTATTATTGGAGCTGTAAATAAATATGGTGAGGTAAGAGAAGGTAATGTTTCTGCTCCTGAAGTTTCTATTACTCTTATGATGGCTGATACTGGCTCAGGAAGCATTATCTGGTCTGTAACAAGAACAAGAGGCGGAGCAGGGTTTATGGTAAAGCACTTTGGAGCAAAGTCTGAAACCATCAGTGAAACTGTTCTTCATGTTGTAAGAGATGCTGTACATACGCTGTATAAATACTAATGAGCGATGAACAATGATTAATTAGTAATTAGTAATGAACAATGAGTAATGAATG
>FWPV01003212.1_pt1 | contig 37654 bp, 33 predicted proteins | sample 2228371 | NCBI WGS metagenome assembly FWPV01 (sample SAMEA103939776, study PRJEB20133) | metagenome | reverse complement strand
AGTAAAAGGCAGAGAAATCTGGGGCGGATTAGTACCTTACAATCAGGTCTGGCGTGCAGGCGCTAATGAAGCAACAAAATTTATTTTCAGCACTGATGTTTTGATAGAAGGTAAACCATTAAAAGCCGGATCATATAGTTTTTTTGCAATTCCCGGTAAGAACGAGTGGACATTGATATTTAATAAAGTTGCAGATCAATGGGGAGCATTTGAATATAACGAAGCACAGGATGCTTTAAGAATTAAAGTTAAGCCTGAGAAGAACCCTCATTTTCAGGAGTGGCTTACTTATTCAATTACAAAAAAATCAGATTACTCAGCAATCATAAGTTTGGAATGGGAAAAATTAAAAATTCCTTTTAAGGTTGAAGCAAAGAATTAACTGCCGGCAATTTCTGATTTGTGATTCATTGACTGATAAATTGCAATTAAGTAGAAAGGTAAAATCATTACAAGATATTTTTCCCATACCTGAAATGAAAAAGGCATAACAAGTAAAAAAATTATCCACGACAAAGTAAAGAATATTTCTTTTTCACACCTGCCAGTTTTTACTTTCATTACTGAGTCATATAATAAATATATTGTTGTGTAACTACCAGCAAGAAGTAAAATTGAATGAAATATTCCGACCAATAAATCTCTATCACCCAAAATCATTTTTAACAATTTGTGTCCATAACCGATTGTAGTAACTTCAGTTTGAAATAATGTTGCAAGTGACGGTTTTATAGGGAAAAAGCTAAGTATAATTGAGAGCAATATTGAAATTATAAAAACAGATTTTCTGAATTCTTTTTTGTAAGGAAAAAATATTATTAGGGGAAGCAGATAGAAAGTCGAATAAGTGATATAAGAATTAATGTAATCGATACTATAAAAGCTGCGGTTTTTGATTACCCAATATTCCAATCCGCTTTGTGGAGCCAAACCCTGCCAGTAAATAAACAAAACTAAAATAGGTAATGTGCTTATCGCAGATGATAACAAAAAGTCTTTCTTTAATTCTTTTTCAACAAGTGAGGTGATTATGGAGTAAAAGAACAAAGCAATCGGGAAGATAATAGAATATTGTCGTGTCAACAGAGCTAAACTAAAAAATAAACCGGTAAGCATTGGTTTGTCTCCAAGGAAAGAAATAACACCAGATAATATGAACAGCAGCATAAGATTATCATTATAGACGAAAACGCTTATGCCGATGATATAAGGGTTAGCTATCAATAATATAGATAGTAAAAAAGTTACCTTCGTTCGAATAGTTATTTTCCTGATCAGGTTAAAGATCAACTGCCAAACAATCACTGATATGAATAAATTTAATGTTCTTAATGATTCAACAGAAAACCCCGAAAGCTTAGACCAGAAAGAAAATAAGATATAAAACAGCGGCGGGGTAATTTCCGGATAATCTTTGATGATTGAAAGGTTATTGCTCTCACTAAAAATTTTTATGGTTTCGATGAAATGTCTTTCGTCTGCGTGTGGTGGTGTATGCCAATAAAAAAAGCTCAAAGTGAGTAGAACAGTTAATGAGAATATTAACCAGACTAATGAAACATTAAATTTTTTCACTTTGAGCTTTTTGTAATTTTATCTTCTAATCAGTTCAAGTAATTCTTTTGTTTTTTCTTCCATCAATTTATAATTACCTCTGGACTCAACATTCAACCTGATGATTGGTTCAGTGTTCGACATTCGTAAATTAAATCTCCATTCGGGGTATTCAACACTTAATCCGTCAGTTTTATCAATCCTGCCATCCGAATATAGCTTTTCAATCTCTTCAAGTTTGGCTTTTGGATTTTCGATTGTTGAATTTATTTCTCCTGAGCATGGATAAGCAGCAATCATTTCTTCAACGAGTTCACTTAGCTTTTTATTTTCTTCAGACATCAGTTGAAGGATCAGAAGAAATGGTATCATTCCACTATCAGAATATGCATTGTCTCTGAAGTAATGATGTGCAGACATCTCTCCACCATAAATTGCGTTTACTTCTCTCATCTTCTGTTTAATAAAAGCGTGACCACTCTTTGATTGAACAGCTACACCTCCATACTTACTCACAATATCGAGCGTGTTCCATACTAACCTTGGATCGTGAACAATTTTTTCTCCCGGATCTTTCATCAGAATTGATTTAGCCAGTAAACCAACAATGTAATATCCTTCGATAAAATTTCCTTTTTCGTCAAAGAAGAAACATCTGTCATAATCACCATCCCATGCAACTCCAAGATCAGCTTTATTACTTAATACAGCATCAATTGTTGATTGACGATTCTCCGGCAGCAATGGATTCGGAACACCATTCGGAAAGTTTGAATCAGGTTCATTGAAAACTTTTACTAATTTTACAGGCAATAATGGTTCAATTGCATTAATTGCAAGTCCGGCACAACCATTTCCGGCATTAGCTACAACCATAAAAGGTTTAATTTTATTCGGGTCATAAAATTTTTTGAGGTTACTTATAAAGTCATTCATTATATCAATTTTCTTAACGGTTCTTTTGTAAGGTGAAACCGGATCAAATGAACCGGAAAGAATCATTTTTTCAACTTCATTTAATCCTGAATCGTAACCAACCGGAACAGAATCTCTTTTAACGAATTTCATTCCGTTGTATTCCGGTGGATTATGACTTGCAGTAATCATAATTCCGCCATCAGTATCAAGAAACGGAGTTGCGAAGTAAATCATTTCAGTTCCGCAAAGGCCAATGTCAATAACATCAACACCACTATCAGTTAATCCTTTAGCAAGTGCCTCGCTAAGTTCCTCTGAGGATTTTCTAACATCGTGACCAATCACAATTTTTTTTGCAGAAATCAATTTGGCAAATGCTCTGCCTATTTTATAAGCGAGTTCAGAATTTAGTTCAGAAGGCACTTTGCCTCTGATGTCATAAGCTTTGAAACTTTCTAGTTTTTTCATAAGAATTTTCCTGCAAGATTATTATTTCAGTGAATAATTTTTGGTTTTTTTGCTTTAAGAAAATAGTTTTACTTTCGCACGCAATTTAATGAAATATTTTTTTATAGAGATAGATTTTTACTTGGACTTTTATTGTGAAGGATATTACTTTTTCAACCGTAATAATTTCGGAGAGAGTTATCGCTACATCAGATACAGTTAAGTGGCACTTCGCTAAATGCAATAATTCAAAATGTAATTCTATATTTCTCGTGCATCCCGAAGAAGCACCGGGAGATTTAGGTTACCTTTGTCCGGATTGCAGCAGAAAAATCACAACTTCTCACATAGTGCAATGTTCAAGCTGCAAAACAGTTTTGAATTTTATTCGTGTTGCACCATATGAAGAGAAAGTTGTTTTTACGGTTCCTAAATGTTCCCATTGCATTGGAACAATTGAAGATGAGTGGGAAGTTGAACCGTTGTATCAACCAGATTCATATATCTGAAAAGCAATCGGTAACTTAACATACTCAAATGCAATCGCCATAGCGAAGGTGGAATTCTCTATCCGGTGAGATAGAATAATTTCCTCATACATTTATCAAAATATTTTACCGCTCGTCATCATTTTATATAAGTTAAAAAATTTTTTTTCTTTATTTTTCCAATAGAATATTTATCAAATCTTTCAAAACAATAAGGTAAATCTATGTTGAAGAAATTATCTGATTCATTAAAACTTTTCCTGTTTGTTGTAATTTCAATTCTTGCAACAAGCTGCGCATCAGTCAGCACCGAAGCTCAGGTTTCTTCCGGTACAAATATTCAATCATCAGATTGGATGAATCTGGATACAGTTAAAGCAGGTCCGTTTGATACCGGTAAAATGTGGACTTTTGAATATCCACCAATTGATTATTTTGAAAAGGAATATGGATTCAAACCAAGCAAAGAATGGTTTGACCATGTGCGTATGTCTTCTTTAAGATTTGCTAACTATTGTTCAGCTTCGTTTGTTTCTGAAGATGGATTGGTTATGACCAATCACCACTGTGCGCGACAAAGTGTTACTCAGGTTACAAGGGAAGGCGAAGATTTACACGCAAATGGTTTTATTGCGGTTTCTCTGGAAGATGAAAGACCTGTTCCCGGGCTCTATGTAGATCAGCTTGTTCTTATTAAAGATGTTACTGATGAAATATTGAAAGCTATTGAAGCTGCAAAAACTGATGAGGAAAGAGTTCAGCTTGAAGATGATATAATAAATACAATTGAAGAACGCGAAGCAAAGGAAACAGGTTTAGAAGTCTCCGTTACAAAGTTATTCAATGGTGGTAAGTATTCATTATATGGCTACAAAAGATATAAAGATGTTCGTTTAGTTTTTGCTCCTGAAGATCAACTTGGATTTTTCGGAGGCGATCCTGATAATTTTACCTATCCGCGCTATAATCTTGATTGTTCATTCTTCCGTGTTTATGATGAGAATGGTCAACCACTTAAAACAGAGCATTTCTTAAAATGGAGTAAAGACGGAGCCAAAGCTGGTGAAGCTGTTTTTGTTGTTGGTAATCCCGGCAATACAGACAGACTAAATACTGTTGCTCAACTCGAATTTATGAGAGATATTCAGTATCCACGAACGCTTGAATTGCTTAACAGTCTTATTGATCTTTATAAAAATATGCTGAAAGAAAATCCTGAAAGAAAACTGCAACTTCAGGATATGATATTCAGTTTTGAAAATTCAAAGAAAGCTTTTGAAGGAATATTAAAAGGATTGAGAGATCCGATTCTTATGAAGAGAAAAATTGACTTTGAAGAGACCTTTAAAGCAAAAGTAAGAGCAAATCCGGAGCTGAATAAAAAATACGGTGATCTTTGGGATAAGATTGCAAATGTTAGAAGAGAATTAAGGGATGTTTCAAACAAAAATTTTGCTTTTGGGAAAAACAGATTTACTACCCCACAATATTTTTCAATAGCCGAACAATTGATTAACCTTGCCCGGGAACTGAAGAAACCTGAGAGTGAAAGAGATGATTTATATGTCGGAGAAGAACTTGAAAACACTATTGCGTCTATCTTCCCGAAAGATTTTGATGAAAAAATGCAGCAGCGACTTCTGCAAAACAGAATTGATGTGATGGTTAAATATGTTGGAATGAATGATCCTTTAGTGAAAAACTTTACTGGCGGAAAGACCGGAAAAGCAGCTTTGGATTACATACTATCAAAATCAAAAATTACAAGCTCTGATAAGATTAAGGAATTAGTTAAACAAGGTCCGGATGCAATCCTGAATTCTGATGACCCATTTATCCAGTTTGAACTGAATTCCAAAGAAACCGTTGAAAAAATCCAAAAGAGAAATAAAGAGTTGCTTGATCTTGAAGACAGCTACTCTTCACAGCTTGGGAAAGCATTGTTTGAAGTTTACGGAACATCAATTCCACCTGATGCAACATTTACTTTGAGAATTTCAGACGGTGTTGTTGATGGATTTCCTTACAATGGAACTGTTGCTCCTCCATTTACAACCTTTTATGGTTTGTATGACAGATACTATTCTTTCAATAAAGAATTCCCTTGGAACCTTCCTGAAAGATGGATAACACCGCCTTCAGACATGGATTTATCAACTCCTTTTAATTTCGTTTCCACCAATGACATTATTGGGGGCAATTCAGGAAGTCCGGTGATAAATAAAAATGCTGAAGTTGTAGGACTCGCATTCGATGGAAATATTCAATCATTACCTGGCAATTTTATTTTCAGGACTGAAGAAAACAGAACTGTTTCAGTACATTCAAAGGGGATGGTTGAAGCAATTGACAAGGTTTATAAGATGAAAAGACTTAGCTACGAATTACAAAACAGCAAAATGATGAAATAGTTTCTTCTTGAAATAAAATTCACAATAATGGCTGATAGGTGAGGATAGCTTATCAGCCATTTTTTTATTCCCTAATGCTAATTTATCCTTATTTTAGTGTAAGATTATCCACAACTTTTCGGAGGTTCGGGATGAAAAATTTACTTTACCTGAGAAATATATTTTTAGTTATTATTTTCATTCTCTCATCTTCCACTAAATCTCAGGATCGCATTCTTACACCGGAAGATTTATTCAGGATTAAAAATGTAAATGAAACATCGTTCTCGCCGGATGGTAAAATGATTGCATATACTTTAAATGTTCCGAGACCTTTGAATGAAGAACCCGGTAATAATTTTAATCAGCTTTTTGTCTATAATATTGAAGAGAATGAAAACCTGGGTTTACTCGCAAATAAAGTTTCCGTTTCTTCAATACAGTGGGATTCTGAATCCGAAGGGATTTACTTTTTGGCGAAGTTGGGTGAACAGAAAACTAACCAGATTTATTTCATTGATGCTGATGGAGGATCACCAAAATTAATAACCAATGAAGCTTCCGATATACTTGCTTTCAAAGTTAGTCCCGATGGTAAAAATATTGCTTTTGTTAGACTTGAAGATAAGAGTAAAGGAAAGCAGGAAATGCTAAATCGTGGATTTGATGCAGAGATTTATGAAGAAGAGTATCAGCATAGGAATTTGTATTTAATGAACCTGAATGAAAAATCCGTAAAACAGATAACAACTGCCTCATCGGTTTTTGAATTTGAGTGGTCAACTGATTCAAAAAATATTGCAGCTGCAATAGCAGATAAAAATCTTGTTGATGATTCATATATGTTCAAACGACTTTATATTATTGATAGTGAAACAGGTATAAAATATAAATTAGTTGACAATCCCGGAAAGTTAACCCAGTTTTCATTCAGCCCTGATGGGAAAAAACTAGCGTTTGTTTGTGCTTCAAATACATATGATGCTGTTAGTGGAAGTCTTTTTGTCTGTGATGTACCAAATACAAAACTATTTACTCAACTTAGGAATTACACTGAAGGATTTGAAGGTTCAGTTATTATGGTTAAATGGAGAGATGATAACACTCTGATTTTCTCATCTGAAGAAGGAGTTGATATAACTTTACGGGAGCAGAAAACCGATGATAAAAATAGCAAGCTCGTATTGGAGCCCGGGAAAGTTGTTTTGAGGAGTTTTGATATAAAGAACAACATGATTTGTTTTGCCGGAAACACGAAGGATCATCCGAATGAATTATTCCTGCTAAATTATGAAACTACTGATTTGACCAAACTGACTAACCATAATAACTGGCTTGCAAACATTAAACTAGCAAAGCAGGAACAAATTGAATATTCGGCAAAAGATGGATTGAAAATTCAGGGAGTTTTAATTTATCCAATAAACTATGAGCAGGGGAAAAAGTATCCTTTGATTACATACATTCACGGTGGACCTGAAGCAGCTGTTCAGAATGGCTGGGAAACCGGTTATGGTTCGTGGGGTCAATTTGCTGCTGCAAAAGATTTCTTTGTATTTATGCCTAACTATCGTGCATCTTCAGGCAGAGGAGTTGAATTTACAATGATGGGATTTGGTGACCTTGCAGGTAAAGAATTTGAAGATGTGATTGACGGAATTGATTTTCTGATACAGAAAGGATTTGTTGATAAAAACAAAGTAGGAATCGGCGGTGGCTCTTATGGAGGATATTTTTCGGCTTGGGCAGCAACAAAGTATACAGAACGATTTGCAGCGGCTGTAGTTTTCGTCGGAATTTCAAACCAGATTTCTAAACGAAATACCACAGATATTCCTTATGAAGATTATTATGTCCATTGGGGTTTTTGGACTCATGAAAATGAACAATTGGTTTGGGAAAGAAGCCCTGTCAGATATGCTCATCTGAGTAAAACACCAACTTTAATTTTACACGGTAAAGAAGACCCAAGAGTCCATCCTTCACAAAGTCTTGAACTTTACAGAGCTTTAAAACTCCACAGTAAAGCTCCCGTAAGACTGGTATTATATCCCGGACAAGGACATGGCAATAGTAAAAACACTTCAAGATATGATTTTCTGATAAGAACTTTGGACTGGTTTGAATATTTCCTTAAAAGCAACAATCCAAAAGACAGAATGCCTTCAAAATATTTTGATTTTGATTAGTACTTTGCATTAAAATTTAATAAGGAGTTTCGATAATCAATTTAAAGATTATGACAATTCAGCAATTGCATTAGTCACACAATTTAGTGTTGATAAAAAAATCATTTTAATTATCTTGCGTCCCAAAATTTTTAATTAACATAATGGAAACTGTATGTTTGGTTTTTTGAAAATTGATGAAATGGCAAAACGGATTAATTTCGACAGGCACATTGAGGCAAGAAGAAAGAAAAGATGGTTTGACATTATTTTCTTTACTATTGCTTTTCTTATACTGAATATAATTCTTTACTTTCTTACTAAAGTTTAAAATAAAATCGAAATGAAAAACGGTTCAGTTTATATAGAAACCTATGGTTGTCAGATGAATTTCGCTGATACCGAAATTGTTCTCGGTGTCTTAAAGAAACAAGGTTACACTGTTGCTCAGAATCCTGAGGATGCAGATATAATTTTGCTTAATACCTGTAGTATAAGAGATAATGCTGAGCAAAGAATTTATGGCAGACTTGGAAATCTGAAAAATCTGAAAACGAAAAAGCCCGAACTTGTACTTGGTATACTTGGCTGTATGGCTGAACGATTACGAAAAGATCTGATTGAAGAAAAAAAAATTGTCGATGTAGTAGTTGGACCTGACGAATACAGAAGATTACCCGAATACATTGATATAGCATTTAATGGTGATAAAGGGATTGGTGTAAAACTTTCACGCACTGAAACATACGATGATATTGAACCACATCGAGAAGACGGTCTTTCTGCCTGGATTTCGGTGATGAGAGGATGTGATAAGTTCTGTACTTTTTGTGTTGTACCCTTTACTCGTGGAAGAGAAAGAAGCCGCTCACTTAATTCAATAGTAAAAGAAATTGAAGACCTTTCAGATAGAGGATTTAAAGAAGTTACATTGCTCGGACAAAATGTAAACTCTTACCGCGATGAACAGAATGATTTTGCAGATTTGCTTGCAGCAGCTGCCAGAGTTGATCCTTCGATGAGAATCAGGTTCACAACTTCCCATCCTCAGGACTTATCTGATAAACTGCTTTACACAATAGCTGAACATCAGAACATTTGCAATTACATCCATCTCCCGGTTCAATCCGGATCGAACAGAATATTAGAACTGATGAACCGGACTTATACAATTGAACATTATTTAAATCTTATTGATAAAGCGAAAAGTATTATTCCCGGTGTAAGTTTTTCAACCGACATCATTGCCGGTTTCCCAACCGAAACCTGGGAGGATCATCTTGCTACACTCGAGGTAATGAAACAGGTTCGCTATGACGGTGCTTATATGTTTAAGTATTCACCTCGGGAAGGAACCAAAGCCTTTAAAATGGGTGATGATGTCCCTGAAGATGTTAAGACCAGAAGATTACAAGAAATTATTGACCTTCAGCAGCAGATTTCTTATGAAATTAATCAAAGCTTAATTGGCAAAGAAGAAATTGTATTAGTTGAAGGTTTCAGCCGCAAATCTGATGAGTTTTTGTCAGGCAGAACTGACACTAATAAAGTTACAATTATTCCTGCTCAACAGGATATTAAACCAGGTGATTATATCAGGGTAAGAATAAACAAAGCCACTTCTGCAACTCTTTTTGGTGATTACATCTCTCATCTTTTCTTTGAAAAAAACAGTGTTGTAGTTAGTGCATAATACCACTAATTTTCAACGTAATAAAAACATTTTCTTCAAAATGATTAGAATATTTCTACCGGTCATTCTCTTTGCAGTGATTCTTAATGTTAGTTTATTCGGTCAGGAGGTAGATATTGTACCTTATCTTAAGCAGATTGAAAAAGGTGAGGGTGAGTTAGTCAAGAACATTCTTCCCAAACTTAGAAAAGATAATCCGCAAAGCGCAAACCTGATTTTTCTTGAAGGTGTTTTAACTGAAAATGGTCAGGAAGCTGTTTCAATCTATCAGACTCTTGTAGAAAAATATCCCAACTCTGCTTATGCCGATGCGTCACTTTACAGAATTTATTCATATTACTATGCATTGGGACTTTATGATGCTGCGGGGAAAATATTAAATAATCTTTCTGAGAAATATCCCGATTCACCTTACATTAAAATGGCTAAGAGTCAGCAGGAAGCAAAACAAGACGAATCAAAAACTGAAGAGCCCAACTCTAAGGATGATTCAGAACCAATAGAAGTTAAGAATGACTCTGATTATAAATTTACAGTTCAGGCGGGTGCTTTTGTAAAGATTGAAAATGCCAGAGGTTTAAAGTCCGACCTTGAAACTGAAGGAATCATCTGCGAGATGAAAGAAAAAAATGTTGGTGGAACTGTCTTTCATGTAGTTTATGCCGGTAAATTTAAATTGAGACAAGATGCTGAAAAATTTCTGCAGCAAATAAATTCCCGTTTCAATCTTAATGCAAGAATTGTAGAAAAAGATAAATTGTAATGTGCTAAAAATAAAATTTATAGGAACTGGTTCTGCTCGAGCATCTCTTAAACGAAATTTCACTTCGTTGTTATTCCAAACTTTAGCCCAAAATATTCTTATTGACAGTGGAGAAGGAAATTCTAAAGCTCTTCTAATGCAAAAAGTAGATTTAAATTCAGTTGATAAGATTCTCATTTCGCACCTTCATTCGGATCATTATGCAGGGCTTGCCGGATTGCTGACAAATCTTAAATTATCTGGAAGGAATAAACCGGTTTATATTATTTCCCACAAATCAAATTTACCCTATCTGAAAAACTTTCTTTTTTCCTCGTTTATTATTCCAGAAAGATTGAATTATGAAATTTATTTTGAGGGGTTTGAATTTGATGAGGAAATTACATTAACCGAGCAGTTAAAATTTATAGCAAAACAAAACTCACATTTGAACAAATATACAATTCATCGGGAAAAATATAATTTGTCGCTCGCATCTCCTTCTTTTTTATTCTCTCATTCGGGCAAAAAAATATTGTTTACATCTGATATTGGCAGTGAAGGTGACTTATTCTTATTTACTGAATCAGTTGATATTCTGCTTTGTGAAATAGCTCACATTAATTTGAAAGACTTATCTGATTCGATAAAAAAACTTAATCCATCGGAAACATATATTATTCACATACCTGAAGAAAAGGAAAAGGAAATTCTGAATTTTTTAACTTCCCAAACCACCGAACTAAATCAGGTATATATTTCTTTTGATGGACTAGAGATAACCCTCTCTTGATTTATTACATTCCTTAAAATTATTGATTATGCTATATTTACAGCCCGATTTTACAAAATGACAGATATTTTATGACTCGTGAACAGTTTAAAGAAAAATTCGGAATCATTGGACGATCAAAAGAAATAAATGATCTTGTTGATATTGTTATGCAGGTTGCCAAATCTGATATATCGGTATTACTATATGGTGAAAGCGGTGTTGGAAAAGAAGTTTTTGCAAAAGCTATTCATGGTTATAGTAACAGAGCAGATAAACCACTTATAAGTGTTAATTGTGGTGCGATTCCGGAAGGAATACTTGAAAGTGAATTGTTTGGTCATAAAAAAGGATCGTTTACTGGTGCAGTTGAAACACGCAAAGGTTATTTTGAATTGGCTGATGGCGGCACACTCTTTCTTGATGAAATTGCTGAAATGCCGCTTACAACACAAGTAAAACTTCTTCGTGCTATAGAAACTCAGGAATTTATGAGAATTGGTGCTGAAACAGTTACAAAAGTTGATGTAAGAATTATTGCTGCAACTAACAAAGATCTACAAAAGGAAGTCGAAGCAAGAAGATTCAGGGAAGATTTATTTTTCAGACTAAAAGCAGTTACACTTCATATTCCACCACTTCGGAACAGGAAAGTTGACATTGAACTTCTGGCAAACCATTTTCTGAAATCCTTTTGTGAAACCAATAAAATACCGGTTTCAAAAATCACTGACGATGCCCTGGATATATTACTGCAATATCATTGGCCCGGAAATATCAGAGAATTAAAAAATACGATTGAAACTGCTGTAGCACTTCATCCGGGTAAAGACCTCACTGCTGAAACATTTTATCATCTGATGCCCGAAATTGAAATGCACGAAGATAACAGAAATCTTCCTGTATTTTTAAGAAAATCTCCTGAAGATGTTGATCGGGAATTGATATACAGAGCCCTGTTTGAATTAAAAAAAGATATACTGGAGCTAAAAGACTTAATTCTGAAACAAAATACTGAAATCCGATTGCAAAAATCACCTGATTTAGATGAAATTATTTCCCTCGATGAACTTGAAAAAGAAGCTATCAAACGAGCATTGGATAAAACACGCGGAAGCAAAAGAAAAGCTGCTAAGCTGTTAAATATCAGTGAGCGAACATTATACCGGAAACTGAAAGAATATGGAATTCAGCAATATGATTAAAGTTAATCTGAAAAAAATCTCATCCCTTATCTTATTGTTTGCTTTAGCTTTAGTTCTTAATTTTACTGCGTGCTGTTCATATTCATTTACGGGTGCTTCAGTACCAAAGCATCTGACTACTATTGCAATTCCAATTGCGGATGATAAGAGTGGTTCTGCAGAAATTGGATTGAGGGAGTCATTAACACAAAAGCTTATTCAAAAGTTTATTGATGATAATTCTTTACAGGTAACCGACAGAGTTAACGCTGATGCTATACTTGAATGCACAATTGTTTCGTTCAATGATGCTCCGGCTATTGTTTCTGCGGGCGAAACTGTTACTTCCAGGAGAATCACAATAGGTGTTAAAGCATCTTATCGGGACCTTGTTAAGAAAATCACGGTTTATGATAAAACTTTTTCTGCTTATGAAGACTATTCTCAGGGCGGAAGTTTATCAGACAGAACCAATACAATAGAAAAAGTCTTAGACAAATTAACAGAAGATATTTTACTGGAAACCGTTTCTGGTTGGTAATTTAGAAGGAGGAAAGAAATATGGATGATATAGTTTTAATTGGCTACTTTTTATCGCTAACAATTTTATTCGTGTTTGGTTTACACGGATTTATAATGCTGTACTATCATAAAAAATACAGAGATAATAATCCCGTTCCCAAACCACAGATTGATGAAAATGCCATTGTTACTATTCAACTTCCATTATATAATGAATTATATGTTGCTGAAAGATTAATTAAAGCAACTTGTGAGATTGAATACCCAAAAGATAAATTAGAAATTCAGGTGCTTGATGATTCAACTGATGAAACAACAGAAATTGTTGCAAACATCGTTAAACAAAAACAAGCCGAGGGTTTCGATATAAAACATATCAGAAGGGGAACAAGAGAAGGATTCAAAGCAGGAGCTCTCAAATACGGTCTTGAATTAGCCAAAGGAGAGTTTGTAGCGATTTTTGATGCTGATTTTATTCCTCACAAAGACTTTCTGAAAAAAACCCTTTCATTTTTTACTGATGAAAAAGTTGGATTGGTTCAAACGAGATGGGAACATCTGAACGGAGACTATTCAATCCTTACCAAAGCACAGGCTTTAGCTTTAGATGGCCATTTCGTTATCGAACAAACAGTTAGAAATAAAGCTGGTTTCTTCATAAACTTTAATGGTACAGGAGGAATCTGGAGAAAAACCTGCATTGAAGATGCCGGTAACTGGCATGCTGATACTTTAACTGAAGATCTTGATTTAAGTTATCGTGCTCAGCTGAAGGGATGGAGATTTGTTTTCTTAAAAGACTTTACTTCGCCTGCTGAATTGCCATCAGAAATTAATGCGCTTAAATCTCAGCAATTCCGCTGGACTAAAGGTGCAGTGGAAACAGCAAAAAAAATTCTTCCATTGGTTTGGAAATCTGATATTCCGTTGCGTGTTAAATTGCAATCAACCTTTCATTTAACTAATAACCTTGTGTTTCCATTTATTCTTTTAGCAGCTATTCTTAATGTTCCTCTGATATTTATAAAAAATAGTGGCTCGCACGAAGCTTATTTCGCAATAATGTCAATTTTTGTTCTTGCTTTCATTAGTTCTTTTTTATTTTATATGTATGCTCAGAAAGATATCAGAACTGACTGGAGAAAGAAAATTGTACTTTTCCCGTTATTTATGGCTGGAAGTATGGGTTTTGCAGTTAACAACTCAAGGGCAGTAATTGAAGGATTACTTAACAGAAAAAGTGAATTTGTAAGAACACCAAAATTCAGGTTGGAAAGTGAAAAAGATTCCTGGATGGGCAAAAAATATCTGACACGAAAAGTAGGATTTTCTGTAATTGTTGAAGCTCTACTTGCAGTTTATTGTTTGATTGGTGTTCTTTCTTCAATTTATTTTATGGAACTTGCAGCAATTCCGTTTCAGTTGTTGTTCTTCCTTGGATTTGCATTTGTTTCTATTACATCAATTAAACACGCATACGCTTCAAATAAAAAATAAATGTTCAAGAGTTCATCCGAAATATTCAATGAAAAGGTGAGTCTGATTTATGAATATAATAAACAGACTCCCCTTTTTGTTCGGATGGCAAATATCCACCTCGAAAAAAACAATCCACAGGAAGCGCTTATAATTCTTAATGCAGGCTTAATTCATTTTCCGGATCATCCTGTGGCAATATTCTTAATTGCAAAAGCACACACTGCACTTGGAAATTATTCTCAGGCAATAAAATTTCTGAAGAAAGGGAGTGAACTTATTCACTCTCCAAAATCTTATGAATTCTATTTTCGTGAAATAGAAGCCATAAAAAAACAGCAAATCCTCTATGATATTGGTAAAACCTCAGATGAAAAATCAACTCAGCCGGCTAATGATAAAGATTTAACAGCAATCTTTCTTACCGATAAGGTAAAGAAAATAGCTGAAGAACTAAAAGAAGCAGAAGAAGTACTAATTAAATCCGATAAGGAAAATTTTGAAATAACTAATTTCAATCTTGTTGATGATAGTCTGATTCTTTCCGAAACGCTGGCTAAAATTTATGTCAATCAAAGAGAATATCAGGAAGCAATCAGAATTTATGAAAAGTTGAAAATTAAAATTCCTGAAAAGTCTCATTACTTTGACTCTAAAATTGACGAACTGAAACTTAAACTTGAAACCGATCAGGTCTAAACTATCCAACCAGAATCACTTCGTAATGAAGCAAATTATACCATTAAAAAAACTTACGAGGGAATTTTATACTCGTCCTGTTCTTAATGTTGCAAAGGATCTGCTTGGAAAAATTCTGATTAAAAAGGAAAGGAATAAAATTCTTGCCGGTAAAATTGTTGAAGTTGAAGCTTACGATGGAAGTATTGATGAAGCATCTCATTCCTTCAAAGGAAAAACCAAAAGGAATGAAATAATGTTTCGTATTGGTGGTTATTTTTATGTTTACTTCACATACGGTGTTCATCACTGCTGTAATGTTGTCACAGGAAAAGAAGGTCATGGTGCTGCTGTTTTAATAAGAGCTATTGAACCTTTATCAGGGATAGATATTATGGCACTCAGAAGATACGGTAAAAGAAAACTTACCGAGCGGGAAATGTTGAATCTTACAAACGGTCCGGGGAAAATTTGTCAGGCATTTGCTTTCGATAGAACTCATTCTGGATTAGATTTGACAGGTAATAAAGTTTTTATTGTTGAAGCTGCTTCGTTAAAAAAATCTGAAATTGGAGTTTCAGAAAGAATTGGCATTTCAAAATCAAAAGAATTACCCTGGAGATTTTTTATCAGGGAAAATTTATTTCTTTCAAGATGAGCAATCAGTTAAAAAATATTTTGGTGGTAAGAACTGATCGTATTGGCGATGTTGTTTTATCTTTGCCTCTTGCCAGAATTATCAAAGAAAAATATCCCGATGCAAAAATAACTTTTCTGGTAAGAGAGTATACAAAGGCGTTAGCTTTAAACAATCCATTCATTGATGAAGTTATTACTTTGGAAGAAAAATCTTCTAAGGTTTTGATAAGGAAAAATGTTGTAAAACTCCGAAAACAAAATTTTGATATTGCCTTTATTGTCTATCCAACTTTGAAAATCTCTTTAATAATATTTCTATCGGGAATAAAAAACAGAGTGGGAAGTGGTTACAGATTGTATTCTTTTCTCTTCAACAAAAAAATTTTTGAACACAGAAAAGATGCGTTAAAACATGAATTAGAGTATAATTTAGGTTTATTGAGTGCAATTGGCATAAAAAACACAGGTGGCATAAATAATGTCAGCTTTGACCTCAATGTAAGTAAAAGTTCTTTGGATAAAGTGATTGCAATGCTTAACTCAATTGGGATAAGAAGTGATGAAAAGTTTATAATTATTCATCCGGGAAGTGGAGGTAGTGCAGTGGATTTGCCAGTTGATAAGTTCAAAGAGCTTATCAAACTATTAACTGATAAAAAATATAAAATAGTTCTTACCGGTAATGAAAAGGAAACTGAAATCTGTCAGAAGTTAACTTTGAATGAATATGTATTCAACCTTGCCGGCAGGTTTAATCTTGAAGAACTGATTGCAATTATTAGTAAATGTTCTTTACTTGTTGCTAATTCAACTGGTCCGATTCACATTGCGGCAGCGCTGGACAAATATACATTTGGATTCTATCCTAAAATAAAAGTATGCTCTGCACAACGCTGGGGACCTTACAGCAAAAAAAGTTTTATCTATGAACCTGAACTTGATTGTAAAGATTGTGATGTTACACAATGTGAAAAATTAAATTGTATGAACACTATTAACATTAAAAATGTTTTTAATAATATTCTGAGTGTGATGGATAATCAAAAAGGAGAAAAAAATGAAATCTAAATTTTCTGTACTGTTAACTCTGATTTTACAGGTATCAATTCTTGCTTCTTTATCTGGTGATGAATTCAGGAAATTACCCAACAAAGCTTTTAAAGAAGGTGAGAAACTTACATTTGATGTAAAATATGGCTTTGTAACAGCAGGTGTTGCAACGATGCAAATCCCAAAAATTAAGCGAATATCAGGAAGGAGCGCTTATCATGTTACTTTTGAAGTTAATTCAGTTCCAAGCTTTGATTTATTTTACAAAGTTCGTGACAGATATGAAACCTATATTGATGTAGAAGGATTATTTCCCTGGCGATTCGAACAACACATCAGAGAAGGAAAATATTCCCGTGACTTTTCAGCATTCTTTGATCAGCGAAAGGGGAAAGCCAAAACCACCGAAGGTGAATATGATATCCCCAAATATGTGCACGATATTGTATCAGCATTTTATTTTGCCAGAACACTCGATTACTCGGGAATGAAGAAAGGTGATAAAATTCATCTTCAGAATTTTTATAAAGATAAAGTTTATGATTTGGATGTTGTTTATCACGGAAAGGAAACTATTGAGGTAGCTGCAGGTAAATTTGATTGTATTATTGTTGAACCTCTCGTACAGGAGGGCGGCTTGTTTAAAAGTGAAGGAAATATAATAATCTGGTTAACTGATGATGAAATTAAAATGCCTGTTCGTGTCAAAACTAAAGTTGTAGTTGGTGCTATTGATGCAGACCTGACCGCGTATGAAGGACTTGCCGGACCACTGAAATCGAAACGAAAATAATCACTATCTAATTCTTTACTTATTTTTGAAAAGAAGCTTCGGCTTTCTTTTCTTTTTTACAGATTTGAGTAAACAAAACCTTATCCTTAACTTTGATTGTAATAAATCTATCTTCTTCATAATGAGTGACGAATTGAATCAAAATAATATTCAACCTGAGCAAAGGGAATCTGAAATTCCTGATAACTCAGATGATTATGTAAAATCGAACATTTCGCCAATTGCAGCAGCATTTATTGGTTTAGTCGGAGGATTTTTTCTTTATCAGTTTGTTGGTGGACTCTTATCTCTTATAGTATTTGGTTTTGACCTTGACAAAGCTCCGATAAATGGTTTAAGACTAATGACAATGGCCGGACAAATCCTTTTTATACTTCTTCCGGCATTGGTTTTTTCAAAATTAATTTATGAAGATGTTGGTAAAATAATTCGGCTCAGAATTCCGGATTGGACGGAAATAATTCTGTTCATTGTAGGAATTGGAATTTTAACTCCTTTGCTTCAAAGTTATTTGTATATTCAAAATTATTACATCGAACTTTGGGCAAAACACTCCGAGTCAATTAATTCATTAAAAACTTTTTTTGATTCATTAAATGAACTCGTTGATAAAACATATGGAAATTTATTAAAAGCATCAGGTGTTCCTGAGTTATTGTTTGTGGTTATAATTGTTGCGGTAGTTCCGGCAATATCAGAAGAAGTATTGTTCCGTGGTTTTATTCAGCGAAGTTTTGAACTTAAGATTAAACCATTTATTGCTGCATTAGTAACCGCTGTGTTCTTTAGTCTTTATCATTTTAATCCCTATGGTTTAATACCATTGGCGATTCTGGGATTTTACTTCGGTTTTGCTGCTTATACATCAAAGACTTTACTGATTCCTGTTTTATTGCACTTCCTTAATAACTTTACTGCTGTTATGCTTTATTATATTATTGGAAGTGAGGAACTTATTAAGTCAGATGTTTCAGCTAAGTCAGGAGATGATCTTGGTTTTTATACTTTTGTAACAATTTCATTATCATTAGTATTTGTTGTATTGATGTATCTGATAAAAAAATATTATTCGCAAAAACAAATTATTTAGGAGCAGTTATGCCAATTTGCCCTAATTGTAAATATGAATATATCAGCGGCATTAAAAAATGTCCTGACTGTGGAGCAGAACTTGTTGATGAGCTTCCTCCGGAAATTATTTTGAATGAATCCGATTGGGTTGTTGTTTACACAACTTCTTTTGATTATGAAGCTGAAATGCTCAAAGATAATCTTGAAAGCGCTGGAATTTCTGCAACGATTCTTTCCCAAAAAGACAGCAGCTTTCCGGCTCCTGGCGATTTGTCAATCATTAAATTGCTTGTGAAGAAAGTTGATGCAGAAAATGCTATTGCTTTTCTGAATGAGTTTAAGAAAAATCTTGAATCAGATAGTCAGGATGATGAAACTGAGTAATACAGCTGTAAGGATTATAGTTTCAGTAATTGCAATACCATTAATCCTGATGATTGCTTATCACGGTAAATGGTATTTCACAACTTTTATTCTTGCCATATCATCAATTGCTTTTTACGAATTTTCCTTTTTTGCCAGAGCTAAAAATTCTTTTGTTAATCTTCCGCTTGGATTAGCAGGTATTGCTCTGATTATCTTAAATCAATTTAAATTATTTATTGATTTCAGGTTACTTTTAATCAGTTGGTTTTTAATCCTCCTTGTTTATGAATTATTCAGGAATAAACAATCAGCACTATTAAATCTTGGGCTTACATCTTTCGGATTATTATACTTTGCCTTAATGGGTAGTAGCTTGATTTCAATACGGGAATTTTATTCTGATTCAGAACAGCTTTATAATCAAGGTGCCTTCCTTATCTTTTCAATGCTCGGAACCATTTGGATTTGTGATTCAGCTGCATTCTTTTCAGGAACAGCAATTGGGAAACATAAATTATTCCCTCGTGTCAGTCCTAAGAAAAGTTGGGAAGGTGCAATATTTGGGTTTGTCTTTGCCATACTAAGTATGATTTTATTTAACAGGATATTTATTGAATTTCTATCAATTGAAACATCAATCGGATTAGGAATAATAATCGGTTTATTTGGTCAGATTGGTGACCTGGTTGAGTCATTGTTCAAGCGCGATGCAGGGATAAAAGATTCTTCTGATTTAATTCCCGGACATGGTGGAATCTTTGACAGATTTGATTCACTTTTATTCAGTGCACCTTTTGTTTACTATTATTTACTCTATTTCGGAAAATGAAAAGAAAAGAAAAAGTTTCTGTTATTACACTCGGCTGCTCAAAAAATACAGTTGATTCTGAAAGATTAATGCGTCAGATTCAGTTGAATAATATTCCGATTTCCGACGATCCCAACAAAGCTGAGACAGTTATCATTAATACCTGTGGATTTATTGAAGCCGCAAAAGAAGAATCTGTTAATACAATTTTAAAAGCAGTAGCGTTAAAAAATTCCGGCAAACTAAAAAAACTTATTGTTGCCGGATGTTTGTCTGAGAGATATATGGATGATCTTAAAAAAGAAATTCCTGAAGTTGATGTTTACTTTGGAACGGAAAAGTATGAAGAAATAATCAAAGAGCTTGGTGGGAAATTTAAATACGAGCTTCTTGGTGAAAGATTGCTCACAACTCCCTCACACACAGCATATCTGAAAATTTCGGAAGGTTGCGATCATCCATGTTCATTTTGTGCAATTCCGTTGATGCGCGGCAAACATCAATCAAGATCTATGGAATCACTTATCGAAGAAACAGAATTTCTTGCTTCGAACGGAACGAAAGAACTTATTCTGATTGCTCAGGATACAACTGATTATGGAAAAGATATATACGGGAAAAGATGTTTATCAGAACTTCTTAACAAACTGAGTGAGATAAAGGGAATTGAATGGATAAGATTGATGTATGCGTATCCATCTCACTTTCCCGATGATGTTATTGAAGTAATGGCTGACAATCCAAAAGTTCTGAAATATGTTGATATTCCTTTACAGCACATTTCAGATGATGTTTTAAAATCAATGAGAAGGGGTGTTACTTCCAAACAAACTTATCACTTACTTAATAAATTGAGAAATAGGATTCCCGATATTACATTAAGAACGACATTTATTGTCGGTTATCCGAATGAAACTAAAAATGATTTTGAACAGTTGATTGATTTCATAAAAGAAATTAGGTTTGACAGAGTAGGAACATTTACTTTTAGTGTTGAAGAAAATACAAGTAGTTTTATACTAGGTGATCCGATTCCAAAAGCAGAAAAGGAAAGACGAAAAGAAATTCTGATGGATATTCAAAGTCAGCTATCACTTGAAAAAAATCAGTCATTTGTTGGTAAAACATTAAAAGTACTTTTAGAGTCTAAAGAGTCGGAATACTATATCGGAAGATCATACAGAGATGCGCCGGAAGTGGATGGAGAAATTCTTTTCAAATCAGTCAGGAATTTGAAAGCCGGTAATTTTTATGATGTTAGGATTACTGATTGTGATGAATATGATTTGTACGGTGAATTAAATCTAAAACAGGAGAATTTAAAATGAAATCTTTAATCTTCGTTTTGCTTTTGATAAATTCTGTAATAATTGGACAAGAGCAAAACTATGATAGAAACTTCAAAATATCTTATGAAGCTTTCTTTCATCAGGACTTTTTGAATTTCCATTCAGATAAAACGGGAATGACAAGAGTTGATGTTTATATTCAGGTCCCATATAAAAGTCTTCAGTTCATAAAAACCGGGCAAGGTTTTACTGCAAAATATTCAGTTGTGGTTTCAGTATTTGATGAAACAAAGGAAAGACTTATTGTTGAGAAAACCTGGAACGAGACAATCAATGTAATTGACTTTGCTCAGACAATTTCCAAATTAAATTATAATGTCGGCTTCAAATCATTTGATCTTAAGCCGGGAAATTATTTCTTCAGAACAGCTGTTATTGACAGTGATTCAAAAAAAGAAGTAAAATCTGAAAATACTTTCAGAGTTCGGGAAATTAACCCCGTGCTGGATATCAGCGATATCTTGTTAATTGTCAGGTCCGATGCAAAAAATAATCAGGTTTTACCCAACATTCCGAGAAATGTTACTCTCTCAGTTGGTGGATTACAATTTTTTTACGAGATTTATTCCGGTGATAGTATTAAGAGAAACTGTACCGTTGATTATGAAATCATAGATAAAAATTCAAAAGTTCTTTACAGGAAATCTCTTCTTAAAGAATTGATATACGGGAAAAATCAGTTTGTTGAATCGCTTGATGATCTTCACCTCGATTTAGGTACTTTTATTCTGAGAGCAACTCTGAAAGATGAGAACTTTAAAACGATCACCACTATTAACAAATCATTTTTCTCCCGTTGGGTTGGACTTCCGGGAAGCGTAACGGATATTGATAAAGCAATTTCTCAAATGGTTTACATAGCCACCCCTGATGAACTTAGTAAATTGAAGGATTCAAAAACCAATGATGAGAAACTCAAAAACTTTTTAGAATTCTGGAAGAAAAAGGACCCATCACCAAATAACGAGGAGAATGAAGTTTTTGACGAATACTTCAGAAGAGTGGCTTACGCTAATGATAATTTCTCAAATTATAACGAAGGTTGGAGAACAGACAGAGGAATGGTTTATATCATTCTCGGGGCACCCAATAATATTGACAGACATCCTTTCGAATACGACTCCAAACCTTATGAAGTTTGGGAATATTATGAACTTAACCGAAGCTTTATTTTTCTGGATCAAACAGGTTTTGGTGATTATCGGTTGATTACACCTTTAACAGGCGATTTATTCAGATATCGTTATTGATTTTTTTTCTGAAATAAAATTATCATCTTCATTTTATCTGGTTTATAATGATATTAATCATCACTCTTAATCCTCTGCTGGAGCGAAGATTTTATTATCCTCAAATTTATAATGGAAAAGTAAATCGTAATGGAAAAGTAATTTATCAGGCAGGCGGAAAAGGAATTAATATTTCCCGCCAATTAAAATATTTAGGAATTGATTCATACAATTTATTTTTCTCAGGTGGTAGCGATGGAAAAATCTTTCGTGAATGTTTGAAACATGAAAATCTTCAATTTACTTCTGTGCATATTGAACACCAAACGCGGCAGGCAGCAGTAATAGTTTCACAAATTGATAAAAAAATCAATTACTACTTTTCAGAAAATCCGGAAGTGTCAGAGAAAGAAATCAGTGAAATGAAATTACGGATTGAAAAGATGATTGTGAATTGCGAAATTGTTGTTATCTCCGGAAGCGCGCCTTCTTTTCTTGCAGAGAAAGTAGTTCCTTTCACAATTGAACTCGCAAACAAGATGGATAAAATATCAGTTTGTGATTATTATGGTTCAAATCTGGATCAAACCATAAGTGCTTCCCCAACTATTCTTCATAATAATGTTGAGGAGCTAAAAAATTTTCTGAATCTGCAATTGAAATCCGAAAATGAAATTACAGACTTACTAAATTCACTTTATCAGAAGGGAATTAGACGGGCTTTCATTACAGATGAATATAATAATTTCTTTGCACAGAATTTCGATTATCAATTTAAAGTTTATCCTCCCAAAGTTATTACTGTTGATTCAACCGGAAGCGGGGATGCATTTGTTGCCGGAATAATTTTTGGCTGGAAGAATAGTTTTACATTCGAAGATTCACTTAAATTTGCTTCAGCTTGTGGTGCTTTAAATGCTGAGTCGTTTGAAGTTTGTCAGGTCCCGTCACAAAAAATTTTTTCATTGATGGACAAAGTGAAAGTTGAACCTGTCGGCAAGAAAATGAAATTGATAGATGACAGCCCGCATCAGGAATAAAATATATTTTATTTTTTTTCTGCTTCTGATTTCAAATGCTTTGGCACAGAATATCGTTATCAGATCAATAGATATTCTTGGAAATAAGTTTTTTGACAAATCAGAATACCTGAAGTGGATAGGTATAGGTGTTAACCAGAAAATTTTCCCCGGCATTACTGACACGATTATAAATCGTATCTCAACAAATCTTATTCAAAACGGATTTCATTTTTTTGAATTGTATAAAGTTCAGATTGATTCAGTTGATTCAGCTTCGGTCAATTTGCTTATCGAATTGAAGGAAGATAGTCCAACGGAAATTCGTGATATTCAATTCGTTAATGTTGATAGCACTGATATTCAGTTTTTACAATCTACTTTTGAATTTCTGAAGGGGCAAATTTTAACACAGCAGGATTTTGAAGTAGCTATCAACGGTGTATTAAATCATTTTGAAGAATATGGTTATCCTTTCGCAAAAGTTATAATCAACTCGGTTAATCTTAGTAAAGATCCTGTTGAAGAGAAGAATTCAGCAATCATAAAAATCATGTTTGAGAAGGGGAGTCTGAGCAGAATTGATAGAGTTGAAGTAAGAGGAAATACATTTACAGATGAGAATGTAATTATTCGTGAATTAAGATTGTCAGAGGGAGAATTATACTCGCAAAAAAGAATAAACGAGTTTCCAAAACGAATTAACCGGCTCAGATTTTTTGATCCTGTACCTTTACCACAGTATTATATCAATTCAAAAGGAGAAGGAGTATTAGTAATTGAAGTTAAAGAGAAGCAAACTAATAATTTTGATGGTATAGTCGGGTACATTCCGGGAACAAAGGAAAATGAAAAAGGTTATCTGACAGGATTAGTTAATATTTCACTTCGCAATCTATTCGGAACTGGGAGGGCAGCGGCACTTCGCTGGAATAAATATGACAGAAATTCGCAGGAACTCGAACTGAAATATCTTGAACCGTGGCTGTTGAAGTTTCCTTTTAATATTTCATTCAACCTTTATCAAAGAATTCAGGACACAACTTATGTGCAAAGAAAATTCAATGGTGAAATTGAATATCTTGCAACCGAAGATATTTCAGCTTCCCTTGTAGTGGGAACCGAGTCAGTCATTCCAACTGAAAGAACAATTCCTGTGTTTACAGTTTTTAATTCATCTACTCTTACAACAGGTTTAAATTTTAAAATTGATACAAGAGATGATCCCTATGCACCAACTGAAGGTTTATTTTTTATTAATTCATATTCCTTCAGCAGAAAAACTATAAACGGACCTCCACAGTTTATAACTCAGCAGGTTACCACAAAATTAGACTTGCAAAGAATTGCATTCGACTTTGATATTTTTTTTCAATTATTATCTAAACAAATTCTTGCACTTTCAGTAAACGGAAGAGAATTAAGGGGACCATCTTTTGAGAACAGTGATTTATTCCGGCTTGGCGGAACTTCAACTTTGCGTGGATATAGAGAGGATCAGTTTCTTGGCTCAAGAATTCTATGGACGAATTTTGAATACAGATTTTTATTAACGCGCCGTACTTTCGCATTTGCTTTTTTCGATACCGGATATTATCTGCGGAATGCTGAACCTGAGAGAAATATTTTAAAGTCAGAAGATTTTCTTTATGGTTATGGCTTGGGTCTCAATCTTGAAACTGCGCTGGGAGTTCTTGCTGTAAGCTTTGCACTTGGAGAAGGTGATTCGTTTACAGATGGAAAAATACATTTTGGTTTGGTTAACGATTTTTGATCCAACAATTTAACCATAATACTTTTGTATTGATGAATAAAATTTATAATTATATAAAATTAGTTCGTCCGTTGAATTGCCTCATTACAGCACTTGTGGTGTTTGTTGGTGGAATAATTTCATTAAAAGATAATACGATTGACGGCATTTTATTATTCGCATCGTTTACAGCTGCAATTGTTGCCGCATCAGGGAATGTAATTAATGATTATTTCGATATTGATATTGATAAAATCGTTCATCCACAAAGGCCACTTGCTGCCGGAAAAATAAATCAAGCCGGGGCATTAACATTTTATTCTTTTCTTGTTTTTATCTCTGCGGCAATTTCTCTTCTTCTTAAAATCGAATTATTTATAATTACAATTTCAGCTTTAATAGTTCTTTTTATTTATTCACTCTATTTAAAAAAAATACCATTGGTTGGTAATGTTACAGTAGCAACATTAACTGCACTGGCATTCTTATTTGGTGGAACAGCAGTTGAAAATATCAAAGTAACAATTATTCCTGCCGTCTTTGCATTTTTGATTAATTTAATCCGTGAGCTTGTAAAAGATTCTGAAGACATTAAAGGTGATTCTTCAAGCAATGTTATTACATTCCCGATCAGATTTGGAATGACGAAAACCAGAACTCTGGTTACTATTTTAATTTTATTTTTAATTGGATTTACCTTCTATCCGTTCGTTACCCGCCTTTACAGAATCGAATATTTCGTCATAGTAATGTTATTAGTTAATCCACTTATGGTATATTCAATAAAAAAACTTTTCAGTAGTGGAGAGAATAAGAGTTTCCATCAGATCAGCTCAATACTAAAACTTAACATGATTTTGGGGTTAATAGCAATTTATCTTGGCAAATGAAAAACATTGACAGAAAATATTTCAAACAGGGAATTAATTATTTAGCCGGTGTCGATGAAGCTGGCAGAGGACCTTTAGCCGGACCAGTAGTTGCAGCTGCAGTTATTCTTCCCAAAAATTTTCATCATAAAGAAATCAACGATTCAAAAAAACTTTCTCACAAACAAAGAGAAAAACTTTATGATTTGATAATTAATAATGCGATCAGTTATTCATTTTCAGTAATATCTCAATCAACGATTGACAGAATTAACATTCTGAACGCATCTTTGCTTGCGATGAGAAATTCTGTAAACAAACTTCGACCATTTCCCGAAATCGTCTTGATTGATGGTAATAAATCTTTTGCTATTGATTCAAATATAATTCCATTGGTTAAAGGAGACACTATATCTCAATCAATTGCTGCAGCTTCAATAATTGCGAAAGTAATTCGTGACAGAATGATGAACCGACTTGCAGAAAAATATTCTTTATATGGCTGGGACCGTAACAAAGGTTATCCCACCAAACAACATATTGCAGCATTATTAAAATTCGGTCCAACACCAATACACAGACAGTCATTCCTGAGAAAGATTTTTAATAGCTTTGAACAATCAGAAATAATATTTGAATGAGAGTGGATAATAAAAAAGAAAATAAAAGAACTTTTGGCAGCGAAGGCGAAGATTTGGCCGCAAAATATCTTACTGAAAAAGGATTTGAAATCATTGAACGCAATTATTTTTCAGGGCATGGCGAGATAGATATTATCGCTAATGATCCGCGGGACAACTACCTTGTGTTTGTTGAAGTTAAAGCCCGTAATACATTGATATTATCGCTAATGATCCGCGGGACAACTACCTTGTGTTTGTTGAAGTTAAAGCCCGTAATACATTGAATTATGGTGATCCTGCTTATGCAATTAATAAAAAGAAAATCAGTCAATTGAAAAAACTTGCTGAACTTTATCTTGCCGAGAAAAATATTGCCGAACGGGATTGCAGATTTGATGTTGTCACAGTATTGCTGATTGATCCTGAAAATCCTCAGATTGAACATTACGAAAATGCATTTATGTAATGTGACTAACCTAACTTTTATCAAGCTTCAAAATTCATTATTTTCAATCGTAACATTTCTAAAAATCTTAACTAATTAAGAATAAAGCAGTGAGCAAAAAAACTTCATCATCCGCTTATCTGAATTCGATAGAATTTCGTTTAAATGAATTTTTTATAATGATTGCGGGTTTATGGACTTTTACTGTACAATTTTTCAGATATGTTTTTGTTCCGCCTTACGAGGTTTATGAAATTCGTAAACACATGAACGAACTTGGGATCAAAACACTTCCTATTGTTAGCGTTACCGGATTTATAATCGGATTAGTGCTCGCAATGCAAACACAACCTGTGCTCGCGAGATTTGGTGCTGAAGCTTATTTGCCCGGTTCAGTGGGAATTTCCATCGTTCGTGAGCTGGGCCCTGTAATTACTGCTTTAATTTTTGCCGGCAGAGTTAGCAGCGGTATTGGTGCTGAACTTGGTTCAATGCGTGTGACCGAACAAATTGATGCAATGGAAGTTTCTGCAGTTGATCCATTCAAGTTTTTAGTTGTAACCAGAATATTTGCCTGCACATTCATTCTTCCGATTCTTACCATCTACGTAATTTTTATTGCTCTTGCCGGTGCATATATCGCAGTTGTACTTGTTCAGAATATGACAATTGAATATTACACAAATGCTGTTCTTTATTCAGTCGAATTTGGAGATGCAATCCCTGGGGTTGCTAAAACATTTGTATTTGGCTACATCGTTGGTTTGGTTGGTTCATACAAAGGATATACTGCAACAAACGGCACTGAAGGAGTTGGAAGAGCTTCCACCACGGCTGTTGTGGTTTCATCACTTATGATCTTAATTTTTGATATGATCCTTGTTAAAATAACCTTATGGCTTTGGCCAACTTTCTGATATGGTTGAAATCTATAATCTGAAAAAAGCTTTTAATTCTCATATCGTTTTGGATGATGTTTCTCTCAAAGTGGATAAAGGAGAAAATCTTGTTGTTTTCGGTAGAAGTGGAACAGGAAAAAGTGTTCTGCTGAAATGTATGGTCCGCTTAATGGAACCTGATTCAGGAAAAATTATAATTGATAACAAAGATGTTCTTTCAATGGATATTAAAGAGTTGAATAATCTCCGAAAGCAAATCGGATTTTTATTTCAAAGTGCTGCATTGTATGATTCTATGAGTGTAAGACAGAATCTTGAATTTCCATTAATCCGGCATTTTAATTTTACACCGGAAGAAAGAGAACAGAAAATCATAAGTGTTCTTCAAAAGGTATCTTTGATTGAAGCTATTGACAAAATGCCTTCTGAACTTTCCGGTGGAATGAAGAAACGAATTGGCCTTGCCCGGTCAATTATAACCGAACCTAAGCTTATGCTTTATGACGAACCAACAACAGGCCTTGATCCGATTACTTCAAAGGAAATCAGTTATCTTATTCTTGAGCTTCAGAAATCATTGAATATGACTTCTATAGTTGTTACTCACGATTTGCTTTGTGCAGAAATAATTGCTGACAGAGCAATCGTCCTGAATAACGGTAAAGTTCAGCATGAGGGAAGCATTGAAGACTTAACTTCTTCAAATGATCCGTTCTTAAAAAACTTTTTCAGTCATGAATTTATAAAAGAAAATTAACAGGTGAAGTAATGTTTAAAGATTTAACAGGAGCCAAACTTGGCATTTTTATTTTCCTGGGAAGCGTTTTGCTTGTTATTGGAATTTTTATGCTTGGTAACAAAGACCAGCTTTTCGTCTCTACCTTTACTGTTCGGGCATATTTTCAGAATACGGAAGGTTTGAGAAACGGAGCTTCTGTTCGCTTTGGCGGGATTGATGTTGGCGCCGTAAAGGATATAAGAATTTTGGCTGATACTTCAGGTAGAGTTGAGGTAAGTATGAGAATCAAAGAGGAAGTTAGAAGATTTATTAAGAAAGATTCACGCGCTTCAATAGAAACTGAAGGTTTGGTCGGCAATAAAGTGGTTATTATTTCAATGGGCTCTGACAATGAAGAACCTGTTAGGGATAATGGAGTAATACTTTCAAGAGAGCCGCTGAGTTTTGCAGATGTAATTGAGGAAACTCAGGGAATACTTTCTTACACAAAGGAAATGACTAAAAACCTCGCTGATATTGTTGGTAAGGTTAACAGGGGTGAAGGTACTATCGGTAAAATCCTTTCTGATGAAGAACTTTATGATGCAGCAACAAATATCACCAGAACAGCAGATAAAAATCTTACTGCAATTACTGAAGACCTAAGAAAGATTATTGCATTATTTGATGAACTTGGCAGAGGTGTTGAAACAATTGTGAAAAACACAAATAATGTTGTAGCAGGAATAGACACATTACTTCAGGGAGTATCGGAAGGCAAAGGCGTTCTTGGTTCATTGTTAACGGATCAGGGAACTGAAGGAAAAAGTATTAACAAAATACTTGAAAACTTTGTGCAAATAAGTGAAGACACTAAAGTCAGTGCATCCCGGCTTGCAGAAAATATGGAAGCACTTAAACATAATTGGTTATTTAAAAGTTATTTTGAAGAACGCGGTTATTGGGATAAACAGGAATTCGAAAAACAGCTTGATTCAAAGATTATTGAGTTAAATCAAAAAATTCAGATACTGGATGAAAAAATCAGTGAGCTGAAAACTTTACAGTCTAAATAATCTCGGCATTAACACTGCATTAGTGATAAAAATTATCTCTCCCCGCTAAAGGATTATTTTGTAAATTTAAATCCTGACAACCATAAAATTATATGTCAATTAAAGAAAAGAAAATCATTATCAAAGGTGCACGCGAGCACAATCTGAAAAATTTGAGTTTTGAAATTCCTCGCAACAAACTTGTTGTGTTTACAGGAGTAAGTGGTAGTGGTAAATCATCATTGGTATTTGATACAATTTATGCAGAAGGGCAGAGAAGGTATGTTGAAAGTCTTTCCTCATATGCCCGGCAGTTTCTGGAAAGAATGAACAAACCTGATGTTGATTTTATGATTGGAATCTCTCCTGCGGTTGCTATCGAACAAAAAACAGGCGCACGAAATTCAAGATCAACTGTTGGAACGACAACAGAAATCTATGATTACCTCAGATTACTTTTTGCAAGAATAGGAAAAACTATTTGCTTTCTATGTGGGAATGAAGTCAAAAAAGCCACGACGAATACTGTTATTGAATGGTTAAAGCAGCAGGAAGACGGATCACGATTTTATCTTACATTCCCGCTTCATGATCACGAAGGTCATTCTGTAAAGGAAGAGATAGATTTGATAAAGAAAAGAGGTTTCTTCAGATTATTTGCACACAATGAGTATCACGATTTGAATGATGAAAATTTTCTTCCTGAAAACAAAGAAAATGTTTTTGTTGTTGTTGAGAGATTCAAAATTCAGAAAGGAAATCTGGATGAGAAATTAGCAGATTCAATTGAAATTACTTTCAAAGAGGGAGAGAACAGATTAACACTCATAAATGCTGATGCAAAGGAAATTAAAGAGTTTAATAAATTTTATGAATGCTGCGGAATAAAATACGAAGAACCTGAACCAAGATTCTTTTCTTTCAATAATCCGTTTGGGGCTTGCCCGGTTTGTCAGGGCTTCAGCAAAGTGATGGGTATTGATATGAATCTTGTAGTGCCCAATCCAAACTTGAGCATAATGGAAGGAGCAATTGCACCATTTAAATCTCCGAAATATAGTACCCATCAGAGAGATTTAATCCGTAATGCAAAAGAATTTGGAATTCCGATAAATATCCCATTTAAAAATCTTACTGAAGAACAAGTTCGAATGTTAAGAAAAGGCTTTGGAACTTATATAGGTATTGATGGATTTTTTGAAGAACTTGAACGATACACCTATAAGATGCACATCAGAGTTTTCCTTAGCAGATACAGAGGTTATACAACCTGTCACGCCTGTAAAGGTGCAAGATTGCGAAGAGAAGCTCTTCAGATTAAAGTTGGTGGCAAATCAATATATGAAGTTGTTCAGATGCCAATTGAGCAGTCATTGAAATTTTTTGAAGAACTTCAATTGACCGAATATGACCATATGGTTGCCGAAAGAATTTTACAGGAGATAATAAAGCGACTTACATTTCTTAATAATGTTGGGATTGGATATTTAACACTTGACAGAATCAGTAACACACTTTCCGGAGGCGAAACGCAGAGAATTAATCTTGCGACTTCACTTGGCTCTGCATTGGTAGGAACTCTTTATGTTCTTGACGAACCAAGCATCGGATTACATCCGAGAGATAATTCAAGACTCATTGGCATTCTTAAAAATCTCCGTGATATCGGAAATACTGTTTTGGTTGTAGAGCATGATGCGGAAATGATGCGTGAAGCAGATCTTATTTTCGATCTTGGACCTGAAGCTGGTGTAAAAGGTGGTGAAATAGTTGCCTCAGGAACTTATGAAGATATTATTAAAAACGAAAGATCATTAACCGGAAAATATTTATCCGGAAAACTTTCAATACCTCTGCCAGAAGAAAGAAATACTTCAATAAGCAAAACGATAAAAATTTTTGGTGCCAGGGAGAACAATCTCAAAAATATCAATGTCGAAATACCACTAAATAAATTTGTCGTAATAACAGGTGTAAGTGGCTCGGGTAAAAGCACATTGGTTCATGATATCCTTTATGCCGGCTTGGCAAAATATTTTGGTATGGCTCCTGAATACATCGGTAAGTTTGATGACATAAAAGGCGCTGAATACCTTGATGATGTTGTAATAGTTGATCAATCTCCTATCGGAAAAAGCCCCCGCTCAAATCCCGCAAGTTATATTAAAGCATTCGAATTGATTAGGGAATTGTTCGCTTCAACCCATCAGGCACGAGCAAGAGGATATAAACCAGGATACTTTTCTTTTAATGTTCCCGGCGGAAGATGCGAAACTTGCCAGGGCGATGGGTTTATTAAAGTTGAAATGCAATTTCTGGCTGATCTTTATCTCGAATGTGATGAGTGTAACGGGACAAGATATAAGAAAGAAGTAAGGGAAATTACTTTTCGGGGGAAAAATATTATTGATGTACTTGAGATGACAGTTGCCGAAGCAATTGAATTCTTTAAAGGAGAAGACAAAGTAGTCAGAACTTTGCAATTGCTTTCTGATGTTGGACTTGACTATATAAAACTGGGTCAACCTTCTAATACACTTTCCGGTGGCGAAGCTCAGAGAATTAAACTTGCTTCTCATCTTTCTGCTCAAAGAGAAAAAAAACATGTTCTTTTTATTTTTGATGAACCAACAACCGGTTTACATTTTCATGATATTTCAAGACTTCTCAATTGCTTTAAAATATTACTCGAAAGAAATAATTCAATTGTCATAATAGAACACAATCTCGATGTGATAAAATGTGCGGATTATATAATTGATCTTGGTCCAGATGCAGGTGATAAAGGTGGCGAAATAATTGCTGCCGGTACTCCCGAAGAAATTGTTCAGAATGAAAAATCCTGGACCGGAAAATATCTTAAAAGTTATTTAAGCAATGGTAAGTTTCAGCTAAAATGAAAAATATGAAAGTAAAATTATTTAGCAAGATTCTCGTATTACTAATGGTCATTAATTTAAATGCAGCAGGTCAAACTCAGGATTTAGTCTATATTGCGAAGTGGTTTGGTAACAATTCATCAGCTTTTTCTTTCAGCTTTGATGACGGGTTGAAGTCTCACTATAACAATGTAAGACCGATACTTAATCAGTTTAATTTTAAGGGAACATTTTATCTTTTACCACCATATCTTACCGAAACAGAACCAACAATCTGGAGATATGGAACCTGGCAAATGTTTCAGACTCTTGCATATGAAGGGCACGAAATAGGTTCGCATACGCTTAATCATTTCTACCTGACCGGATTGACAGTTGGTGATACTTCGACTGTGAATACAATTATGTATGAACTTTTCCAATCAAAAAAAATTATTGAACAAAGAGTTGCTAATAAAAAATGCTTAACACTTGCTTATCCATTTGCTGATCATAATGCTACAGTGGATTCAGTTGCAAAATTATTTTATGAATCAGCCAGAGCCGTTGGAATTGATGCAAACAATTTTAACCTAAACGAAAATGATTTCTTTTCTCTCAAATCTTATTCGGTTCATTTCAGTTTACCAAGAAATACAATGGATGATGATTTGGATGAACTTTATTCATTTATGGATTGGACAGAAACTTCAATTGATAATGGTCAATGGGCTATTATGATGGTGCATGATGTGGTTCCTTTTTCAGAACTTGGTGATTTGGTTGCTCAGGGAATTTATGAACCAATCTCTACAGAATGGTTCACTGATTATTGCAGTTGGCTAAAAAATAAATCTGATAGTTCAAAAGTTTGGGTGGCAACAATATCAGATGTAACTAAATATCTGCGTGAAAGACAATCCGCGAACATTGATCTTATTTCTGTTACAGACAGCGTAATAGTTTTTAACATTACTGACAATCTGAGTAATGAAATTTATAATCTGCCCTTAACTTGTTTGATAAAAGTTCCGGAAAACTGGAATGCAGTTTATATAAGTCAAAATAATCTTGCAGATACATTGTTTGTGTTTGAAACTGACTCGGGAAAATTTGTTCAGGCAAATATCACGCCTGACAAAGGTTTCGTTTTACTTAGATCAATAATTATCAGTTCTGCAGATCTTGTTTTCAATGTACCTTCCGAATTTATTCTCAGACAGAACTATCCAAATCCATTTAATCCTTCCACGAAAATTGAATATTTAATTCCGATTGGTCTGAAAAACATTGTAACACTAAAAGTATATGATATGCTGGGTAATGAAATAGCAACTCTGGTTAACGAATTCAAAGAACCCGGAAGATATGAAGCGGAATTTAATTTAGAGCAACTCCCCGGAACGAAACCGGCAAGCGGAATCTATTTTTACAGAATTCAATCAGGAAATTTTAATCAAACCAGGAAGATGATCCTCTTGAGATAAATCTTTATTTTCGGTTGGAAGGGGACTGCTAGAAGTCAATGAATAAGATTTTTAATAATAAAATTTTGAATTCGTTTCTAAATAAATGATATTTTTATAACGCTCCGGGTTTTCTGTAAAAGATGATTCCTTGCTTATCAGCTGAATTAATTCTATTTTTGGAACAGTGATTCGCCCCAATGAGGGCGTTTTTTGTTACTATGGATACGACTAAAGAAAAAATATTGAAAATTGTTCAAAATTCGATATCAAATTCTGATTTCCTTTTGATAGAATTAAATATCAGAGGAGATCAGAGAAAAAGGATTATCGAAGTTTTTGTTGATTCTGAAAAGGATATTTCTGCAGACGATCTTGCTGAGTTAAGCAGAAGTATTAATGAAGTTCTTTCTACTGATGAAGAAATAGGAAACTATCGTTTGGATGTCTCAACACCCGGAGTGGACAGACCCTTAAAATTTATTGAACAATATCCGAAAAATATTAACAGAAATTTTGAACTTGAATATTACTTTGGAGAAGAAATAAAAAAGCTGAAAGCAAAATTAGTATCCGTTAACGGAAATGAATTAACTTTCAGTGATGGTAAAAATCAATTTTTAATTAACCATAATCAGATAATAAAAGCAAAAGTATTAATTAGTTTTTCTTAGCGGAGGTAAAACAAAAATGAATTATGATATAGTTGAATCCTTTGCCCAAATGGTAAGGGAAAAAGGTATAGACAGAGATGTTCTCGGTGGAATTCTCGAAGATATTTTCGGACTGCTCGTTCGAAAAAAATACGGTGAGAATGCCAGATATGAAGTCGTTGTAAATATGGACCGTGGAGATATAGAAATATTTCTTGAAAGAGAAATTGTTGAAAAAGTTGAAGATCCAAATACACAGATAAGTATTGATGAAGTTAATGCAAAAGGAAACGAAGATGAACTTGAAGTTGGTGATGAATATGTCGAAAAAATAGAACTCGCTTCATTAGGACGAAGACTTGTAACATTAGCAAAGCAGAGTCTGAATCAGAAAATTCGTGAACTTGAAAAAGATATTGTTTACAACGAATATAAAGAACTTTTAGGTGAAATAGTTGTTGGTGAAATCTATCAGATAAGAAAAAATGATATTCTTATCAATCATAATAAAAACGAACTTGTCCTGCCAAGGAATGAACAAATTCCGTTTGAAAAATATAAGAAGGGCGAAACAATCAGAGCTATTGTCAAAGAAGTAAAGAAGACCAGCAGTGGTCCGGTAATTATTATTTCAAGAGCAGATAATTTATTTCTGCAGAGACTGTTTGAGATTGAGGTACCGGAAATTTATGACGGAATTATTGAAATTAAATCAATCGCACGGGAACCCGGTGAAAGAGCTAAAGTTGCTGTAGAATCAACAGATAACAGGATAGATGCGGTTGGTGCTTGTGTCGGAATGAAAGGCGTTAGAATTCATGCAATCGTTCGTGAACTTAATAATGAAAATATAGATGTGATTCATTACTCTGATGACCCGGCTGTGTTTATTCAGAGAGCATTGGCACCTGCAAAGCTTAAAAACATTGAAATTAATGAAGAGGAAAAGAAAGCAGTTGTAACTGCTGATAGTGATCAGGTTTCGATGATTGTTGGAAGAAACGGCGTTAACATTCGCCTTGCGATGAAATTAACCGGATATGAGATTGAAATCATTCGGGAAGAAAAACCCTTTGAAGAATATGAAGAGGATATCGAATTAATTGATCTGAAAGATGAGCTTGGAGCTGATGTTTATGAAATTCTTATTAATAATCGCTATGATACCGCTCTGGAAGTTTTAAAAGCTGGTCCGGAAAAATTAAGAGAGATAAAAGAATTTGATGAAGAGAAGATTGACGAAATTCTTGAAATCATAAAATCACAATTTGAAGAGGAAGAATAAACGCTTCCGTTGAGGAAATTTATGGCTGAAGAAAAAGCAAAAAAAATACGAATACACAAACTTGCAAGTGAAATAAATCTGTCGAGTGAATTGTTGATTGAATTCCTTCGTAAAAAAGGTTACGAGGTAAAGTCCATTCAGTCTGTTGTAACAGATGAAATGCTGCATGATATTCACTCTCACTTCAAAAAGGAAATTGAAAAAGCTGCTCAGCATACAAAAAAAGTTGAAGAATTCAAGAAAAAATTCTCATCAAAAACTGATAAGGAATCACGCGAAAAATCTGTATCAATTAGTGAAGAAGTTTTGGTGGAAGAACCACCTGCAGAAATTGTAACACAGGAAGAACCAGCAAAGGAATCCGAAACAGAACTAATTGCAGAAACCGAGCAAAATGTGGGAACTGTTGCAGAAGTAACAACAGACCAACAGGAAGTTGATACTTCAGAAACAGGTTCTCAGCAGGAAGAAACTCAGAAACAGGAAACTTTTGTTCAACCTAAAGACACCGTTGATAATAAAGTTAAAGGTCTGAAAATATTAGGTAAAGTTGATCTTGATGAAGGCAGAAAAAAGAAAAAAGCTCAGAAGGAACAGAAGCAACAGCAGGTATCTCCAAAACAACAAGCTGAGCCGAAAGAAGAAATTAAACAACCAGTAATTATAGATAAAACCTCAGAAGAACCTGTTAAGAAAAAGAAAAAACGACCAAAGGCCAAAAAGAAAGCTTCTATCGAACCAATCGCTGAAGAATTAGAGTCAAGTAAAAAGAAAAAACGAGTTAAAAAATTTGAAATTGACGAAAAAGATGTAAAAGCAGCTATCAAACAAACACTGCTTAGTATGGATGAAACCGTTGGCTCAATACGCGGTTCGCTTAAACGAAAAAAGAAAAAAGAAAGAGAAGCTGAACAGGAAAGACTTCAGGAATTAAAACAACTCGAAAGTAAAAAAATAAAAGTTAATGAGTTTATCGCAGTAAATGAGCTTGCAAATCTGATGAATGTTCCGGTAAGCGAAGTTATTGCAAAGTGTATCTCAATGGGTTTAATGGTTTCCATTAATCAAAGACTTGATATCGAAACGATAACTCTTGTTGCAGATGAATTCGGCTTTGAAGTTGAATTCCAGAAAGAATATACTGCCGATGTACTTGAGGATAAACCGGATCCGGAAGAATTATTGAAACCAAGGCCTCCGGTAGTAACAATTATGGGACATGTTGATCATGGTAAAACATCGCTGCTTGATTATATCAGAAATACAAATGTGGTTGCTGGTGAAGCGGGTGGAATCACTCAGCATATTGGCGCTTATCAGGTAGAATTGCCGGAAGGTAAACTGATTACATTCCTGGATACCCCTGGTCACGAAGCATTTACAGCAATGAGAGCAAGAGGAGCTCAACTGACAGATATTGTTGTGCTCGTTGTTGCAGCCGATGATGCGGTTATGCCGCAAACAATTGAAGCTTTAAACCACGCTCAGGCAGCTGGTGTCCCGATTATTGTTGCAATAAATAAAATAGATAAACCGGGAGCTAACCCAGATAAAATCAAACAACAGCTTGCAGATAGAAATTTGCTCGTTGAAGATTGGGGTGGAAAATATCAGTGTGTTGAACTTTCTGCCAAAACAGGTAAAAATATTGATTTACTGCTTGAAAAAATTCTT
>FWPV01003211.1_pt1 | contig 37658 bp, 33 predicted proteins | sample 2228371 | NCBI WGS metagenome assembly FWPV01 (sample SAMEA103939776, study PRJEB20133) | metagenome | reverse complement strand
TTAAGACCCAGCACGTAATAGCGGTAAGCAGAGCTTGCCAGCATCATCACGGCAGACATGATGCTGAGCGCAACCAGCATTTCCAGTAATGTTAAACCTCGCTGTTTAACCATATTGCCTGTCTGAATTCAAAACCAGTCCCGCCGTTTTGTGAAGTGACTGTGACATTAAACAACACCAGCATGCCAATATTGCCAAGATAGTCCTGCCCGTTTTCATCCACTGAACTGAGCTCTTTTGCCCTTTTTAGTTCAGTGGCCTGCCATTGATAACGTTGGGCATTGAGCTCAATTGAACCTTCGGTTTTCTGCTGTTCCAGTTCAAAGCGGATTTGACTGACCAAAGATGGGAATTGCTCCGCCGCAGCAAGGTGTTTAATCGCCCTTTGCTGCATGCCCAGACTTTGCTGAAATACAGTTGCAACCAGCCCCAGTGTCATAAATAAAATCACTGAAGCGATTAAAACTTCAATCAGGGTTAAACCAGTTTGCTTCATCTTTATCAAGCTCGAGAACCCATATCCGACCGTCGATGGCCACTTCAACACGCTGGGCAGGTATCACACCTGGTACTGTGACTGTGATCTCGGCCTCACGAAAACTGAGCTGTTCAAACCGGATTTCGCGCCGCCTTTCTGCTTCCCCATAACTCAGCACTTTACCCAGAAATTTCAGTTTGATGGTCTGGCTGCCAAAAAAAGCCTGTTGCACCGCATTTTTATAAAACAGCACCACCAGTTGCCGCTCGCTGCGTTGTTTCGCTTTATCAACCTGGTCAACAGTTAAAGGCAGCACCAAAGACAAACTGATTGACATGATAAACATGACAATCAGCAGTTCAATTAAAGTAAAACCACGTGCAGGATCAGAGCGGGACATCAGTAGTCGCAACAATACTGAGCAGCATAGTCACCACCACAGAACCAACCAAACCACCCATAATAATAATGAGTAAAGGCTCCAGCATGCTGGTTAACCGCAGCGCCCATTGCTCAAAGCGCCAGCGTGTCCGGGTGGTAATTTCACCAAAAATACTGTCAAGCCGTCCGCTTTCTTCACCCACTTTGATCAGAGACAGCATCACAGGTTCCAGAATATCAGTTAACGCCAGTGATTCAGACAACATCCGGCCCTGAGTGACTTCATCCCTGACCCGGCGGATTTGCCCCTGCAACCTGCTATCGGTCAGCACACCAACGGCAAAGCCAAGGGCCTGCGCCAAAGGTAAACCACTTTGCAACATCAGATGCATCGCAGAGACATAACGGATACGCTCGCTCAGTAACAACCCTGTTTTCATTACCGGCAGCTTACGCAATATAGAAAACACCATGGCTTTAAAAGCCGGTTTGCGCCAGCTGAATACCACCAGCAGCAACAGCAGCACAACAAAGCCGACCAGCAAACTCTGATATTTTTGCATCCAGTTGCTGGTGTCGATCAGAAAAGCTGTATAGGCGGGTATGTCTTTCATATTACTGAACAAACCCGACATACTCGGCACGATAAAATTAAAAATGGCAAAAAGCGCCACAATACAAACCACCAGAATAAAAGCCGGGTAAATCATCGCCTGATTTACTTTGCCTTTGAGTTCATTCTGGAATTTTTGACTCGCGGCGACACGCTCCAGCGTTTCCGCCAGTTTGCCGGTTTCTTCACCAATGCGCACCATTTCACAAAACAGCGAGTCAAAATAACGCGGGAAACGGGCAAAAGCACCATACAAACTACCGCCGCCGCGCACTTCCTCGGTCATATTGGTTAATAATGCCGCCAGCGCCTGATTGGGGTTCACCGCAGACATCATTTCCAGAGCACGGTCCAGCTGTACGCCATTACGCAGCAATAACGCAAGTTCGGTGGTCATCTGTTCTATTTCGCCGGCAGAGATACGGCTGAATAGATCAGACTCCAGTTTGACAACCCGGACTTTTAACGGAGACAGGTTACGTTGTTGTACCTGCAACAACGCAGCTTGTTCAGAATCAGCTCTTACCCTGCCTTTAACTTTGGCACCTGCAGGGTCAACAGCTTCGAACTCCCAGTTGTTCATTAACCTGCAACCCGCATGACTTCATCAAGTGTGGTGACACCTTTCAGCACTTTTAACAGACCATCCTGCTGCAAAGTTCTGAATCCTCTTCTGTTGCGGTAATCCCGGACCTTTGCCAGAAAATCCTGATCTTTGGCAAAAGACTGAATTTCATGATCGTTTGGCAGATATTCCAAAATCGCCACCCGACCGAGAAAACCGGTACCACCGCAGCGATCACAACCTGTACCCACAGAAAAAGCAGGTGTTACATTCAGACGTTCTGCCAATGCCATCATCTCTTTATGCTGATGTAATAAAGCCGAATTTTCATCACAGGTTTTGCAGTATGGGCAGATGGTTCTGACTAAACGCTGTGCCATCACCGATATCAAGGAAGCATTTAATAAAAACTCTTCCACGCCCAAATCTATCAGACGGGTAAAGGTGGTTGGCGCATCATTGGTGTGCACAGTACTGAACACAAGGTGACCGGTCAGCGATGATTGCATGGCAATACGGGCGGTTTCATGGTCACGGATTTCACCCACCATGATAATGTCCGGATCCTGACGCACAATACTGCGCAGGCCACGGGCAAAGTCCAGACCGATTTCGGTATGGATCTGCACCTGGTTGACACCGTCTAAACGGTATTCTATCGGGTCTTCCAGCGTAATAATTTTGACCGAAGGTTCATTCAGCCTGGCTAAAAAAGAATACAAACTGGTGGTTTTACCCGAGCCAGTCGGGCCTGTCATCAACACAACCCCTGTTGTTCTTTGCAGATCCTTTTCAATCAGATCTATCAGGTCCTGCTCATAGCCAATGGTTTCCAGACCAAAATTCACCGACTCTTTGAGCAGGAAACGCATCACCATACTTTCGCCCTCACCCAGCGGCAGGGACGACACCCGGATATCAAGCTCTTTGCCGGCAACTGAGGTTTCTATTTTGCCATCCTGCGGCTTGCGGCGTTCGGCAATGTCCATGCCGGCGAGAATTTTAATGCGCGAAATGACACCCAATTGCAAATCAAGCGGAATGGTTTCGGCCTGATGCAAAATGCCATCCACCCGGTAACGCACGCGGTAACGGCCATTTAATGGCTCAATGTGCATATCCGATGCACGCAGTTTAATACCACGGACGATCAGATTGTTTACCAGGTTAACAGTAGGCGCACCAAAGGCCAGTTCACGCAGGCGCTCAAGCTCTGAGCCACCATCGTGCGATTGATGTTTTTCAGAGGTTTGGGCAACGGTTAACTGCACACGAAGTGCATCAAAGTGGCTTTGTTTGCAAACGTGCAGTACCACCTCGTAACCTTCGGCTTTCCACAGGTCGTAAAGATCAAGTTTAAAAGGATCCAGCACCGCCAGATGCAGCTGTTGTTGCTCCAGCCTGAAAGGCAAAGCACCGGCAGTGACAGCCTGATTGATATCAAGCTGTTCCAGCACAGACAACGGCAGGGAGTTTTCTTCGGTGATGGCTTCAAACTTGGGTAACTGCAAATAACCGGCGTAAACCTCAACTAAATCATCATGTTGAATAACACCAAGGTTGACCAGTATTTGCTCAATGCGGCCACCCAGCTGGCGTTTGTAGTCGAGAGCACGTTCAAGCTGGCCCTGATTAACCAGACCCAGCTGAAAAATATAACCGGCTATGCCCTGAAAACCGGCGCCCACAGTATTATCGGTAAGAGACATCGGCGTTATCTTCTTCACCGCCATCTACACCGTCAGCACCTAAACTTAATAAGTCATAAGCGTGGCTTTGGCCCGGAAACCGGTAAACATACGGATTGCCCCATGGGTCCATCGGCACATCTTTTGGCAGATAAGGACCATCCCAACCTTTGCGGTCAGAATTTAATAACTCATTCAGATTGTCCGGATATTTACCAACATCAAGGCGAAATGCGTCGAGCGAAGTCGCTAACATTTCCATCTGCGCCGTTGCGGTATTTCGTTTTGATGATTCAACTTTGGAAAACATGGTTGGCGCCACCAATGAAGCCAGCAACCCCAGAATAACCATCACAATTAATAATTCAATCAGCGTAAAACCTGAGCGACGTGTCGAATAGCAACGCACAACATCTTCCTTTTCCAAAACGAGGACTTGCATTATCCACTAAAAGATTTGTCAAAAGCAACTAAGCTGCCGCTTGCTCTTGTTCCCTTGCGCCATAAGCTCTACACTCGCAAACTGTTTTAAATCATGGTGGTTTTTTTCGCGTGAAAATACTGTTGATGGGTAACCATGCCTGTGCCAACCGGGGCGACTGTGCCATTTCCAGAGGACTATATCAAAGCCTGCAACAGCTTTTCCCTTCAGCGCACTTTAGCTGGATAAGCCGTTTCCCCGTCAGTTCTGCTTATTTATCAGGACAACCCTACCAGCAGGACAGGTTAACCGGCTTATACCAGCAGCCCAAAGCAGGTCTGAGCGGGCGCCTGAAAGCTTTTCTTAAAGCACGTTACCTGAGCCGCTATCTGGCATTTCATGTTGAACACCCTGCACTGGCGCTCTGGTTAAGATTGCCGTTGCCAGAACTTATGCATCAGGAAATTGCTTTTGTCCGGCAATTTGATCTGGTTATTCAGGTCGGCGGCTCAAACTTTGTGGACCTGTACGGCGCCAGCCAGTTTGATTATGCACTTTGCACTTTGCTCGCCAAACGGCCTTTATATTTGTTAGGCCACAGTGTCGGCCCCTTTAACAACGCCACCTTTCGCCATATTGCCGCTGTTGTTTTTGCAAGAGCAGAAGCTCTGATGCTGCGTGAGCCCATCAGCGCGGATTTATTAGCTCAAGCCACAATACCGGTGAAACAGCTATTGATGGGCGCTGATACCGCCTGGCTGGTTGAGCCATCGGCATGGCCTGTGCCAGCCAACTGGCAATTGCCCGCCGGCGGGCGGCGTATAGCGCTGACTATTCGTACCCTTTATCCTTTTGATAAAAAGCTCAACTGCAGCCAGGCGCAGTTTGAACAAGCCATGCTCAAACTGATGGAGCAGCTGATCGACGCCGGTTATCAGCTGTTGTTATTGTCTACCTGCACCGGTATTGATGGTTATAAAAATGATGATCGGATGCTGGCTTTAAAACTCAAACAGCAACTGAGCCGGCCAGAAGCTGCGCAAGTGGAAATGCGCGAATTAAATGACATTGAACTGGGTTGGTTATTTTCGCAATGCCAGCTCACCATAGGCACCCGCTTACATAGCGCTATTATCTCGATGAACTTTGGTACGCCGGCATTTGCCATTAACTATGAACACAAATCAGCCGGTATTTTTGCCCAAATGCAGTTACCGCAGCAGGCGCTTAGTTTGCAGCAACTGTGCAATGGTGAGGCAGCACAACAGATTTTTGCCGCCCTTGATGACCTGCCGGCGTTAAAAGTCCGCTCGGATGCTGCAGTGCAACAGGAAAAACAACGTGCCGCCACGGCGATCCGGCTTGCCTGTGGCACAGCCAGTGCCAATAGTGTGGATAGTGCGGATCTTGTGAACAGCGCGGAGACGGTACAGTGAAACCCTCGCTGATTTATTTTTTAGATAAATTTCCATGTTATTCAGAAACTTTTGTCCTTGATCAGCTCACTGGTCTTATCGACCGTGGTTTTGATGTGAAAATTATTGCGCTCAGCCACGATCCCCGCCCGCTGCCGGCAGAAACAGAAAAACGTTATCAACTCAGTCAAAGATGTAGTTACCTGCTGCCACAAACCCCGGCGACCAAAACCGGCAGATTGCTGCAAAGAGCAAGGCTTATTGCTACCGGACTTGGCAAAAAGTCAGTGTGGCGTGTGTTAGTTACGCCATCCGGCAGCGCAACGCCACGCAGTTATCTGGCCGCCATCATCGCAGCGCACCGGCAAATCTATGCAGCGGACTATCTGATTTGCCATTTTGGCACCACAGCCAGCCTGGCGTTGCAGCTACAGCAGGCGGGTCTGCTGGCGGGCAAGATTGTACCGGTTTTTCATGGTTTTGATCTGTCAGAACAAAAAGTGCTCAGCAAATATCAGTCTTGTTATCAGCAGCTGTTCTTCAGTTGTCCTGCGGTTTTTGCTATCAGCAAGCTATGGTGTCAGCGTTTAGCAGAACTCGGCTGCCCGGCAGACAAAATCAAACTGCTGCGCACCGGCGTTGCCACACAAAAATTTTTGTTTCCATCGCCAGACAGAGCATTACAACAGCCTTTACAGTTGTTGTCGGTTGCCCGCTTTACCGAAAAAAAAGGCCTGGCCTACGCCATCTCTGCTATTGCGTTATTAAAGAGTGCAGGTGTGGCTGTGCAATACCGCATGATCGGTGATGGCCCGCTGCGTCCGGCTCTGACTGCACAAATTCACAACCTTGGGCTTGAGCAGGATATTCAACTCTGTGGTGTTCAGCCGCCTGCAAAGGTCGCCGAGGCCTTAGTGCAAAGCGACGTATTTTTATTACCAAGCGTCACGGCTGGCAATGGTGATATGGAAGGTATTCCGGTGTCCCTGATGGAAGCGATGGCCAGTGGCGTGATTTGTTTATCCACTTATCACAGCGGTATTCCGGAACTGATTTGCCATGGCCAATCCGGTTTATTGGTACCTGAGCGTGATGCAACGGCAATCGCCAGAGAGCTGCAGCTGTTGACCCAGGGTCATTACGCGCTGGGCGCGCTTAGAAAAAATGCCAGAGCAACCATAGAACAGGAATTTGACCAGCAGCAGATTTATGATGCTTTGGCCGCTTATTTAACGGATGCTCAACATGGCGTCAATTAAACAGGATGCCCTCTGGAGTTTTGCCGCCAGCCTGGTTGGTACCCTGAGTCAGATTTTGTTGATGGTGCTATTGGCCAGGCACTTGGATCAGGCCAGTCTCGGCATCTTTGCGCTATTAAGCATCATGTTGTTATTGCTTGGTTATTTGCAGGATCTGGGGCTTTCCACCTTTGCAGTGCAATACCAGAACCTGCAGCCGAATGACCGAACCAACCTGCATTTGCTCAGCATCACGCTGGGGGCAGTTGCCACTGCGCTCTGTTTACTCAGCGCCCCGCTGGCTGGCTGGCTCTATCAAAGTGCTGTACTGACGTCACTGCTGACATTACTGGCACCACAGCTGTTATTGCTCGGCGCATCGACTCAGTACCACGCTGAGATGTTGCGCGAAGGCAAACTGGCAAAACTGGCACAAATAGACATCCTGAGCAAAATTGTGGCCTTTGCGCTGACGCTGTATTTGTTGCTGAGCTTTCCACCTGCGCTGGATGCACTGGTTTATGGTCAGTTAACAGGCGCTTTTTTACGGCTGTTATTGTTGTGGCTGGCCACCAAAACCCCTATTCACTGGCGATGCACGCTGGATTTTCCGCTCTGGCGTGCGGCACTTCGTTTTGGCTTGTTTCAGTCAGGCGCTCAGGTTATCGGATTCCTCCGTAACAGAGTGGATCAACTGATTATCGGCAAACTACTTGGCCTTGAAGCTCTTGGCTTATATTCACTGGCCAAAGATATTATTCAGCAGCCTCCAAGACTGCTCAATCCGGTGATCCAGCGTGTGCTGCTGCCAAGATTTTCCCGCAGAACAGACGCCACTGAATTGTTTCAACAGTCGCTGCGCCTGAATCTTCAGCTCAACACTGTGGTCTATGCCGGCCTTGCCCTGATAAGTTCACCGCTGGTGCTGTGGCTGTTTGGCGGATCCTACCAACAAGCTGCTGTATTACTCTGTATTTTTGCCCTGTATGGCATGATCAAACCCAGCGGCATGGTACTGAGTACTTATTGTCAGAGTATGGGCCGCTCAGACGTGGAGTTTTACTGGAATCTGTGGGCGTCGCTGGTGATGGTCAGTCTGGTGAGCCTCAGCGCCGCGCTGTCCAACCTTTATTGGGTGGCGCTGGTGTTGTCTGCGGTGCAGTTTGTGCTGTCTTGTTATGCCCAGCACTATTTTAGTCAGCGTGGTGCAGCGCCGAAAAGCGGTAATCTGTGCCGCCAGGCAGCGCCCTATGTGCTGCTGACTCTGGCGGCATCCAGCGCTGGTATCATGCTCAATCCTGCGGTTCTTTTTTAACATGGGTCTTTGGTAATGCAAGTGCTGTCACACCAGTTTATGTTGGCGAAAAATCCTGCTTACCTGCCTGCAGGTTACCAGGTGTCGGTTTTTGCTGAATATTATCTGGCGAGCGCCGATGATCTGCCGGTGATCCCGCTGTTATCGCCTCAGGGCGAATCACTTGGCTTTTTACTGGGCTGGCCTGTGACTTTACAAGGCGAAATGCTCACTCCGTCACAACCACAGCAGCTGAGCCCCGACACCACAGCCGCCTTTGAAACCTGGTTATACCGGCTGGGTGGCCGTTGGCTGTGCCTGAGTTTGCTCGAAGGTGGCCAGTTTTACACCGATGCCATGGCCTCCCAGCCTTGTATTTATTGCCCGCAAGCACAGCTGATAATGTCATCCGCCGCTTTATTGCCCTCTCCATGGCAAGAGCAGGTTGATACGAGTCTGATGGCCGCCATGGATGTGAGGCACAGTGAACACTTTTATCTATTTGCCCTGTTACCGCAAAAACACTGTTTGCGTCTGTTAGCCAACCATAAACTGCTGTTGTCTGATTTTTCGGTAAAACGCCATTGGCCACAAGCCTTTACTGCAGGCTCGGCAGAGCCGGACGATCTGCAGCAAAAAGCCAAAACAATCTGTGCAGTAGTACAAGCACATATCAGCGCCTGCGCCGGCAATGCCCCCACTAAAATTGGTCTGAGTGCCGGTTACGAAACAAGGTTGATGCTGGCCTGTGCCAAACCATGGCTCAGCGAGTTACGATTCTGGACACGCAAAGAACACAAAACCCGCGCCGGCCTGGATCAAAAGGTTGCCAGCCATTTGGCCGGCACTTTGAGCTTACAACATCAGTTTGTGCTGCCACCAGCTGCAGCAGACAGTGGCCAAAGCGAAGATGAGTGGCTTGCCAGAACCGGACATTGTATTGGTGGCAGCGCTCTGCGTTACCGCGCTTTGATAGATATTGAGCAAGGCCGTCATTTTGCCCTGACCGGTATTGGCGGTGAATTATGCAGGGCTTTTTATTGGCCGGAACAAGGTTTAACAGGCCCACTGACTGCCGCTTTGTTACACCGGCTGTCCGGTGTACCCGAGCACCCCGCTTTTGCAAAGGCTGCCCGGGACTATCTTCAGCAGTTACCGGACTTACCACTGTGGCAACAACTGGGGCTGTTTTATTTGGAAAACCGGGTGGGAGCTTATGCCTCAGTGCATAAATATGGCAATAAAAATGGCATTATTTTTATGTATCCGCTGAATCACCGCCATGCAGTTGACGCCATGCTGACACTGCCACTGTCCGAACAACAAAAAAACAAGCTGCACCGCGCTGTCATTTGCCATGCCTGGCCAGAGCTGGATCAGCTGCCCTACAACGAACCACTTGGTTTTTTCAGCCGCAGTTTGCACAGGCTGCAACAACAGCTGAAAAAACAACTGCGGGCACTGCGCAGCGCTTTACAGGGCTGAGCAATAAGCCGCAGCCGACGCGCTACCGGCTTGAAAAACGTTTTTTCTGATACCACTGCACTAAAGCTACTTTGAGCAGCACCTTCAGGTTGCGCCAAAGCGCCAGCGGCACTAAAGCAAAACTCAGCGGCTGCCCGCTTTGTAACTGACGATAAAACTGCTGGCTGCGAAGCTGCGCTGCTGTCCATAACAAACGATGTTTATCAATCAGTTGCTGATGGCCGGTTAATCTACGCTCCGGGTTGGAAATACGCTCCAGCTCGTGCTCCTGATGCACTATATAACTGAAATTGGCCAGACGCCGGCCTGCGCCAAAACTTTGGGTCAGCCGGATCCAGACATCGTAATCCTGGCAGGCGACCAGTTGTGGATCAAAACCACCGATATGACGTAAATAGCTGGTTTTAGTAAAGACTTGATTACCAACCAGATTCACCATCAGTAAGTCGTCCGCTGTGATGGTCATGGCTTTTCTGGCACTACGCAGCATCTGAGCTGGCCCGGTATAAAACTGATAACCCGTGCTTAAAAAACTGTCGGCGCCGGTCCAGTTCGCAACAAATTCCTGCAGCCGTTCAGCGGTAAACTCATCATCATCATCAAGGCCGGTAATAAACTCGCCTTCTGCAATGGCAATCGCCTGATTACGTGCCGCACCAGCGCCAACAGAAACGGCATTGACCAACAACTTCATTTTTGGCGTTTGCTGTGCAAACTGCTGCAACTGCAACTGCACCTCAGGTGTTGAACCATCATCCACCACGATGATTTCAAAGGACTGATAACTCTGGGCAAGACAACTCTGCACTGCACGTTGTAACAAGGTAAAACGATTTTTTGTCGGGATATAAATGCTGATACAAGGCGTGGATTTATCGGACATCAATCGATCTTATTGTGATGAAATTACGTATTTTTTTGCCAAGCAAAAACACTGTTGCCGGCAACAGCCGAAGGCAGGTGATCAACAGCGCCAGCCACTTTCGCTTTGGATAAATCAACCGGACAAATTCCTCGGCCACATTTTTGTTATTCACCATTAAGGCACCACAAACGTTGATCAGGCCATTGTGATAAATAAAATTAAGCACCTGATCAACCACAGCTTTCTCCTGACCCTGTTGCCAGCTGTCGTGCATCAGAAAATAGCGGGTATGAAATGGGATCATCCGAAGACCGGAACTAATGGTCCGGTTTTCGGCATTGCGGTACACAGTGGACAGGATCTTACCACTGAACATCACAGGCCCCAGTAACGCCAGCCTTAACCATAAATAGATGTCTTCTCCTATCCGCTCGCCATCAGGAAAACCACCCACCTGATTAATAAGCTCACGACGGGCACAGATATTAGAAGAACAGATTAACGAGCGGCTGCGCTGGTAATGCGAAAAAAAGTCGTCCACCTGGCCGCAGAAATCGTCCGGCAGATCACAACGGCCCAAAAATGGCTGACCACATTCATCAACCTCTTTGTAACGACAGGCAAATAAGGCCGCAGAAGGGTTCAACAAAATCAGTTTGCGGATTTGCAGCAGAAAATCCGCTGCATATTCATCGTCTGCGTCGAGAAAACACACATAATCGCCGGTTGCCGCCTTCACACCTCTGTTACGCGCCGAAGCCACACCTTCGTTCTGTTGGGTCAGCAGCTGCAGCCTTGGATCGGAAAAACCACGAGCCACCTGCAAACTGTCATCAGTCGAACCGTCGTCAACCACAATCAACTCAAAATTCTGATCAGTCTGCATTAACACAGAGCTGATAGCCCGAGCTGCCGAGTTTTGCTTATTGTAAAGTGGTATCACGACGGATATCAAAAAGGCCAATTTAGATTCTCAATCAATGTTACACGGTAGCAAGCAACGCAACTTCACGTAATACTTTGCAGCTTTTTTCAATTTCGGCGCTGGTTAAAGTTGGATGTACCAACATCATCAGGCTGGTTTCACCCAGTTGCCGGGCATTTGGCAAAGGTTCGGCCGGACGCCAGCCGGTATTGTCAAAAGCCTTTTCCAGATACACTTCACTACAACTGCCCTGATAACATGGCACGCCACGCTGGGTAATTTCTTCGATGATACGATCCCTGCTCCAACCCGGCGCTAAAAATTCAGGTCTGACAAAGAAATAATGTTTATATTCAGCATGTTCGCAATCTGCCGGCACCTGAACACGGCGTAACAATTGAATATCGGCCACAGCTTCATCTAATAAAGCGGCATTGGCACGGCGTTTTGCCGTCCAGTCCGCCATTCTTTTTAACTGAATACGGCCAATCACGGCTTGTACTTCCAGCATGCGCCAGTTGGTACCAAAGGAGTCGTGCACCCAACGGAATCCCGGTGGATGTTGTTTTTCATACACAGAGCTGAAACTTTTACCGTGATCTTTAAAAGACCACATTGTTGCCCAGAGGTTTTTGTCATTGGTAGTCACCATGCCACCTTCACCGCCAGTGGTCATGATTTTGTCCTGACAGAAAGACCAGGCACCGATATGACCAATAGAGCCGACAGAGCGGCCTTTATATTTGGCACCATGGGCCTGGGCACAATCTTCGATGACAAAAAAACCACGCTCGGTGGCAAGCGCCATAATAGGGTCCATATCGGCTGGCATGCCTGCCAGATGCACCACAATCACCGCTTTGGTTTTGGGCGTTAGCACGGCTTTAATACTTTCTGCCGTGATGTTCTGACTGTTTAAATCAACATCGGCAAACACCGGCACTGCACCGGCATTCACCACACAGGACACCGAAGCTAAAAAAGTTCTGGGTGTGACTACAACTTCATCACCCTGACCTACCCCCAGCGCTTTGAGGGCAACATCCAGTGCCACAGTGCCATTATGCAAACTGACGGCATATTCAGTACCACACCAGCTGGCAAACTCACGCTCAAATTCACGACATTCCTGGCCTGTCCAGTAATTCACTTTATTAGACAAAATCACTCTGGACACAGCATCTGCTTCTTCCTGAGTAAAAGACGGCCAAGCCGAAAAAGCTGTATTTAACATATCACACCATTATTCGTTCATTTTGAGCAATTGTGCCGGCACACCAGCGACAACCTGACGTGCCAGCACAGGTTTAACAACAGCTGAGCCGGCACCAACAATAGAAAATTCGCCCAGTGTCATTAAATGACGTACTGCTGCCCCAATACCAATCCAGACACCTGTTTCAATTTTACATCCACCACCCAGGCAAGCACCAGGACTTAAATGTACCGCGTCCGCTAACTGGCAGTCGTGTTCCACCACAGCCCTGCTATTTACAATACAGGCTTCACCCAGCACTGCGCCCGGGTTAATTACAGCGCCGGCCAACACCACGGTGCCGTCGGCAATACTGACATCTGACGCCACCACAGCAGCGGGATGACAAACAGTGGCCAGCAAAACACCCTGTTGTTTCAGCCACAGATGCTTTTCTAACCTGCGTTTGTTGTCACCAATGGCCACAACTGCAGCATGACCCGATGTTAATAGATCAGCGGAATTGCCAACGACCGCAAAACGACCATTTGTTTGTAAACCCGGGTAAGCGTCATCATAAAAACACACTTGCTGCCATTGCCCACTTTGCAGCGCAGCATCTGCGACGACACGGCCATGGCCACTGGCCCCTAAAATTGCCAGCGTCTTCATTGTTTGGCGCTTCCGGTAAATTTCTCAGTGGTGACTACACCTTCACTGCTGATGCCGTCACGTTTAAAAACTTTCAGTACAGTCAGCAGCAGTATTTTGCAGTCGAGCCAAAAACTTTGATGTTCCACATACCAAACATCCAACTCAAATTTCTGCTCCCAACTAATGGCATTACGGCCATTGATTTGCGCCCAACCGGTAATACCGGGCCGCACCAGATGACGTTTAGCCTGCTCTGGCGTATACAGACTCAGATATTCAGGTAACAAAGGCCTTGGCCCAACCAGACTCATATCCCCTTTAAGCACGTTCCATAATTCTGGTAATTCGTCCAGGCTGGTTGAACGTAGCAAAGCACCAAAAGGTGTTAAACGTTCGGCATCACTTAAAGCAACCCCTTGACTATCCACAGCATTGGTCATGGTGCGAAACTTAATCATGTTAAAAATGTTGCCATTTAAGCCGGGTCTTGCCTGGCGAAATAACACCGGCGCACCTAATTTCAGCCGCACTAATACAAACAACAGCAAAAATAATGGCGATAACAGCAGCAAAGCCGTCAGCGCAACAACAATATCAAATAGCCTTTTCAACTGAGAATATCCTGATAAAACGCCAATAACTGACGCTGATAAAAACCCCGCTCAAAACGGGCATGAACCAAAGCGAGGGCCTGACGCCCTACCTCAGCAAGCTCGCTCTGTGTCATACCGCCGATCATCTGCATTTGTGCCGACAGCGCCTGACTGTCGCGCACAGGAACTATCCAGCCATTGAGACCATGCTGCACAATTTCGTTGGAACCATGCACATCGGTGACCAAAGCCGGTTTCGCCATAGCGCCGGCCTGTAACACCACATTGGGAAAACCTTCGCGGTAGCTTGGCAGCACAAATACATCGGCCGCCAATAACGCTACCCGCACATCCGGCTGAAACCCCAGCAGGCAAATTGCCGGAGACGATTGCAATTTTTGCAGGGTTTGCGCATCCACCGGATTTTCGTCGTCCAGTCCACCGACTATTAACAACGCATTTTTCTGCGGATCTAATGTCAGAAAGGCATCACAAAGTTCTTTAATACCTTTGTCTTTATTAAGCCGGCCGACAAAACAAAACACGGTTTTTCCGCAAAGCCCAAGCTCTGATTTTAACGCGGCCGCCTTGGCCACAACCTCTGGATCTGAGGGGTTAAAGTGCATTAAATTAACACCGGCAATATTGCCATAACCAATCACTTTCAACGGCTTATAACACAAAGGTGCCAGGGTTTGTTTTACACCTTCGCCTTCCGGCACTATATGCGTATTCAAACAGCAGATCACCCGGTCAATCTGCTTAAGAATGAACTTTTTCACGCCACTGCAGTATGGAAAAATCAAACCGGTAAAGGTGTGCACACGCACCGGTACACGGGCAAAAAAGCCGGCGATGGCGCTCACCATGCCCGCCTTGGGTGTATAAGAATGCACCAGATCCGGCTGGTGTTTTCTTAGTACCTTGTACATCTGAAAAATGGAATTTATGTCTTCAAGTGGTGAAATGCCGCGGTTCATTGGCACCACTTCAAAATCGACACCTTCTTTTTGCGCAAAGGCCGCAAGCCTTTGCAGCGCCGAACTCACCACAACCACCTGATAACACTCGTTCAGAAATTGTGGTTGCGACTCCAGAATCAGCTCCAGTGTGTCTGGCACTGTGGTGACAATCACTAATTTTTTTCCGGGAGACGTGCCGCTATAAGCTCCCTTTTCAGCACCGGACAATTTATTCAAGCTTTGACTGCTCTGAAAATTGCGGATTTAACTGCCGGTACAATTGCCGGTAACGCTTTGACACACTGTCAATTGAAAACAGCTCAATCACCCGCTGCCGGGCTTTTACACCAAGCTGATGACGCTCTGCTGCAGGCTTGTCTGCCATCTCAAGGATGGCTTGCGCCAGAACAGCCGCATCGCCCTGCGGGATCAGCGGGAATATGTCGCCGGTCAGCCAACGGCAATCACCCACATCAGTGGCAACACAGGGAAGAGCCGCCAGCATGGCTTCCCCCAGGGCTACCGGAAAAGCTTCACTGCGCGATGGCAGACAAAACATATCAAATTCAGTCAGTAACTGCGGTACATCGTCGCGTTCGCCCAGCAGAATGACCTGTTTCTGCAATCCTTTGGCCACAATCTGCTGCTGCAGCGCCGGATTATTGTTGTCACATTGGCGTCCAGCTAAAACAAACACAATATCCGGCCTTTTTTCGACAACCAAAGCTGCCGCATTTAATAAAATGTCCTGACCTTTATCCGGATGAAAGCGCCCCACAGCGCCCACCACCAAAGGTGCAGGTGATTGTGGAAATTGCAGCAGGGCTTGATGGCCCAAAGGGCGCTCAAGCAAAGGGTTAATGGCAAAACCATTGGGGATGACCGACATCAGCGCAGACTTATAACCGTAGTTAATATGCATTTGCCGGGCTGCATCAGCCACACACACGATATGGGATGGGATTTTATACGACAATAATGCACAGGCTTTCATCACAGCCCAGGTCAGTGGCCGGCCTATCGGTAATTTTGTGCAGTGAATGCCCCAGACGATGGTTTTAATACCGGCGAAATATGCCGCAAGGCCGCCAAGTAAATCGGCATGATACATCCAGGTTTGCACCAAAAGCGGCTGTAATTGACGTAACAAACGGGTTAAGCGCAGCAATGCCAGCGGGAAAGCCAACTTGCCTTTCATATTCAGCGCATACACAGTAAAACCGGCCTGCATCAGTTGCTGTCCGATCTTGCCATGATCCATCAGCGAAATTACAACAACCCGTTCTTTATACTCAGGTTCCTGCTCCAGCAAACGTTTGAGCATAAACTCGGCACCACCGACATCAAGGTCGGTGATAATGTGACAAAGCTCAATTTTCTTTTTCAGATCAATAGCCAATTTATTTTGCAGTCATCTCAGGAACAAATTTAAAAAACCGGGCAATTGTACACAAGTCACCAAGCCCAGTCACCCGCGGCTCTTACGAATAAGTGGTATCTTGTGATGCCAGCCAGTCCTGAAACATCAGGATGTTCCATAACTGAAAGTGCCAGTCAGCGGTGCCGTCCAGATGCTCACCCCACATCCGGCTGACCATGGCCACATTCAGGTAACCCTGCTGTTGGAGCATTTTTGCATCCAGTAATGTATCTGCCCAGTCGCGCAGTTCATGCCGCAGCCAGCGTGCCAGAGGCACCCCAAAACCCTTTTTCGGACGTTCGATCAAGCTGCGTGGCACGTACTGATCCAAAATCTGCCGCAGACAAATTTTACCTGTGCCCTGCTGATATTTCTGCGACAGCGGCATCCGAAACGCGTATTCAATCACATCAACATCCAGCATCGGCACCCTGCTTTCCAGCGACGCCGCCATCGAAGCACGGTCAACCTTCACCAGAATATCGTCCGTCATATAACCTGCGGTATCCAGATACATCATCTGAGTGATGGGGTTCTCAGCTGAGTCCCCTGTGTTTGCGCTGTTAACAACACCCTCTGCCGCAAGCACCAGTTGCTGGCTTTGTTGCTGCGTCAGATGAGTCAGAAATAACTGATAATAATCAGCGAAGTTTTCAGCAGCCAAACCCGCCAGGCCTTTGGAGACTTTCATCAGCGTATTGTTACCTGCGCCCTGCAAGCCAAGGCGGGAAGACAGCAGGTTCAGCTGCTGCGGCAACAGTGTTTGCCCCAAAGCCGCCAGACTATGCCGAAGTGCAGCTGGCAATTTTTGCTGTTGCTGCCATTTGGCATCAACATGAGGATACCGGCTGTAGCCGGCAAAGAGTTCGTCACCGCCATCGCCGGACAGCGTCACTGTTACATGTTGGCGGGCCAGTGCCGACACCAGATAGGTCGGGATTTGTGATGAATCGGCAAAGGGTTCGTCGTACATCTGACTGAGCCTTGGCACCACCGCCAGACTGTCAGCACCGCTTACCATCATTTCATGATGTTCAGTGCCTAAATGACGCGCAACATCAGCTGCGTATCCGGCTTCATTAAATTCCTGCACGTCAAAACCAATGGTAAAGGTTTTCACCGGCTGGCTGCTCATAGATTGCATCAGTCCGACAATCAGGGAGGAATCAACCCCACCGGACAAAAATGCCCCGAGCGGCACATCTGAAATCATTTGTGATTGCACCGCTTCGCGTAATTTTTGGTGTAACCCCTCAACACTGGTTTCTTGTTGTGGCTCAGCCGCAACAGCAGCCGGCAACGACCAATATTGGGTTTTATCAATAGAACCGGGGCGGTTTAATGACACCGACGCAATATAACCTGGCGGTAATTTTTCAATAGCGGCGTAAATGGAGCGTGGTGTTGGCACGTAGCTGTAGCGCATGTACTGCGCAAGGGCATGGCGGTCAATGCGGCTGTCAAAAGCCGGATGCGCGCGTAACGCTTTGAGTTCTGAGCCAAATAACAGATAGTCACCGCACCAGCCCAGATACAAGGGTTTTTCGCCCAATCGGTCGCGGGCAAACAATAATTGCTGCTCTTGCTCGTCCCAAACAGCTATTGCAAACATGCCTTTGAGTTTGGCAATAGTGGCCGCAAAACCGTATCTGTCCATACAGGCCAGCAGAGTTTCAGTGTCTGAATGGCCGGCCCACAATCTGGCGCCCTGTGTTTCTACCTCTTGCCTTAAACTCAGGTGGTTATAAATCTCGCCATTAAAAATAATGGTATAACGACCTGTCGCCGAGAGCATGGGCTGATGACCTGCCGCCGATAGATCCAGAATTGACAGCCGTCTGTGGCTGAACCCCAGATGCAACTGCGGATGCAGCCATATCCCGGCATCATCCGGTCCACGGTGCCGGATGGCATTGCCCATCGCGGTTAACACCTCTGCACTATTAAAATCACCTTGAACCCGGGCAAAAAATCCGGCAAAACCACACATAACCATCAATCCTTTTTTTAAACTACAGCCCGGCCTGAGATAATTTATTTCTGTGTTGCTGCGCCTGCGCAATCAGTTCAAACCAAAGTTCTGTGACTACAGGTAAGGCGTAGCGCGCCATTACAGATGCACGGGCTTGCCGGCCAAGCTCAACACGCATCTCTTCATTAAACGCAAGCTCTCTGAGCGCCGCAGCAAACTGAACTTTATGATTAAGCGGTACCAGCTTCGCCACTGCCCCCTGCTCTGTTATATCGGCAGGTCCACTCGGGCAATCGTACACTACTGTGGGGCGACCAAGCGCCAGCGCTTCCAGCAAAGCATTTGGAAAGCCTTCAAAAGCCGACGCCATGGCAAACACGTTACATTGGGCAATTTGCGGATAAGGATTGTCCACACTGCCAAAAAATCTAACGCTGTGATTCAGGCGCAAATGGCTCACCAACTGACGCAGTGCTGCCATCTGCGGACCATCACCAACAATATGCAGCTCCCAGTCGGCCAGCTCTGGCTGCAGGGAAGCAAAGGCCTCAATAATGTGTTCGAACTGTTTGCTGGGCATCAGCCGGCCCACACATAAAATGTGTTTAGGTTCAGAAGATACGCCAAGGGGCTGCGCTGCCAAAGAAGCAGGAATTGGGTTTGGCACTACACGGACCAAATCAGGCAGGTGGAATAAAAGGCCCACTTTATCGGCAACGGATTGGGTTTGCACCGTCAGCATATCGGCATAACGATACGTGTATTTACACATCATTTTCCAAAAACCTGACATTGGAAAATGCTCAGGATCACTTCGCTCACAGATGATCAACGGCAGCCCGATGCCGGCATTGGCAATCACCGCCATCACATTCACATTGGGTAAAAAGCTTATCACAACATCAGGTTTTTCTGTTTTAAACAGGTGATGCAACTTCAGCAGTCTGGCAAAAGAGCCAGAACTTTTTCCTTTAAAACAAGGATATTCGCGGGCCAGGTAATGTAATTTAATAGATGAAGCCAGTTCAAAAACACAGGGTTCCAGGCCACCATAAGTGGCAACCAGCGACACCTGATGCTGTTTTGAAAACTCATTACATAATACGGTGGCAACTCTCTCAGCCCCACCAAACTGTAGTGAGCTTACTAAAAACATAATATTCATCTATCGGATCCAATAAACCCACTGCACTATTGTGTAGGCAGCGAAGATTAAAACAACAAAAGCACGTTCAAAAGAACCAAAACGGCACAATGCTACTACAAAAAATGGTAATGAAGCTGCTAAAAATCGTAATCCATACACTGAAAACAATGTACAAAATGTGTACACCGACAAAAATACCAATGCGATAGCATTCACATGGTTACGGAAAAAAGCACTCAACTGCAAAGCTGCTACAGCCAGAATAGCCACCCACACCGAAGCGTAAGTCCAGGTTGTAGCGGGCGCATCATATACGATTCTTCTGTCACCCAACTGTTCGAGTATGAAGGTTCGTAATGGACCTACCACCAGCGCAATACAAAAACCTGTGAACACCAACAAAAAATAACAATTAAACCGGTTTAACCGGTATTTTTCTGCCAATGAGACTGAGACAAATACACAAAGTGCCATGATGACAAATAAAAAAGATGCGGTATGAATAAAGCAACCAATCAGTAGAAAAGGTAATCTGTATAACCAGCGGTTACAATTGAATGCAATTAACAGAAATACCATCGCCAGCGACATTCTTAATTGCGAAAAAGCTAAATCAACTAACAGAGGGTTGATGAGCAATAATATGGCTAATGGTCCAACCCGCGACGATACAAAATAGGCATAACTAAACACTAATAAAAAACTAATCACACCAAAAACTGTTGTCAGCGACAAACCAATATTTTCATGTAAACCACGAATCAACTGGCTCCATAGTTGCTCATTGACGATAAATGCGACAAGTTGGAAAAAACTAAATGAAATCTCAAAATCAGGCGCATTTCTGAAAATAGAAAAATACACTTCCCTATCAACAAAAAAGCTGCCATGAACCCATTCCCAGTCCACCATAGAAAAAAACACAGCAAACAAAAATGATGCAATGACGGCAATGGCGCGATGTGGTTTTGATGCGGTATCAATGTTAAACATGGTGTAGTCTGACTAAAAACGTCATTTTCTAAGCAACTGTCGCAGCTGTGGCAACAATAACAATCTTGCTCTGGAAAGCAGCACAGCCACAACCAGGGACAGTAAGCCAATCAGCGTTAAAACTGCGAATATTTCCAGTCGGTTAAAGGGGCGGAGATCAACAATAAAGACCAGCAACAGCACCGACATCGCCGCCATCACAGGTACGCAGACATCTTGCACCATCGAGGTTTTATACAAGCTGTGATCCAGCTGGCGGTAGAGGAAGAACTGGGGGACAACAAAAAATAACAGGTTGACAATCAACCAGCCATAGACCAAACCTTGTTCACCAAACAGCCATAACAAGACTGCAAGTGTTGGCAGGTACAACAACAGACTGATGATTGAGTACTTTAATCTGAGTTGAAAATTGCCAATTGCGTAATTAATGGCATAGGACAAATTCCCTAAGGCAAAAAATAACGTTGCCAGCATGTATAAAGGTAAAAATTCGGCAGCCTTTTGCGATAACGGCACATTACCCGTCCAGGCAAATAACAAAGACTCACTCCAGCCAATCACCACAACAGATGCAGAACCGAGCATCAGGGACACCACCAGCGAAATATTCCGGAAAACAGCCACAGCTTCTGACTTTTTATCCTGAGCCAGCAACCGCGCCATGGCAGGCCCTATTGCATAAATACAAGTACCGGAAAGTAACAACAAAATCGAAGAGATGCTAATCACCAGACTATAGGCCGTGTAGTCGGCAATGGGCAGTATGCCCGATGCGAGAAATTTATCGGCCTGTGTAATAACCGCCCACAATAATGAGGTGAGGCCAACAACCAACGAACTGGCTATTGCATCAGACAAGGCACTTTTATTGATTTTTCCAAAACGTTCGCCTTGCCGGAATCCCGCTATTTTGTTTGTGCGGAAAAACAGCAACATCAGTTCAATAAAGTTGACGACGATTTGATAAAGGAAAAAGTCCAGCACATCACCCGAGATCAAATACAAATAAGGTAATACACCAAAGATCCGCACCGACGATACCAGAATATTAAACCAGCCGAGCCACACCAGCTGCTCGGCACCAAGCACTATGGCCCGGTAATAGGTTTGCATCCAGCGCAGAGCAATTACCACAAAAATCAGCTGTATCGTATCGCGGGCGACAACAACAGAAAAATCACCGAGATTCAGCCAGGACTGCGCCAGTAAAGGCGCTGAAAAAACACCGCCAAGGATACAGAGCGCAACAACCACAAAAGAAAATTCAATACTGCGCAGCATGGCAAAATAGTCGTTTCGGGCTAATTTACCTGCACCAAATAATGCGGTGTTGCGTGAAACTGTGGCAGAGATCCCAATGTCAAGTAAGCCAATCATCGTTTGTAGCTGCATAAAAAACGCAACCAAACCATAGGCCTGACTGCCCAACATATCGATATAAAACGGCAACGTGGCGACTGATAACAGCGCCATATAAATTTGACTGACCGTATTTAAAATAATGTTGGATCTGACAGACAAGTTAGTTACCAATCATGAGCGCTACAAATAAAAGAGCAGCCCTGATTTCAGGGCTGCACAAGATTGTGTGGTAAAGGCCAAACGGGATAAAACTATAACCTTAAATCACTACCTTCTTTAGGCAGCAAATACTTCAGGTCATACACAAGATGCTCAGCCTTGCCGAAACTTCTGATGCCTTCTGCTCCCAATTGCTTAAACTGTCCATGCGCCACAGCAACAATCACGGCATCATAACTATGGTGTGCCGGTTGTTTTACCAGCTCTAATCCGTATTCAGCTTTTGCTTCTTGTGCATCTACCCATGGGTCAAACACGTCGGGCACCATGCCGTACTCTTTCAGTTCAGCAATAATGTCGACAACTTTGGTATTGCGGATATCCGGACAATTCTCTTTAAAGGTCAGACCCAACACCAGCACGCGGGACGCCGACACCTGAATGTTACGGCGGATCATCGCTTTTACCAGCTGAGACACCACATATTTAGCCATGCCATCGTTAATGCGTCTGCCGGCCAGAATCACTTCCGGATGGTAACCAACAGCCTGAGCTTTATGCGTCAGATAGTAGGGATCAACACCGATACAGTGCCCGCCCACTAAACCCGGACGAAATGGCAGGAAGTTCCATTTTGTGCCGGCAGCCAGCAACACTTCTTCGGTATCAATACCAAGGCGGTTAAAAATAACCGCCAGTTCGTTAATTAACGCAATATTTAAGTCACGTTGGGTATTTTCGATAACCTTGGCAGCTTCTGCCACTTTGATACTGCTGGCCAGATAAGTACCTGCAGTAATAATTCGGCCATACACCTGATTCACAAACTGAGCAACTTCGGGCGTTGAGCCAGAAGTTACTTTTTTAATAGTGGTAACTCTGTGCTCTTTATCACCCGGGTTAATACGCTCAGGGCTATATCCGGCAAAAAAGTCCTGATTAAATTTCAGACCTGAAATACGCTCAATCACAGGAACACAAACTTCTTCAGTCGCGCCCGGGTACACAGTGGATTCAAAAACGACGATGTCGTTCTTTTTAACCACCCGCCCCAATGTTTCAGAGGCTTTGATCAATGGTGTCAGATCAGGTTGCCGGTGTTCATCAATTGGCGTGGGCACTGTCACAATATAAAAATTTGCACTTTTGATCTGTTCAATATCAGACTCAAAAGTAAGCAGTGAAGCCTGAGATAACTCTTCTGGCGAGACTTCCAGCGTATGATCGTTACCTGAACGCAATTCGGCAATACGATGGGCATTAATATCAAAGCCAACCGTTGGTAAAACTTTGCCAAACTCTACAGCAAGAGGTAAACCAACATACCCAAGGCCAATAATGGCAATTTTATCAACTGAAAAACTCGTATTCATATCATCCCTTATGCATTGTCATTTAATCACGCTAACCTATCGAGCTCTTATGCCAGAACGCTAACCTTAAAGAAAGAAGGTTATCGAGGATAATTCTCGCACCCTGCAAGCCACTTATTTAAAAATAAAATTGAATCTTCTCAAAACGAAAGCTAACAGTATGACCAGGAGGAAACTGATAACAATCCTTTTTTCTATGTTTAAAATATACGCCATATCGTTACGATAAATATAAAAGGCCCAATATACGCCACATAACAACAGAAGAGGTTTGTAACCTGCTTTCACTGACTGAATAGCCAGATTAAGTACCATTAACACCAGGCTGTACACGGCACTTACCGCAAAAACGCCAAAAACCCCCGAAACTGCATAAAACTCAGCTAAGAAATTTGATGCCATACCGTAGTTGATTTTTGGAAACAACGCGGGTTGAAAATAGTCATTGAAGCTACGGATCTGTCCAAACACAACATCACCGAGCAACACAAACTGCAACGGAATTAGCTTTAAATGCTCTGCATCGGTACGAAAATCCAAAGAAACTACGGTGTTAAGAATAGACTGAGTTACAAAAGGTTCGCTTGTACTGAGCAACTTTTCATAGGTTTGGGAGTTTGACAATATTGCCAGTAAAATATCTATATCGCCTTTTTTTAACCCAAACATCATTAATTTTAACATTAAAATAGAAAATACAGCAAAAACGCCGAGCAGTAAATATGGCCATAGGCCTATCAATCTTTTGTCTTTCTTATTAAAAGAGACAAAAAACAACATTAAAATTGCGATAACAAAGGATGTCCGAAAGCCGAGGTATACGTCAAAACAAAGAAAGAACAACAAACATATATATGCAGTTCTAAACTTCGCCACTGTTAACACATAAGCTATCGCTAACAGCAGGATTGACTCGTACAACAAGTACCAACGACCTATGTTGGCCATAACCTGATTTTTATCAAGTTGATGAAGTGCCCCACCGCCAAATATATTCAGTAAAAAGAAGGAAATTAACAACAAGATAAATGCGGAGTACATCTCATATTTATACTTGTCATCCGCTTTAATTTGACTGTAATTGAAGTTGCCTGAGGTTTTAATAAACAGGTCATGGCTAAGGGTTGTTAGAAATAGTATTGATAAAAATATAAAATAAACGGCATAGGTTTTATCTGCCAATGGAGAATACACCCAATCCGTCAGATCAACCAAAAAACCGGCGTAACCAAAAAAAGTTGGCGAAAAATAAATAAAAGACGAAAAGTAAGAAATGCCGAATAAATCAAACCCGTTTCTTCTTAAAAGATAGAAAAGAAGAAGACTCAGATTAAATAAAATAAACGGCAGTTGTACCTCACTCATTTTCTATGCACTTTTCATTTGCATACGAACGAGTTTAATCATGCAAATCGCCATATAGCCTATAAAAGCGATGACCAAAGAGAATAAAACAATCAGCGCGCGGAAAGGTCCGGACTTACGCTCTGGTAATGTAGGAGAATCAATCGTTGTCAGCGAGTAATTCGGCGTAATGCTTGCAACAATAATCTCTTTGCGCTTTTCTCCGGCTAAATCGAACAAAAGCGCGCGCACATCTGCATTCTGATTTTCAGCCAGCGATTTCTCTATAGATTGCAAAGCCTGGTTGTGATCATTTAATGCTCTTGCTCGCATTACGTCATTAATTTCAGCAATCAAAAGGCTTAACCAGGCTTTGGATAGTTCTGGCGCAAGTGTCTCTATGCTGACTTTAATAAAGTCTGTTGTTTTGTCTTTGTTGACCACAAGAATAGCCCTGAACTCTCTGACTAACTCTTCATCAGAGGGTTCAACACCCCGATCTGCGGTCGGGGACCGAAGCCATTTTTCGGTTTTGGCATCGTATAGTTCAGGATCATAGACCAGAGTCTGCCTGGCACTGTCCCATGACTTGGCGGCAATAATGGCGGCTTCAATTTTGTGTTTGCGGATAAAGCGACTGATGAACTCAGTCGACTTTAACACTTCTACCACTAAATCAGCTTTATCAACCCCCATGCCACCGATATTAAAACCGGCGGCTGAGGCTAAGCCACTTAATGAGCCCAGAGATCCCAAACTTTTTTTGTCCTGAACCGGTGCCAATACCGCTTCCGAGCGATACAGATTCGGTAACCCCAACGAATAATACACACTGGAAACGCATGCAATGATCACCAGAATGATCAGAACCAGATACGAATCAAATACAATTTGCAGCAACGTCTTTTGACTGGAGGTTTTGTGTCCAACCTTTTTTGATTCGTCTTGTCGCTCTGCAACTAACAGTACGTCATTGTTATTCATATTTACCTAACCCAACACTATCAACTTTTAAAAGGAATTAATTGCGGCTAAAGCAACTGCACTTTGATAGAAAATTTGGGTGAGCTGAGCCCATAAACTAATATTGTCTTTAAATTCAGTATCAAGTGGCACCACAATGGTATCGCCTGGCTGAATTTCCTCGCTGCTTAAGGCAAACCAGCTTTGTTTCTGCGGCACCAGTACTGAACCATCGGCACGGATAATATAAACACGGTCTTCATCAGCCCGTTTTCTCGAACCGCCCGCCAAACGCATATAATCGTCCAGTGTCAGGCCAGCTCTGTATCTGTGGCTGGAAGGATGTTGTACTTCACCCACAATGGACACTGTGGTTTTGCGGGTTGGGATCATCAGGTAATCGCCGTTTTCCAAAACAAAATCATCATCCTGACTGCCTTCAGCAACAGCTTTTACATCAACAACCAGTCGCCCAACCGGCTTCACTTTTTCAATTTCGCTCAGCATCGACAAGGCATCCTGAGTACTGAGGGTTGCTGACTCAGCAGATAAAGTGCGGGCTGCGATGTCGCGGCGCAATTGTTGCGTCAGTTTGGTAATTTGCTCAACTTCCTGAGCTTTTACCTGTTCCCTGATCATCACAGCGCCCTGTGGAAAGGCGTTTTGCGTCAGGCCGCCGGCGCGTTTTAACACATCAGCCAGGGTTTCACCGCTGCGCACTGAATATTCGCCCGGGAACCGGACCTGGCCAGCAATAGTGACCCTCTGTTCCTGATCCCAGTCAGTCAGGCGGAACACATTTAACCTGTCGCGGCTTTGTAACAGCGTTTGCGTCTTTTGCGACAATTCATCAAACAGCTTGATATCCATATGTTCAACCTGAACAGCACCACTTTCGTTAATAGTGGCTCTGGTTAACTCTGCCCGTTCAAGGAAGGCACCAGGCAACAAACCGCCCGCTGCAGCAATTAAGTCTTCGACTGAGCCCTGCTCTGGTTTCGGATATTGACCCGGATATTTCACTTCGCCAGACACATACACAACGGCATGATTTGATACGCCAGAACTGCGGGTTTTTAATTCATTCAGCAGGTTAAATAACAACTCTTCGCGTGTCAGACCTGCAGAGAGCTGCCGTATCTCAGGCTTTTTATGTACGTCATCAAGAAACTCGCGCATCAGCCTGGCCACAAGCTTGTGGTGACTTTCGGGCAAACGCTGCATTAATTCACGCTGACGCTTAGTGTCTTCGGTTTCAACCAGCTGACGCTTTTCAGAGAGTGCAGTTTCTTCTTCATTCAGTACCAGGCTAAAAGCCAGGCTGGTAAAACCGGCTTTGGAAATCAAAGAGCGGACCTGCTCCTCAGACTGCTCGCTGAGTTCAGGCGTTAATTCTTTATTTAACGCCGTCATCTCACCGGATAAGGTTAATGCTTCCTGATAGCGCTCAAACAATAAGGTATCCACTTCGTCCCGAAGTCTAGGCGCGTTATAACTAAATACGTAAATAGAGTCCTGACCCTGTAACAGCAGATCATCAGTACTTTTTGGAAACTCTATAGCTTTACCAAGGTTAAATTGCTGAATTGATATTTTATTGTTGCTACCAGAACGACTGACAACCAGGGCGTAGTCTAAATCGGTGTCTATGGTTAAATCAGCCCAAATTGATGACAAGATATCGCTGACGTGCATAGATTCACGGTGGGCGTAAACACCAGGCCTTGCAACAGCACCAATAATTTCGATTTTGTTCTGAATATTTGACGACACTTTACCAAAACGAACCACATCGCCATTACGGATTGGTTGTTGTAAATCACTGGCCGATGAAAGGTCGAGATTGATCATGGTGCGCACCGCATTTTTTTCAATGCGCTCAAGCGTTACACCATTTAAAAATGCCTGCGCTTTACCACCGCCTGCCATTCTGACCAGATCACCAACAGTTTCATTGGCACCAATTTCATACAGAGCCGGACGTAAAACTTCGCCGGCAGCTTCCGCTAAAGCGGTATAAGGAGCGATAAAGACCACATCGCCATTTTGTAGCGCTTGATCAACATTTGAATCACCGCCAAGCAATAAGCGGTATAAATCTACGGCTATTTTTGTGCCATCTTTACGCTGTAACTGAATACCACGCAGCGCACCAATGTCGCTGATACCACCGGCCTGCACTAATACATCAACCACTGAAGATAAAGCCGGAACAGTATATGAACCGGGCCTTTTTGCTTCGCCAGCCACAATAACGCTGATGGTGCGCAACTGTCCCATACTGACGTTCACTTCAGCACCGACGTTGGCGGCCAGAATACGTTGGGTAATTGATTGTTTTGCTTCGGCAAAAGTCAGGCCGGCGACGGAAACCACACCAATCTCACTAATAGATACAGTACCGTCTCTGGCAACCTGAAGTTCTTCATCCATTGGTTTAGCGCCAAAAACCTGCACTCTGAGCTCGTCATCCGGGCCAATACGATAGTTACTCGGCACCGGAGTACCTGATTTTGTGTCGAGCTCTGTGTCAATATTTTCAAAAAAGCTTAAACCAAACCGCACCGGCTCCTTGCTTTTCATTTCAGCCGGAAATTCTTCTTTTTCTGAGTTTTTGTTTTTTTCTGCAAAGGTCTCCGACTCTTTTTTCTCTTCAATATCTGACGAGCTTTCTGCTTTTGATTTTTTCAGATCGCTGACTTTAAGGCCGTATTGTTTTGCAATCCGGGCCTGCTCCGATTTTGGCAACTTATTAAACTGAGCCATCATTGCAGGAGACGGGGTAGCCGCTTGCAGGGCAAATGAAAGACATCCAACAGCTAAAACGGCGGTAAGCTTTCTAAAAAAATTTGTCACTATGTTACTCCATCTTTCTTATAAAATTCGCGCAAAACCAATACAAAACATAAAGTTACACATCAAGGCTCATAAAGGCACTAAAACGCGAGCCGGATATTCTACTATGTCTGATTGCTCAACAGCGAGGTTTTTCCATGTAATCAACTGTTACTAAACACAATTCAAACTTTGCATTTCCCGTTTTAACCATTCTTGCCCCCTTCTGCGCTAGCAAGATGCGATAAAACAGTTTCACGCAGGCGCTGTTTAAAATCCGCCGCGGGGTGCCAGCCCAGTTCATGCCTGATCTTTGACGCATCCAGTGCATAACGGATATCGTGACCGGGCCTGTCCTGAACAAACTGAATCAAATGACGGTAACTTTGCAGTGTACCTCTTTTTTCAACTGCTAACTCATCAAGCAGTTCTGTCAGCATCGTTACTAAATCTAAATTTTTTAATTGGTTATCTCCGGCAATATTGTACCTGCTACCAACCTGCCCTTGCTGGATCACGACTATCAGCGCCTGAACGTGGTCCTCAACATAAAGCCAATCCCTGATTTGCTGACCGTTGCCGTACAGCGGTAAAGGCTTGAGCCTGAGTGCATTGGAAATCATCCTCGGGATCAGCTTTTCCGGATATTGACCCGGACCAAAATTATTAGAACTATGCGTAATAATGACCGGCAAGCCATAAGTCCGGTGCCAGGACATCACAAGATGATCAGCCGAGGCTTTTGAAGCGGAATAGGGGCTGCTCGGCGCGTAAGGATGCAGCTCTGTTGCCGCCGGCGCATCCGCGGCAATGTCGCCATACACTTCATCTGTCGACACATGCAAAAATCTGAAAGTGTGTTTTTTGGCATCAGATAAACCCAACCAATATTGTTTTGCCACTTCAAGTAACTGATAAGTGCCATAAATATTGGATTGAATAAAATCCGCTGGCCCTGAAATAGACCTGTCAACATGAGTCTCAGCTGCAAGATGAAAGATAGCGTCAGGTGCAAAATTGTTGATAAGCTCAGACAAAGCTTCAGCACAACATATATCTAATTGCACAAAGCTGCATCGCCCATCGGGGCTCAGCTCAGATAGATCCGGCGGGGTGGCGGCATAAGTCAGTTTATCAATGATCAGCACCTGCCAGGTCGTATCCTGCAAAATAGCTTTGACCAGTGCAGAACCAATAAAGCCCGCGCCTCCCGTCACAATAACCTTCATTTACCCTCGCTTGCGAAAACCATTTTTATATCAGGAACCCTTTTATAAACCGCTGCGGTGTTAGTACTTACACACACTGTCGCCCCGCCCTATTGCATAATAAGCAAAACCAAGTTGCTGCATTTTGGCCGGGTCAAACAGATTACGGCCATCCACAATCACTGGTTGACGCAAACTTTGTTTTAGCAGATCAAAATCGGGAGATCTGAAGGTTTTCCACTCAGTACATATCACCAATACATCGGCCTGATGCAAAGCGGCTTCTTTGGTACCCACCAGCTGTAAATCTGCTCTGATGCCATAAATCCGCTGGGTTTCTTCCATGGCTTCGGGGTCAAACGCCTGTACCCTTGCACCTGCAGCCCATAAAGCTTCCATCAGTGCCCGGCTTGGCGCTTCGCGCATATCGTCGGTATTTGGTTTAAAACTCAAACCCCAGATAGCGATGGTTTTACCGGCCAGATCGCCAGCAAAATGCTGCGCCAGTTTGGCAAATAACTTGTGTTTTTGCGCGTTATTCACCGCTTCCACCGACTTGAGCAGACTGGTGTTATAACCGGTTTGTTCCGCAGTGCGGATAAGCGCCTGCACATCTTTAGGGAAACAAGAACCACCATAACCACAGCCGGGGTAAATAAAGTGGTAACCAATGCGGGGATCTGAGCCAATGCCATGGCGCACCTGTTCAATATCAGCACCCAAAAGCTCAGCTAAATTGGCCATTTCATTCATAAAACTGATTTTGGTGGCCAGCATACAGTTGGCAGCATATTTGGTGAGCTCAGCACTTCGCACGTCCATCACAATAATTTTGTCATGATTGCGGTTAAAAGGCGCATACAACTCGCGTAATTGCTGTTCTGCCCAAGGGTTGTCGGTGCCCAGAATAATGCGATCTGGGCGCTGACAATCTGCCACCGCCGCGCCTTCTTTTAAAAATTCCGGGTTTGAGACTACGGCAAAATCAATTTCGGCCTGACGCTGCGCCAGAGTTTGCGCTATCACAGCTTTGACTTTATCACCAGTGCCTACCGGCACTGTGGACTTATTAATCACAACTTTAGGGCTGGTCATGTGCTGCGCAATACTGGCGGCCACTTTTAACACGTACTTTAAATCGGCCGAGCCGTCTTCATCCGGTGGTGTTCCCACCGCAATAAACTGTAATTCACCAAAGTGCACACCTGTGGCAGCATCTGTGGTGAATTCCAGCAGGCCCTGTGCCACGCCCTGCTGTACCAGCGAAGATAAACCAGGTTCAAAAATAGGAATAATTCCGGCTTGTAAATCTGCAACCCGTTTAGGATTCACATCCACACAACAAACTTTATGCCCGGCTTCGGCCAGTACAGCTGCCTGCACTAACCCGACATAACCAATGCCAAAAACTGTGACTTTCATTCAATATGCCTTTTTGTATGCTGCACAGAACCGCAGCTGCGCCTTATTTGCTGTTGTGCTGGATATACCAGGGCATAGCAACCGCCAGACCCGCGCTGAGCGTATGGCTTGGTACATAACCCAATAACCGCTCCGCTTTGCTGACATCGGCCTGTGAATGGCGCACATCACCAGCGCGAAAATCGCGGTACTGTGGTTCTTTCTGATAGTGGGCACCATTGGCGCTGAGCCTTTGCTGAATGGCGTGAAATAAATCGTTTAACGTGGTTCTGTCACCCACAGCCACATTAAAGACTTCACTTTTGCCAAGTGCGGTGGTGGCAGCCAGGATATTGGCCTGTACCGCGTTGGCGACAAAGCAAAAATCGCGGCTGGTTTCACCATCACCGTTGATCACTACATCGTCGTCCGCCAACATTGCAGCTGTCCATTTGGGGATCACCGCAGCATAAGCGCCATTCGGATCTTGTCTTGGACCAAAGACATTAAAATAGCGAAGGCCTGTGCTGTGAAAACCATAACAGCGGGAAAATACATCGGCATAAAGCTCATTGACATATTTAGTAACCGCATAAGGTGACAGTGGATTACCAATATTGGCTTCCACTTTGGGCAAAGCCGGATGATCACCATAAGTCGAGCTTGACGCCGCATAGACAAACCCACGCACGCCGGCCTCTTTGGCCGCCTGCAGCATATTTAAAAAACCGCTTATATTGGTGTTGTTAGTGGCGATAGGATCATTAATAGAGCGCGGCACAGAGCCCAAAGCCGCCTGATGTAACACATAATCAACACCGGCAACCGCCGTCTGGCAGTCACTGAGCTCGCGGATATCCCCTTCAATAAAACGAAAGGCCTGCCACTGCTCTGGCGTTACTAACTGCTGCACCTGCTGCAGATTGTGCCTGTGACCTGTGGCAAAATTATCCAGCCCCACCACTTTCTGGTTCAGCTTTAATAAGGTTTCTAATAAGTTAGAGCCAATAAAACCGCCGCAGCCTGTCACCAGCCAGGTTTTGGGTGCTGCCAGTAATTCTTGCTGGCGTTGTTCGAATGTATTCATCATATGCTGTGCTGTCCTTGTTGTTGTCTGCTCAGGCTGTCGAGTTCAGGCTGACGCTACAACGTCAAAAGCCACAAAGTGCTGCTGCCTTTGTGGCCTGTTCCGTCTATCTGTTATTTCGCAAAATAAGCTTTAATCGCATCCACAATGCGACTGCAGGCCTGACCGTCACCATAAGGGTTATGGGCAAAACTCATGGTCTGATAATAATGACTGTCGGTCATCAATTTACTGACTTCACTGACAATTTTATCTTTATCAGTACCAACAAGTTTGACGGTACCTGCAGCTACAGCTTCAGGCCGCTCTGTGGTATCACGCATCACCAGCACAGGTTTGCCCAAAGAAGGCGCTTCTTCCTGAATACCACCTGAGTCGGTCAGTACCAGGTAACTGCGGCTCATCAGGTAGACAAAAGGTAAATAATCCTGCGGCTCAATTAAATGCACATTAGAGGCATTGCTGAGCAGACGGAACACAGGCTCACGCACATTAGGGTTTAAATGCACCGGATACACAATATCAGCATCCGGGAACTGTTCAGCAATGGCTTTAAGTGCAGCACAAATGTTCTCAAAACCTGCGCCAAAACTTTCGCGGCGATGGCCTGTGACTAAAATCAGTCTGCGACCATCCTGACCGTAAGGGAATTTACTGGCAAAATCGGCGGATAATTGCTGGTCGGCATCAATCTTGGCAACCACCTGATGCAGCGCGTCTATCACTGTATTACCTGTGACAAACACTTTGGCCGGATCAACATTTTCCGACAACAAATTTTGCTCTGAGGTGGCTGTTGGCGCAAAGTGCAAAGTAGTAATAGCACCAGTTAAACGGCGGTTGGCTTCTTCCGGCCATGGGCTGTAAATATTGCCGGTTCTAAGTCCAGCCTCAACATGTCCCACAGCGGTTTTTTCATAATAACAGGCCAGCGCAGCAGCAAAAGTCGTGCTGGTATCCCCATGAACCAGAACGATATCAGGCTTAAAATCACGCAGTACAGGTTTGATATTTAACAGAATACTGGTGGATACGTCATACAAATCCTGGCCGGCCTTCATAATGGCCAAATCATACTCAGGTACGATATGAAACAATTTCAGCACCTGATCCAACATTTCGCGGTGTTGGCCTGTGACACAAACACGGCTGTCGATGGCCGGATCCTGTTTTAATAAGTTAACCAGCGGCGCCATTTTAATAGCTTCCGGCCGGGTTCCAAACACACTGAGCACCTTTAACATAAGCAGATCCCGTAGCTTAGCCGTAAATAGCACGCAGCTTATCAAACCTGGGGGTAAAGTAACAGCATTGCAGGGAGCAATAACAACGCAGATCCCGCTGTATTCGCGCTGTAGCGGCTGATAAAGGAACAAAATAAAGCAAAAGTTTTACGACGACACAACTTCAGTTGCGGCACGGGCGGATTCAGTTGTAACAGGGGCGGGTAAAATCACAAAAACAACAACACAGCTCTGAAAAACCGCTAAGCCGTCGACTTTCATGGCATCATTCAAGGCCTGATGCCGGGTTCAAGCGCAATGATGATCCACAAACTAGCCTTGTTGCTGGCGATGCAGATTCAGCAGTAACTCGGCTTCGGCGCGGGGTAATTCACATTCCTGCATAATTTCATCAAGGCCGGCACCAAGCTGCACCATCTTCATCGCCCTGCTGTAAAGTTTTGATTCGGGATCGGCAAGCTGAATTTTTTGCTGGTGTTCTGACAACTGCTCCAGCTCAGCGGCCTGGCTTTGCTGAGACAACTGCAATTGTTGTAACAAACGTTCTGCCGACAAAATACGCTGGCCAACACCAATCACACCGTTTCGCAACTCCTCCACTTCGGCACGGCTGATATTCAGCGCTTGCTGCAGCTCTTCCATCCGCTCAGTTTGCAACAACAATTGCCGCTGCGTTATTTTGTGTTGCCACACCACAACAAAAACCAGCAGTATTGCTACTGCCGGTACTATGGCGAGGGTTAACCATTCAATCGGAAAAGGCACAGGCAGGAACCGCTTAAATACTGGTAATTTCGTCCCACTCTTCATCAGTGAGCAATTTGTTCAGATCAACCAGGATCAACAACTCACCATCACGGTTTGATACACCCTGAATAAATTTAGCGCTTTCATCTGTGCCAACGTTTGGCGCAGTGTCAATTTCTGAACCACGTAAGTAAACCACTTCAGCCACGCTGTCGACCAGGATACCAATCACTTGTTTGTCCGCTTCGATAATCACAATACGGCTGTTTTCAGTGACATCAGAAGGCGGCAAACCAAAACGTGAACGGGTGTCGATAACAGTGACCACATTGCCCCGCAGATTGATAATGCCAAGCACATAAGTAGGCGCACCGGGCACAGGAGCAATGTCGGTGTAACGTAACACTTCCTGCACCTGCATCACGTTAATACCGTAGGTTTCTTCCTGAAGCTTAAAGGTCACCCATTGCAGTACTACATCATTTTGTTCTTTGCTATTACCTGCTTGCGCCAATAAATTGCTCATGAATCGCTCCTCTACCTTGGTCCGTGCTTAGTCTGAACTGCCTGCGCCCTGCGCGAGCAACGCAATCAAGGCATCCACATCTAACAAAGCACACATATGTTGTTTAATCAATCCGGCTAACCATGGGCGTTTACCCTGGGCCTCACGCCATTTTACGTCTTCTTGTTCTAAGGCTACTGTGTTGATCAAGGATTCACAGGCAATACCCCATGAACTTTTGCCCAGCATAATAACATATTGATAGTTTAGACTTTCTGCCAGTTGTCGGTCGTACTTTTCTGGCATCACCCAGCGGGCGGTGTCTACCACGTTAATTTTTTGCTCGCGGTACAACATCACCCCTTTATACCAGAGCGGCTTGCCGGGTAAAGTGTTGATCGCTGTGATTTTGTGAATGCCGCCTAAATCTTTAAGCGGTAATGCCACTTTTAAACCAGCCACTTCAAAAAACAGCGCCTGGAAACGGCCCTGGCGATAGGTTTTCTCAACAACAGGCACTGCGGGTGCTGGCGGCGGAACTACTTTTACAACAACCTCTGGCGCTACAACCTTGTTCACTGTTGCTGCCGGGGTTGGTTTGACAATTTCTGGCTGAACTTTCGTTTCAATCTTAGGTGCTAATTTTGCAACTGGAACCGCTGCAGCTTTAGGCCTGTCAGGTTGAACCGTTGCCAATAGCTGATTCAGTTGCTGTTTTTTTACTTCAGCTACTTTGGTCTGAACCTCTGGCTCCTGCTCTTCTGTTAAGAGCGCAGCCAGATAGTTGCGCATCACTTTATGACTGGCAACTAAATCACTCATGCACAGGCTCCGGGCTTAACTGCAGCAAATAAGTTAACAGAGTATTATAAGCAAAAACACCACGGGACTTAGGCGCATACACTGGCGGCGGCGTTTGTGCCAGACTGGCGTCACGCATTTTAGTGTCGATTGGGATCACCGCCGACCACACCAAATCGCCATATTTTGCTTTAAGTTCTTTATAAGCTTCCAGTGAAGCTTTAGTACGTTTGTCGTACATGGTTGGCACTATAGTGAACTGATAGCCGGGTTGATTGCTGCTTTGCATCAGCTGCATAGTGGCCAGCATCCGGTCCAGGCCTTTAAGCGCCAAAAACTCGGTCTGCACCGGGATCAGAATACGGTCGCAGGCTGCCATGGCATTCACCATCAACACCCCTATCACAGGCGGACAATCGATCAGCACATAATCATATTCATCGGCAATTTTGGCCAGGGCTTTTTTCAGAATTAAGCCCATACCACCTTTATCACCCAAAGAACGGTCCAGCGTGGCAAGCGCCATTGATGAGGGCAGAATATCCAGATTATTCATGCCACTTGGACACAAAGACTGCATGATTTCTTCTTTGCTGATGGTTTTACCGCGGATAAAAATGTCGTAAACGCTGTTTTCCAGCTCTTCCGCGTCAATACCAAAATAATAGGTTAATGACGCATGAGGATCGGTATCAATCAATAACACCCTGTGGCCACGCTCTGCCAGAAGCGCACCTAATGTGACCGTAGTGGTGGTTTTACCCACACCACCCTTTTGATTTGCAATAGTCCAAACGACCAATTAGTTATTCCCGTCTTTTTGTTCTTTGTTATCTGCCGTTGCGGGTGGCGCAGAAGTAATTCTGATGCCCCCGTGCGGTAAGCGGATAACATGAATGGTGCCATCTTCGGCTGGCAAAGTTGTGGCCTGTTGTAACACCTGTTGCAGTTCTGCCGGTGTTGCTTCAGACGGCAACTGTGATTGTGTTTTTAATGGCCGCGCCGCAAATTTAGAAATGGCAATGACCACTTTGCGATTTTCAGCCCGGCCCTGTTCAGTACTGTTGTCAGCAAAAGGTGCAAATTCGCCATAACCTTCAGCCGCCAACCGCTCAGGCTTCACGCCCAAACTTTGTAATTCACGTAAAATAGCGGTGGCTCTTGCCATCGACAATTCCCAGTTCGACGGGAAAATTTCATTGCTCATCGGCTGATTATCAGTGTAACCACGCACCCGCACTATATTGTTGGTCTGGTTCAGAACTCCGACGATTTCTTTGAGCAGTACACTGGCCGAAGAGGTTTGTACTGCACTACCACTGGGGAACAACAAACCACTGTTGAGCTGAATCGTCAGCCAGTCTTCGTCATTTTCCACCTTGGCAACACCCTGTTCAATCAGGTTAGCCAGCGATTGGGTCAGCTGCTCCTGTAACGATACCAGCGGGTTACCAAACTGCGGCTCTTTTTGCACATTTTGTTCTTTGGCATCCGCCACCAATTCCGGCCCGGTTGCCGTTTCTAACGAGGAACCAAACTTCTGATAATCACTGCGCGGTTTGTTGTCTGTCAGTACGTCCGGACCTTTTACACCGCTCTCCGGCACTGACGCTTTTTCAAAAACCTGAGATAAGGTAGTTGAAATGGTTTTGAATTTTTCTTCTTTGGCAATAGCCAACGAATACAACACCACAAAAAGTGCAAACATCAGCGTGACATAATCAGCATAGGACACCAGCCAGCGGTCGAGTGGCTCCTGATCCATCTGCTGATGACGTTCACGATACCGATACATAAGGTTATCCGATCCGGTAAGCTGCGAGTTTACGCTCTATAACACGCGGGTTTTCGCCATTGGCAATAGATACCACACCTTCAACTATCAATTCCTGATACAAGGTGCGCTGCACCACCACACTTTTCAGTTTGTTGGCAATTGGAATAAACACCAGGTTGGCAAAACCAACCCCGTACACAGTGGCAACAAAAGCTGTTGCAATACCACTGCCTAATAATTCAGGTTTATCGATGTTCTGCATGGCCTGGATCAGACCAAGCACAGCACCAATAATGCCAATAGTCGGGCTATAACCGCCCATTGCCTCATAAATACGGGCCGAACGCATTAAACGTTCACGCTCAAGCGTCAGTTCAGCATCCAGTGCATCTTGCAATACGGCGGGCTCCACGCCATCTACCAACAAATTCAGCGCATTATGCAAAAAAGGGTCGCTTTCCTGCAGGGCTTCAGCTTCCAGTGATAAAAAGCCATTGCTTCTGGCGGCAGTCCCCCAGTTGATCAAACGCTCGACTGTGGCATTC
>FWPV01003209.1_pt1 | contig 37685 bp, 21 predicted proteins | sample 2228371 | NCBI WGS metagenome assembly FWPV01 (sample SAMEA103939776, study PRJEB20133) | metagenome | reverse complement strand
TTTCATTGAATTCTTGCCCAACGGATAGATGAAGCCAACGGATACAGCCTTAAAGCTTCATCCGTTGGGTTGTTTCAATCCGTTGGAAAAATCAGCAAAGCGCATTTCATCACCAGGCATCAAAATTTATTTCGGATTATTTTTCCGTGACAATCCTTTTTTGTCCTTTTTTCATTGAATTCTTGCCCAACGGATAGATGAAGCCAACGGATACAGCCTTAAAGCTTCATCCATTGGGTTGTTTCAATCCGTTGGAAAAATCAGCAAAGCGCATTGCATCACCTGGCATCAAATTGATTTCAGATTTTTTTCCGTGACAATCCTTTTGTGTGTCCTTTTTTCATTGAATTCTTGCCCAACGGATAGATGAAGCCAACGGATACAGCCTAACAGCATAATCCGTTGGGTTGTTTTAATCCGTGGGAAAAATCAGCAAAGCGCATCTCATCACCTGGCATCAAATTGATTTCAGATTTTTTTCCGTGACAATCCTTTTTTTGTCCTTTTTTCATTGAATTCTTGCCCAACGGATAGATGAAGCCAACGGATACAGCCTTAAAGCTTCATCCATTGGGTTGTTTCAATCCGTGGGAAAATTTTGGAAGATAATTTCTTCGCCACCATCAAAATCAATTTCATAAATCAAATTTCCATATCAAAAAACTTGGGCCACGGAATTGGAACTCACACGGAAATGATTCTTTTTTAAATCTCTTGTCCGTGGCAGTCCTTTTTCCGTGTCCTAAATCCCAAGTCAGTGGTCAGGATAGAGAATTTATCTCGTTCTCAGATCATCAATCCAATAGCGACACAGCGGCGCTTTTTCATCCGCTCCAGGCAAATCCTCCGAATCCAGCCCCGTCGCTCGGGGGGCGCCTTCGTCGACAATTTCGGGAGGAACATAGCCCCGATAGGGGCCCGTTCGGAATACGATCCGCTCCACCGATTCGGTCTTTTCAGCAAAGGGGATGTCGGCGATCGCCAAATTGCCGTTCAGAAAAACATCATATTTTTGAACATTACAATCGAATCTGAGGCTCACCTCATACCAGCGATTCAACTCAATCGGCACTGGCATCGGATCGATGGTGCGATGATCGGCAGCCAACCACTTGTTATCGATGCGCAGACACATCGGTCGGGTCCCCTGCTGATCCTGCACTTCGATCTCCAGCGCATACCCCTGCGGCACGTCTTTGGCATTGAAGCGAAAGCCGATCTCAACCGACTGGCTCTTTGGAAAAATTCGTTCCGCCAGGGCATAATCATAAGGCTCTTCATCGACCAGTTCCAAACACCTTGTCTTTGATATGGGATCGACGACAACGCTGATCGACGCCCAGCTTGGAATATAGAGATTCCAATCCCTCAAATCTAACTCGGAATTGGCGTGTTCAAAGTCATCGAAAATATGTTGCTGCACCTCGCCTGTAATTGGTACGGTGACCCTGGCGATCCATAAATCCTCTTTGTTCACGCTGTAAACGATCCACATCTCATCGCCAGGCGGATTGCCGTTGCCAGGGATGATCCCACGGAAATACTGAGGCCCAATGTTTTTATGAATGCCCCGATAGCGCCGCAGCGGCACTTCGCCACGGAGACAGAGCATATTATCGAAAATGTGCCCATCCTCGCTGGTAATGACAATCATCGGGAAACGATTCCTTCGAGTCGCCGAATGATCGTGGACTATCGCATAGCGACCATCGTCGGTCTTCTGCCCCCAGGTCTTGGCCCCGCACGTCCACAGCGTTTTGCTCTGGGCGATTTTGGTCCAGGTTTTCCCTCGATCGGGACTCAGCGCCGAATACTGATTTTTCCACAATCCGACGATCACGCCATCAGGTCGCTCATAAAAACAGAATGCCTTGCCAGCACCCTTGGAAGTGACCACATTGGCAGAGAAATAATCCGCTCCTGCCACTTCGCCAGGATCGATAACATAAAAGCCATCCTTGCCCCGATCTTCTTCCCACCATTGCAGGGTGATCAATTTGTCTCTCAACAGCGCTTCGCAGGCCTGGATAAAGCCCTTATCCTTGCTGGTCTTGTAAAATGGAAAATTGGTATTTTTCTCATTCCAGCCAGCATGGCGATTGTAGCGGATGAAATAAATCGGCCCAAACGTGCCATCCTCATAAATTTCCCGAATCACCCGACCCAATCCATTGCCCGCATTGGGCGAATGACGGGGCGTGGCGCAATAGCCGTAAAAGCCCGAGGTCAACAATCGGCCATTGGGCGCCACGTAAAATCCCATGCGCTGGTGCATCACGGCTTTGGCCCCTGCTGGAATCACGTAATCCTCGCCCCTGATCTCTGGCAGATCATATTCAGGAAAAATCACCACAGGATCCGACCAATGGCGGCCATCCTCTGAGGTCATCAGCAGTGTCCGTCCAGGTGGATCGTGTTCTGCGATGAGATTGCTCAAATATTGATAATAAAATTTTCCCTTCCAATAGGCCAGATAAGGCTGATGATTGTACGTCCAGCCGACTTCTCCCCCTTCGCCTGGATGCCTCCGATTGGCTCGAAAGGCTTGGTAGTGATGCACACCGACCGCATGGGGCAATCTGCCGTCGAAAAATCGTTTATCGGGTTGCCTGTCGCCGATGTATTTGACAGGCTCATTGGCGCAGTCGTTGATGTTCGGGGGAATCTGTGACCATGTGACAAATGATTCGATGAATAACAATAGGATTACTACGAAGGTTGAAAAAGCCATTTTGATGAGATACTTTGATTGATTTCTGAAAATTGTCATCAAATTTACTCCTCCGATAAAATTCCACCTGAAAAATTAGGTTGCCCAACAGCATCGTCTGCTGATGGAATCATCAGGCTAAGATGTGCAAGCATCATAAATGATGCTAAGAAATGTGATTAACCCGCCAGATGGTTCATCATGCTTGCATATTTTAGGCTCGTCTGATGATGGAATCATCAGGCTAAGAAATGTAAGCATCATCAGTGATGCTTAATCTTCGATCGACAATTTGGATGGTTTACCATTCTTGCATATCTTAGCCCCATCCCTCGGGATAGGGCGGTTTCTACCATTGGATCGCCTTCACTGCGTGTCTCGGCCTCGGATGCTTTGCATCAAACACCAGCATCTTCTCTCTATCCTCGATCACCACTGCACTCTCATCGATTTGCCCTGAACCATTCATAACTTTGGTCGGCGGAAGTCCCAGGTGTTTGGCCAAAAATTGATACATCCCCATCCGCTTGGAAAAGCCATAATCATGTCCCTCGTCAGCCAGATGCAGGTTCTCCACTTTCTCCTCGGCGCCAAATAAGCGATAGACATTTTGAATGTATGGGAATTCGACCTCAGGCGTGTTTTTCGTCCAATCTTTGCCGTCGGAGATAATTAATTGGGGGCGAGGCGCTGCCAGCGCAGCGATCTCAGCGTTATTGGTTAGATGCGTTTCGCTGTGATGAATGGGCATGCCGCTCTCGCAATTGCAGCCACCGAAGAAATGGGCGGAAACCATGACCACTGGCACTGAGACAGCGATCCGATCATCGACGGCGGTAAGCAGAAAAGTCTGGGTTCCACCGCCCGAAGCGCCCGTCACGCCGATTCGATTGGGATCGACATCGCCAAGTGAGATGAGAAAATCAGTCGCTCGAATGCTGTTCCAGGTCTGCAGTTTGACCGCTTTTTTGAAATTATTGTGCGAGTCAGGAAACTTGTAATCCTCGAATTGTGTGGATTCTCCCCAGCCGATCATGTCGTAAGCAAAAACAACCGCACCCATGCGGGCTAAGGTGGCGCAGCGATATTGCATGTCAGGCCTAAACCTGCCACCACCGTTGGGCTCTTTGAAATGACCGTGGGGACAGAGAATTCCCGCATAGGGCTTTTTACCTTTGGTGGGCCGATATAAATTGCCAGTGACGAAAAATCCAGGCAGGCTTTCAAAAGCGACATTTTCCACTGTGTAGCCGTTGTACTTTCGTTTGCTGTGAATAATGGGACGAAGCGGGCATTTTTCTGGCAGCGGCAATAGCTCCATGCCACGAAGCATGCCCTCCCGAATACGATTGGCTCTGGCCTGCCATTCCGCTAAATTGGAGTAGCTTTGAGCAAAGCTCGCTAATTCGTCCCTGGCTTGCTCTTCGGTCAGAAATTGGCCCTGGCGAAGTTGGGGTTGAATAGGTTTTTTATCTTGCGCTGGGGCGTTTGTGACAATTAGCATGAAGATGATGACCATTTTGATAATATCCATTTCAATCGTCCCTCAATTTATGTTGATTTTGATAGCTCAATAACGCTGCTGATGGTTCATCGAGGTAAAGCCTGACATAGGAGAACCGTGCAGTCATCACTTTACCAGCGATCCGCCTTCGATCTCGGCCATGGCTTCTTTATGAATCATATACCGCAGCGCGATCCAGATCAACAGATTAAAAGTCAAGCCAATGAGAGCGGCAAACTGCTGTCGATAGAAAGCAAACACCTGGGTCAAAAAAATCGAAACCAGGATCGACCGCTCGAACATTTTGTAAGCGGTCAATCGGGAGCGATAAATATTGACTGCCCCAATCAATACCAGCATAGCTGATAATAGGGATGATGCAAATTCGGCCCATTCGACAAACGTGAGTTGATCCAGTCGTTCAGCCAGGCTATTGAATATGGTGATATTCAGAATTTGTTCAATGCCGAGCCCTTTAAAAAATATCAGAACGACCACGTATCCTAACTTGATTGCCAGTTGAATGAGAAAGAAAACAACCAGGGCTACAGGAAACACGGGCAATTGAATCATTTTATAATAGAATCCGCCAACAGATTTCTTTATCTGTACGAAAAGCCCTGGCGGTGGCGCTGGAATAGCCGCCGTGCCGCTGAGCAGCTTTTTAAGCACGGCTACCAGAGCTTCTTTGGCCTGGCTTTTTTTGAGATATGATAAAATGCGATTTTTTTCAGTCTCATCCAGGTCATGCAGTACCAGCTCTTCCAATTCCCGCAGCGTATTCATTAAATATTCTTGCTCCGTGTAATGTCGTTTTTTATGGATCGCCCGAATGCCGAGGATGATGAGGATAAACGTGATGTACATCAGCGAAACAGCGGGCTGGTAAAAATAATCATTATCATGGGTCACGAATTTGCCCACTTCGTCGATGAATGTACCGAACCCAATACCGCCGATAATTGCAGCCCAGACTTGCCAGGTTTTATTCAGAAAGGAGAGCAAGATGATGATTGCCGCCAACATCAGCAGACCGCCCCAGAGCATGTGAGCGATGTGCAGGCTTTCGCCGCCCAGTTTGGGATAATTGGTTAATTTTAGATAGAGACGAATAATCAGTATCGAAGCAATCGCCGCCACCAGAAAAATTTCCAGATGATCCCCCGCCTTGAAATTGCGGATTATCAAGTGCCGCTTCTTGGAGAGCATAACACCCTTCCAATGAATTTGACCTTACTGGTGCCAAATGTTTTAGACCACGTTTCTAATAAAAATCATTAGACAGATTCCGTCGCAATGAATTGGAATACCATGTGTCATTTATCAACAAGCCCGTTCTATAGAGGGCTGGACGATCTGGCAGTTGGTCGATTAAAGCGAGTTGATCTTACTCTAATCTGAAATGAAAATTTACTAAAAGCGCTTTTTGTTCATTGAATTTTGTCTCTTTCCCTGTATTTGGTGGGCAAATAGTATTCAATTTCAATCGTCATAGTTCATTTTAGAAATTTAGGCGAAATTCAAATTAACGAAATTAGAATCATTCGCGAAATTAGCGGTCTAGCAATAGTAGAATCCAAAGAACAACAATCTCAGAAGATAGCATGATGCCAAAATTTCATGATCCCACCATTCCATTTTATGGTCTAAAGCGATCAACCCTATGCTGGCCAAAAAATCAAAATCAATGGGATGCTGATCACAATAATGATAATTTCCAGCGGCAAGCCCATGCGCCAGTAATCGCTGAACTTGTATCCTCCTGGTCCCATCACGAGGGTATTGGATTGATGTCCGATGGGTGTCAGAAAAGCGCATGAAGCACCAATCGCCACCGCCATTAAAAACGGATCGGCTGAGACGTTCAATTCCCGGGCAATGTTGATGCCGATGGGCGCCATGAGTACCGCCGTTGCCGCATTATTGATCAAGCTTGAAAAAAATATGGTAACAGTCATGATGACGCCGATTAAAGCCCAAATTGGAAAATGACTGCCCAAATCTGCGATCTGGTGGGTGATCATAATCGCGCCGCCGCTGGTCTCGAATGCAGCACCCACTGGTATCATCGCTCCCAATAAAACAATCACTGGCCAGTCGATGCTATTGTACAGCTCTTTGAGATGAAGGTTGCCGGACAGCACCATCAATACTGCCACCAACGAGAAGGCAATTTGAACCGGCAAGAGTTCAGCGATGACCATGATAATGGCCATGGCAAAAATACTCAGCGCAAAAATGGTGCGTCTCGGCTTGCCAATCGTCAACCCGCGCGGCGCCAGCGGCAGACAGTGCATGCTGGTGATGGCGTCATGGATATTGATGCTTCGTCCTTGCAGCAACAAAACATCCCCGGCTTTGAAAGGGACATGATCGATTCGCTGATGAAGTTGCTTATCCCGGCGGGCAATGGCAAGTAGGTTGATGCCATAGCGAGATCGCATCCGCAGGCTGACCGCGGTCTCCCCAATCAGCGGCGAATTTTCTTGAACAATAGCTTCCTGGATCACGATATCATCAGCCCCGCGCACCCGCTTATGAAATTTCCTGCCGCCGACCAGTTTCACATTGGTTTTATCAATGAATTTTTTCAGATCATTGGTCTCGGCTTCGAGCAGCAATATATCATTGACCTTCAGCTCCATTTCTGGGCCAGGGGCATAGAGCTGTGTCCTGTTTCGAACCAGGCTTAAAATCAAAATATCTGTCTCAGTTATTTGGCGGATATCAGCGATTTTGGTCCCCTGCAGCTTTGAATCTTTAGTGATTTTGACTTCAGTTAGATAATTTTGAATTTTAAACAGATCTTCGGCCGAGCTTTGTGGCTTTCGGGTCGGCAGCAGCCGCCAACCAATCAGGGTGATGAAAAGGATCCCAGCGATGACGACAAAAAAACCCACGGGGGTAAAATCAAAGATGCCAAACGGTTCGCCAGCGACATCCGCCCGAAAGGTAGCGACGATGATATTGGGAGGCGTGCCGATCAGGGTCGTCATCCCGCCTAACAGGGAGGCAAATGCAATTGGCATCAAAATGTAGGAGGGGGAATAGCCGTTCTTTCGTGCCAATTGAATCGCAACCGGCATCATAATGGCAAGCGCGCCGATATTATTCATAAAAGAAGAGGCAATGGCAACGACAAGACAAATAACGGCGAGCTGCAAAATCAGGCTCTTGCCAATTTTTTCCAACAAGCGGGCAATCATGTCAACCAGTCCTGAGTTTTGTAATGCCTGGCTGATGATCAACACGGCAGCTACCGTGATGACCGCCGGGTGTCCAAAACCCGCAAACGCCTCGACGGCTGGAACAATTTCGCAAATCACCAAAAACAGCAGGGCGAGCAGCGATACCAGGTCATAGCGAATTTTGCCCCAGACGAATAAAATGAGAGTAATGCCCAGTGTAATGAAAACGATATTCTTTTCCATCTAACTTTATATTGATTTGATTTTGTATTCTAATATCTCAAAAGCCAATCAATATTCGATTTTGTGAAAACATTATACTGGTCAAATGCGGTCATGCTCCACTTTTTTCGATTAATAGCGGAGGATCAGCGCAATCCGTTGATGTGCTGCCAGCTTCCCGTTATCGACAAACGCAACCTGGCCCTGCTTGCTCAGCACGGTTTCGATGACATCATCCACCGCGTCATCCATCACTCCAGGTGCAGTGGGATCTTCTGCGGCAGTAAGATGCATTCCAGTTTCATCAACCTGGGCGGGAAAATGAAAATCCTCCTCGACCAACAAGAGTCGGCCGCGCCCCTCCTTTGCCAGTCGCCATACTTCGCCGATGGTGGCAACGAATTTTCGCTCACTCACCGCTTTTTCCAGCTCTGATAGAACTGCCTTCCGTTGCTCCGCCAGATTGACTTGCACCAGCGGCCAGACCAATTCAGCTAGTTTATGCGGGGACGATTCACCATAGCTGCCAGTCACCGTGGTGAGAATATGGTTGCGATGGTTGGTCACTTCTTGAAAGAAGGATAAAAATCGATCGACGCCCACGACGACCAGTGGGAGGGGATCATCAGCTAAGAACGGTTTCAGTGCAGCATCCACCTGGCGGAAGAACTGTCGGTGCCGTTCGTCCCGATAGGCGGATTTTTGGACCCCAACTCCGCCAGGCAATGGCTGTTCACCTCCTGGTCCCTCGTGAATCATCGGGAAACCACCCTCTTTAATTTCGACCAAGCTATCCCGTGTGCTCTCGAACAGCCGCGTGGGTTTCTCACTCAGCACAAGCGTCCAATAGCGCGGTGTTCGGTTCAGTGCAAATACCAAATCACGGGTGAAAAACGTATTATCGATCACGATCCGCTCTTTTAAACTAAATGGGAGAAAAAACGCACGAGCAAAACTCCGATTGACGCATAGCACCAAGCCGTCTAAAGTGTAGCTGAAATTAATATCCTGCACCAACCGTTCCAGCTTATCTAAAATCGGCTCAATCTCGCGCTTGCTGAATTCTTGCAGCAAGCGGCGAGTTGCCTCGTTGACCAGATTTCTCACCCGAATAGGATCCTGTTTGTTTTCTGGTCTGCTGCGATGGGTCGGCAAGGTAATCGTTATTGCTGGATAACCGCTAATTTGCTGCAATAAATGGACATCATGTCGATTCATAATTTTTTCCCTTTCACTTTTGAATCAATGTTTCTTAGCTATGAGCTCGAACACGGCTTGAAACATAGATGAGATTTCAGGTCAACTCCTGGATTATTTTGGGGCAAATTGTCAACTCAATCACGCTGACTGTCCTTTGATTACTTAAACTCATTCATGCTAAAATATATCCTCAAATTATATCCTAAACTGGACAAGCCAAAACCAAAAACTAGACCGCTAATTTCGCGAATTAAACCAATTTCGCTAACTATCAATTGGCATAATTTGAATAATTCGAGGAATTCGCGGTCAAATTATTTTTGCTCATTGGGCAAGAATATAACTGTTTAGGTACTAATTCGTTGGAAAAATCTCCAAAACACATTTGACTTGCTGGCATTAAAATTAGCTTTCAGATAGCTTTTTTATATACCAAAAAAGATTTGGTCACGGAATTGGAACTCACACGGAAATGATTCTTTTCATAAATCTCTTGTCCGTGCCAGCTCTTTTTCTGGGTCCAATAAAATTCAGGCCACGGAATTGGAACTCACACGGAAATGATTCTTTATATGCCAATCAAACCATGCGAGAGGAGGGATTTTAGACCTCATCCCCTGTCCCCTTCTCCTTGAAGGAGAAGGGGAACTTTGTATCTCCCTCACATCTCTGAGGAGCGCTGGGAAGAGTCAAAACAAAATATTTCCGTTTGAAAAACCAAGTAGCATTCCGTGTCGGTTCCTTTTCCGTTTCCAATAAAATTCAGGCCATGGAATTGGAGCTCACACGCAAATGATTTTTTCAAATTCTCTTTTCCGTGACCATCTTCAATTTCATGCTCGACGACAGGTGAAACCGACGGACAAAAACCAAAGGCTTCATCCGTTGGGTTGTTTCAATCTGTTGGAAATTCTGGAGGGCACTTCTCCTGTGCTGAGCTCAAAATCAATTTCAGGTATCCGTTTTCCGCGTCCATAACTTTTGTTCTCTAAACTAAAATCCAGGTTAAAATAGCAATCACCATTGCACCTACCAATCCCTGCACCAGCGTCGCCAGCGTATGACATCGCAGGGCCGTGCTGGTATTCATATTGGAAAATTGCGCCACGACCCAGAAATAGCTGTCATTCACATGCGAAACGGTCATCGAGCCAGCGCCAATGGCCAGCACCACCAGCGCTTTGGCGACAGGAGCATCCAATCCCAGCGGCGCCAGCAATGGCGATACCAGCGCCGACGTGGTGATCAGCGCCACAGTCGAAGAACCCTGGGCGGTCTTCAATAATGCGGAAATGAGAAACGGTAGAAAGATGCCGAGTTGATATTGCGCCAGGTTCTGCCCCAGCGTGTCGCCGATATTAGTCGCTCGCAGCACATTTCCAAAGGCGCCGCCAGCGCCCGTGATCAAAATAATGGCACCAGCATTTTTTAATCCGTTGGAAAACCAGTCGAAATAGCTTTGCCCCGAGCCATCTCTTTTCAAGGCAAAGGATAGAAAAACACCGATCAGCAGGGCCATCACAGGATGGCCGATAAAGCTAAATATGGCTTTCATCGAACCACCTCCAAATGGCGCTGTGGGATATTCGGCGACGGATTTTAGCGAGATCAAAATAATCGGGATGATCAGCGGTGCAAAGGATAGTCCCGTCCCTGGCTGCTGTTCAGCCTGCAGTGATGGTTCAGCAACGGGATCAGGCACAATCTGAAATCGTCTGGCAAAAATGAGCGCCCATAATAGCCCAGCCAAAGTGGTGAAAATGGCAACAACCAATCCCAATAGAATGATCAAACCAATATCAGCGCCAATATTAGCAGCCGCTGCCAAAGGCCCTGGTGTTGGCGGGACAAAGACATGGGTGGAATAAAGTCCTGTGGCTAAGGCGACCGCCAGCACTGCCAGCGACAAACCAGTCTTTCTGCTTAGCGCTTTATTCAGCGCCGATAAGATAACAAATCCCGAATCACAAAACACAGGGATGGAGACAATATATCCCGTAATGCTCATCGCCAGCGGCGATCGTCTCTCGCCAACCAATTTCAGCACAGCAGCCGCCATGGCTCCAGCGCCGCCGCTCTTTTCGAGAAAGGTGCCGATCACCGTGCCAAGTGCGATGACGATCCCAATGTTCTTCAGCGTGCTGCCAAAACCCTCGGTCAACCTGGTGAGCACATCATTGGCATTCAAACCTGACAAAAGCCCCATCACAATTCCCGCCAGCAATAGCGTGAGAAAAGGATGCAATTTGAATTTGGTTGTAGCGATTATGATTGCAGTGATAATGATAATCAAAAATATTAAATTCAGCATCGTGCTATTTCCTTCATAAAATTTCAGCCCACGAAACACACGAAACGACACGAAAAACCTTTAGTGTATTCGGTGTGTTCTGTGGGCGAGTAATTCCAGTACTCCAGCACTCCATTTCATTACATCTCCCCACCAATGAATTTTACCTCGTCAATCAATTTTCCCTCAAAACTCCATCGTTTCGCCATTCCCTCACACCTTCCATTGCGCCAGCTCGACTCGGCTTTTTTATGGCCATTTTGCCACCATTGCGTCCAGATTGCCGTGCCATCAGCCAGATGGTTCCATTCCCAGACTTTATTTCCCGCCTGATTCCAGTAGGTTTCCAATCCTATTTTTTGGCCGAGCTGAAAAGTGGCTTCATACTGCTTGAGGCCATTTTCATAATACCAGGTCTCTTTCCCTTCGAGCAAAAATCTCCCGTCATCGGCTATGCCGCCGCTGTATCGAATTTTGATTCCGCCATCGGGATATTTTTCCTCAAACGTCTTCACCAGCGCTATCTGGCTGGCGGAAGATTTCATCAAGACCTCATCGGATGACTCTTCTGTGTCATCCGACAGAATCCAGGCTTCGTTCATGGCAAAATGGAGGCAGGGATGCGTCATCGTGGCGATCAAATGAATGATGCCATTGGCCGCCTGACGAGCCACGGCATAGCCCAGCGTGGCGCCCCGCATCTCTTTGCGGCGCTGCTCGGATTCGTGCTCCAGTCCGCCAGGCAATTTTTTGATGCGCCAGGTTTGCCCCTCGTCATCGGATAAAGCCACAAAGCTGCCTCGTTCCGTAATTCCCTCGGGCTGAAAGCCATCGATCCGCTGGAAATCGCTGGCGAAAAAGAGTCGGCCGCTGGCCAGGCGAATCACGGTGGGACGCTGGTTGGTGCCCAAACATGGAAAGGACGTGGAGCTAATTTCCCAGGTTTTGCCCTGATCAAACGAGATCGATTTCGGCATGAACCCATTGATATCGGAATGTTTGCCGCCCAAGCCCAGAATAGCGCCGTTTTTTAACAGCTCAAAAGTGGTGTGCCTGCCGCCAGTCCGCCCGCCTGTATCGTACCAGGTTTTACCATTATCTTCGCTGGCGAATAATAGCGAGGTGGCGCCCAGTCCATCCACCGCCGTGAAGATCGTGCCACTTTTATCTCGAAAGGTCGAATTGATCGGCTGCGGCGTGAGCGGACCCACCACGCCTGAAAACTGGGGATAATAAATTTCCGACCAGATCGTCCCATTATCCAATGAGGTCGTTAATTGAAATGGAAACGTTCCATCCAGATGCAAATGGCCGAAAAAGAACACCAATTTTCCGCCATCATTCCACAAGTTGGGAGCGACATCGTTCACGTCAGGACAATCGATAAAGGGCGAGGGCAGGTCCCATTCATCAGCCCCAAACCGCAAGCGACTGGCGATGAGGGCGACTTCGGGCTCATCTTCGTAAACCGAGGTATACAGCACAACCAGCAGATCACCGTTGGGACAGACTTCAAATCCAGGATCATGATTGTGCCGACCAAAATAGGGTGAATAACCTGACGCCACGATGGCCTGTTTATCGACATTTTCTGGAGGAATGGGCAGCAAAAATCGCTTGCGAAAGTAGGGTCGATTCGGATCGATCGCCTCTTTGATCTGCGATGTCGTTTGCTTTACGCCCTGCATGTTAAAGGGTTTTTCCTCGGGAATCGGAGGTGTTTGGAGCATGGGCGCTTGCACGATTCGGAAGCCGATTGAAGGCGCTCGTTTTCCCGCCGCCAGCGCCGAAGCAAATTTTTTCTTGACCAGATATTCATCTCGTGTGTTGAAAGACAACGCTTCGCCTGGAATTTCATTTTGCTCGTGTCCTTCCCAGCTCCAATAAAGCCGCATGAACGATTCCCCGCCGTCCTGAAAATAGCGCAATACCAGCGGATAGTTCTTCCCCTCGACCATCGACATTGCCCCCATTGCTTTTTGCCCTGGCTGGCTCACATCGATGATCGTTTGATTGTCGATCGCCAAGGTCAATCCATTATCGACCTCGGCGTAAAAATGAACCTCACCCGTAAACGGCGCTGCAAGGCTGCCCTGCCAGACGGCAGACCAGTCGTTCAGCTTCTGCCAGGTGATTTTATCTGAATTGAGCTGCAAAATCCGCAGTTGCGTGAGCGGTCGAGTCGAATGGACATCGTCATAAACAATGCCAAATAATCCTGGCTGGAATTGATTGTAGGCTTCATCGGGAAGCTCCTGTTCAGTCGATTGAGCACCAGCGAAACCACTAAAGCCAGGCGCCAGTCCCGCCCGATTGGCCGAGCGGGCATAAAATTCGATGGGATAATCGAAGGTCTTTGACTTATCATCGGGCAGTCCGCCACGAATGACTCGGGCAAAGCCATGCGCTCGGCCGATGGGATCGGTCTGGTCGTCATGCAAATATTCACCGTACCAATCCAGGCACCACTCCAGCACGCCTGTATGCATATTTTTGATGCCCCAGGGATTGGGCGTTTCAGCATCAGGCGGCTTGTTTCCCGACGAATAGGGGGTAGTCGTCCCTGCTCGACAGGCATATTCCCACTCCGCTTCCGTGGGCAAACGGTAGGGCTTGCCCTCTTTCTGACTGAGCCAATCGCAAAACGCCATGGCATCGTACCAGCTCACGCCAGAAGCATAAGGCGCATAGGTCTTGGTTCCCTCAAAGTCGGGTCGGAATTGCTGGAATTGTTCGATGGTGATTTCGGTCTCGGAAATGAAGAACGGCTGGCTGATGGTCACTCGATGGACGGGCTGCTCGTCCCATTGCCCGTTTTCATCACCCATCTGGAATGCGCCAGGCCTGATCGGGATCATTTTTATGCCGATAGAATTGGTATCAAATTCAGGCTGATTTTTTGAACAGGATAAAATTAGTAAGGATGAAAGGCAAAAGACAATAATTAGAATTGGGATGTTGATTTTGAGATTCATTAACAGTTCCTTAAATTTTTTCCAACGGATAGAAACAACCCAACGGATGCTATTTTTTGATAAGTTTTAAGGATTGAAGCCCCCTTTTCTTGGTAAGAGAAGGTATGAGTTAACTTTTCCCAAATGAAAAGCATTATATTTTTCTCGGCCTTTCAGTTGATTTTGACATTCATTAAGATTTTCCTTAAATTTTTTCCAGCGGATAGAAACAACCCAACGGATTTTTTAATAGCTACTTTCTGTGTCATTTCGTGTATTTCGTGGGCTGAATTTTCAGTGGTAGCGTTCCATTTTTTTTGATTAAAAGAAACAACGGCACGAGCGTATCAATTCCCTGGATCGGGACATCTTCGCTGATGCCAATTGCAAACCGATCCCCTGGCGCTGCCTGTTTCAAAATTTCTTTAACGTGAGCTTCAATGACTTTTACACCAAACAAATGAACCGATGATGGAAAATGAACCAGCAGCGATTTTCCCTTCCAGATGTTTCGTGCTTCTGTCACCGAGAGATCGCAATCGGGCGGCGGCGTGAAGGATTCGATGAAATCGAGCGAGGTTCTGGCGATCAACGGCGCCAATTTTTTATTGTTCCCATCCAGATGTGCGCCTGCGAAAATGCCTTTCTCATGCAAAATTTCACATGCCTCCTCAATATTGGAAAAATAATAGGTCAAGAATCGCTCTTCGCCGATCACCTGAAGCTGAGTATTGCCTTCGATGACGGCGAATTTTGTCGGCGAGACGGCGGTTATTTCCACCCGTTTGCGCCAGTCCGTTTTTAAAACATCGCACAGATGAAGCAGGCGCTCCCGATGTTCCGCCCATTCGATGCTGAAATTTTCGATGCCCATGAATTCGTAGATCAGCTCGTGCATCGGCGAATGGATCGTCATCGGTCGGGCAATGGATTGATCGCCCAGCTTATGTTCGTCCGCCATGAATTGCTCGAAATCGGGCAGGTAAACCCGACTGGCGATCAATGCCTCCAGCGCATCGTAATCCTCTGGATCATCGAATAAATATTTCTCAATCCAGACCGTGTTGGGCAAAATCCGCTCGACCGTTATCAATTTGCCAGCAGGGGTGAAATAGCTCGTATGCCGAATCGTGCTGCCATCGGCTGTCACTTCATCCCGATGCTCGATTTGAATTCCCTCCAGGTTTCGTTGCCAGACCGAGCTTTTATTGATCACCAGCACGCCCAACTCCAGCAATTGGTCGTTCAGGTCCCCGCCTGGCAGTTTATTGTTCCAGATAGTCATGGGGATTTGATCAGGCGTTTCGCCTGATAGTGCCGCTATGAATCGTTGTTTGGGGGTCATCTTTTAATCATAAAAAATTTCAAATCTCAAAAAGCAAATAACAAACAATATTCAAATTTCAAATTCAAAATCTCAAACAAGCAAACTCACCATTCTAAAGGTTCTGAATCGTTGAGAGAGCATGTTTGGAATTTCAAGATTTGAAAATTGAAATTTATTTGAATTTTGTTTTTTGTCATTTGGAATTTTGAAAATTCAGTGTTCTTCCGTGTATTCCGTGGGCTAAAGCCATCCTGTCAGTTCCGCCAACAACCGAGAATAATACACAAAATCCTGCCACGAAATATCAAAGGGCACTCCATGATCGCAGCCAGGAATATAACCACCCGATTTGATCACAGGCGCCAATCGAGCCAATTCATCTTCGATGGCCTTGCCGCCTTTGGCAATACAGCGTTTATCCACGCCCTGGCGAAAGGCGATTTTTTTTCCAAATCGTCTTCGATACTCAACCATGTCATTGCCTGCCGCCACTTCGATGGGATCGCACACATTGAATCCCGCCTCGATCCAGATCGGGATTAATTCTCCGATAAAACCATCAGAATCCTCGTCGATAATCGGAACACTCGCCTGTCTGGCTTCGGTGGCCCAACGTTTCCAGGCAGGAATTAAAAATCTCCTCGTCATCTCAGGACTGATCATGGCTTTCTCTTTATAAGCCATATCCTCGTTGATCCAAATGCGATCGACGATCCCTGCATCGAGCGCTCGAGCCATGGTTCGAGAGACAAATTCCGTCCAGAATTCGACCATTTCTCGCACAAAATCGGGATCTTCGACAAACATCATGCACAGCGGCTCAAAGCCGCACCATTCCCGCAATTGCCAGAACGGCCCTGAAAATTGCAGCGTGATGATGTAATCCCGATCCTTCAATTTTTTGATCATCTCACGGAAATCTTCTGGGTAACGAGATGGGTCGTCTGGATTGTAGCGCCTTTTCATCTCCTCGAATTCCTGCCGATTCGTTACTGGGAATTTGTGCCATTTTCTGGTTACGAAATCCTTTGGATGGCGGATGTAGGTGTAATCGTATTCATCCGAAATTTCGACGATATTGCCCATCCAATCCTGAACGATATAATGTCCATCCCGATGTTCTAGCACCTTTTCCTCAAAGGTCGGAATCATGCGGAAATTGACCAATCCCTCGAACGGCGGATAACTCGGCGGCGGTGCCGCAATGCCAATCGTCTCACAGAGAAATTCAAACCAATCCCGATTCTCAGGCAATCCCTCCTGATGCCAGCGAGCCAGGGTCTTCTCCCGAGGCTTACCAGGCTCGAATGGGATCTTGTCAGGAGATCCGAAGGTTAAGGTTTCGATGAAACGTTCTCTTGCAGTCATAGCCCACGAAAAATGTTAGCCTGAAAATTATTCTGCCCACTAAACACACGGAATTACACGAAATATTTTTTAATGAAAATGACTTGCCTAAAATTATTAAATGCCTTTGATGATGCTTGCCATCTCCTCGCTATCTTGTTTTGAATAGAATCGATGCCGATCTTTCGTTAAGATGAGTCTTTCAAATTCGATTTTGGGATAATGGCCAAAATTGATTAATAATCCCAGTTCTACCTGAGTCGCACTCAAATAGCTGATAAGCTGGGCACGATGATCCTCGATGAGATGAGGGACGGCTTTTACCTCGACTATAATTTTATCATAACAAAAAAAGTCTGGCTTAAAGCCGTGTTTTAATTTCTTGCCACGATATGTTAATTTGATTTCATCCTGAGCTTTGAAAGGTATCTGCTGGTATTCAAACTCTATTTCCAGACATTCTTGATAAACCGCCTCTAGAAATCCACATCCCATTGTCTTATACACGTTAAAGCACGCCCCGATAATTTTGTAGCTCTCCTGCGCATAAATTAAATCAGACATAACCGCCTCCCTTTGTCTAATATTCTCGATTGAGATTTACAGGGTCATTTGTGCTCTGCTCTTTTCTAGTTGCTGGTCTTTAAGAAATGTGTAATTATTTTCCGTGTCCTTTCGTGTGTTTCGTGGGCTAAGATATGCAGGTATTCAAACACAAATACCTCAGTTCCTCCTCCATCGTCTCAGCGCCATGCCAGGCATTTCTCGGAACGAAAATCAGGTCTCCTGGTTTGACCCAGGCCTGCTCTTCCGCTATTTTAATGATACCAGATCCCGATAGCACAAAAAATGTCTGCTCTTTCTCCTCGTGAACTTCCAGAGCCCCTTTGGTGCCTTTGGGCCATGTAACGAGGACCATTTCAAACCGCTCGGTCTCGGTTCGATCCAACAGCAAACGACTGGTGACCGAGTTCGATTGGACGAAATCGACTTTGTTCACAGCGGCGAGGTGTTTCGGCCTTTTCGTTGAAGAAATTAGTCGTTCAGCGTTGTCCACCATGGCCTTGCCCATCTCAGCCTGCTGCTTTCGGATATGCTTCACTTTTTCGATATGCTCGGCAAACGTGCCATGTCCCTCTTTCTCGGGATTATTGAACCCATTGAACAAAATATAATGCAATGCCTCATGCTCGGCCGCTATGGTCTGATGCTCCATCCCCAGTGGCACATAAACCAGGTCACCTGGCCTCACATTAAAAGTTTCGCTACCGACTTTAACTACCCCTGTTCCAGATGTCACATAAAAAATCTGCTCCTTCTGATCGTGCTGATGCGGCGGACCGATCAATCCCGCTCGCCAGGTATTCAAAGCCACTTCCGTTAATTCTGCTTCAGTTCGATCTAATAGCACGATCATCTCGTTCAAGTCTGCTACGTTCAGTTTTTGACCTTCAGTGTAATGACGATGAATCATGTCTGGTTGTACTCCTATTTTTGAGGATGCGATGAATTAAATTTCAAAAAACAAAAGATCTAATGACAAATAAATTTCAATAATCAATTTCTGAATTTTCAAACTTTAATCCAAGCCAGGTTTGGATTTTGAATTTTTGAATTTGAAATTTGTTTGAATTTTGTATTTTGTTTTTTGGAATTTCTCCAACCTTTCGTGTTTTCCGTGTATTCCGTGGGCTACTGGGCAGTCTTCACATCATCCACCAAAAACACACTCCCCGCCACCTTATGATCTGCCCCAGGCAAATCCTCCTGATACAAACCAGGATTGCCAGGCTCACCATCGAGAATATACAGGCGCACATCACTGCGCCAGGGGCCTGTGCGGAAATGCAGTCGCTCCAATGAATCAACCTTTTCCGCAAACTCGATATTCTGTTTTACCCAGACGCCATCCAGCGCTACATCATAACTTTGTTTCTCGCAATCCATATTCAATTTGATCTGATACCATTTACCCATCGAAAATGGCACTGGCTTCGGCTCGACCTTACCCTGATCGAACATCAACCAATCGGGATCGAAGCGCAGCCGCATGGGGCGTTTGCCATGACGATCATGCACCTCGAATTCCAACACGCTGGTTCCAACTTGCTTGAGCATGATACTAAATTCAACCGTGACTTTTTTGCTCTCAGGAAAAATCCGCTCGGCCAGGGCGTAATCGTACGGCTCTTCGTCCCGCAATTCCAGACATTTATTTTTATCATCTCTGGGATCGGTGGCGATGGAGATGGGCGCCCATTGGGGAACGTAGAGATTCCACAATTTCAAATCCGCTTCACTTTCGAGCCCATCGAAATTTTCATCCACATGCTCATCCACTTTACCCGTGATAGGAACCCGAACGCTGGTCACCCAGATATCCTCTTTGTTCACGCTGTAGGTCAGCCACATCTCGTTTCCAGGCGGATCGCCATTGCCCTCGACGATGCCCCGAATGTATTGTGGCCCGTAATTTTTATGAATCCCCTGGTAGCGCATCGGAGGCACCTCGCCATGGATGACCAGCATGTTATCGAAGTCATAACCATCTTCGCCAGTGATGACAACGAGCGGGAAGCGATTTCTTCTCGTGGCAGAATGATTGTAAACCAGAGCGTAGCGACCATCTTCGGTGCGCTGGCCCCAGGTTTTGGCGTTGCATTCCAGAATGGTCGGCGTCGTGGCAAGGGGCGTCCAGGTTTTTCCATCATCGGGACTGAGCGCTGCCAATTGCGCTTTCCACAGGGCAACGACCACGCCATCAGGCCGATGGTAATAGCTGAGCGCCTTGATTTCTTTGTCCCCAGGATCGAGCGTATAGAACCCATCTTTAGCCCGATCCATCTCCCACCATTGCAGCGTCACCAGCTTGTCCGCCAGCAACGCCTCGCAGGCATCGATAAAGCCCCTGTCTTTGCTGGTCTTGTAGAATGGATATTTCGTATTCTTTTCGTTCCAGCCCGCATGACGATTGTAGCGGATGAAATAAATGGGGCCAAAACTCCCATCCTGATAAATTTCCCGCACCACTCGGCCAAGTCCCTGTCCTAAATTCGGTCCGATTCGGGAATTGGGACAGTAGCTGTAAAATCCAATCGTCAGCAATCGGCCATTGGGAGCGACGTAAAATCCCATGCGTTGGTGCATCACGGCTGGCATCCCTTCGGGTACATAGAAATCCTTGTATTTGATCTCAGGCAAAATATAAATCGGGAAAACCACCTGCGGATTGGTCCAATGCCGACCGTCTTTGGAGGTCATAATCAGCGTGGTGCCTGGGGGATTGTGCTCTTCTTTGAGATTGTTCAGATATTGCAAATAGAATCTTCCGTTCCAATAGCAGAGATTGGGGGCATGATTGTAAGTATAGCCAATCCAGCCACCCTCGGGCGGATTGGTGCGATTCGCTCGCAACGCCTGGTAGCGATGCACGCCCACGGCATGGCGCAAGCTGCCATGATGAAAATGTTTATCAGGCTGGTCAGCGCCGATGTATTTGACAGGTTCATTGGCGGATGATTCGATGGAGGGAGGAATTTTCTGAGCCTGGATCGATGTGAAATTGCTGATAAGAAGTGCAGTTAATAAGATTATAAAAAGCATTCTCATTTTTTTCTCCAACGGATAGAAACAACCCAACGGATGAAATTCTATGGCTCTTTACCCTTTCAAAGGTTGGTAACCTTTGAAAGGGTGGAAGTTTGAAATTTAAAAATTGGGTATTGAAATTTGTTTGAATTTTGTTTTTTGAATTTTGGGATTTTCCCAATTTATCTCAAAATTATCAAGCTCTAAATCTCTCCCAATTTTCTTTTCTTGAGCCATCCATAGAACGTCAAATTTTCATCGACTTTTTTGGCAGGGAAGAAAAAGCTCGCCAGATAGCCCACGCCAAAAAGAATGATATGGGTGTACACCCCAAGCATATATTTGTGATGGGTGAAATTGAAATTCCCCAAATCTAATAACACTTTTTTCTGTCCGCCGATGTCGAATTTGGTCGAGGTCAGCATGGCCCAGGCGGTGAATAACACGCAGGCGGCGATGCCGATATAAAGCCCCTGTTTATTAGCTCGTTTGCTGAACAGTCCCAATAGAAACATGCCTGCAATGCCGCCTGAAAAGATGGCATATAATTCGAAGACGATGCCCAGCACCCCTTCGCTGCCAGCGAGAATATAAAGCGTCGCCACGAACATGGCGGCCAGTCCTGATACGATGACCAGAATTTTGCCCAGCATCAGTCGCTGCTTATCCGTGCTGTTCGGCTTGAAACGGACGTAATAATCCTCAACGCCGATGGCCGAAAGACAATTCAGATCCGAGTCCAGGCTGGAAACGGCAGCGGCAATCAATGCGGAGATGATTAACCCTGTTAATCCAACAGGAATCTGGGTCAAAATAAAATGTGGAAATACGCCTTCGGCCGTAACGTCTGGCGGCAATCCAGCGTTGGTGATTTTGTAGAAGGCATATAATCCCGTGCCAATAAACATAAACAACGTCCAGACGGGAACGCAGAGCAGCACGCCCATGAGCGATGCTTTGATAGCAGCTTTATCATTTTTCGCTGTCAAATAACGCTGGACAATGGTTTGATCGGTGCCGTATTTTTGGATGGCATAAAAGATACCATTCAATGCCATCACAATGAAAGTCAATTTTACAAAGTTAAAATCGTAAGGTCCAAAATCGACCTTGCCCGATTCCCAGATGGCTTGGAGCACCGAACCTGGTCCGCCAACGGGTTTAAATAAAATAATCACCACGCTCACCAATCCTCCCAGGATGAGCAAGAATCCCTGGATCACATCCAGCCAGATGACCGCCTCGATGCCGCCAAGAAAGGTGAGTACGACGATCGAAATGCCCAGAATCCAGAGGACGATAAAAACATCGACGCCAGTTAAATTGGCAAGAGCGATGGAGAGTAAAAAAAACACGGTTCCCATTTTGGAAAAATGCGCCAAAATGAATCCAAGCGAACCATACAGTCGGGCGAAGAAGCCGAAGCGCCGCTCAAAATACTCGTAAGCGCTCAGTCGAATCACTTTGCGATACAACGGCACAACAAACCAGATCAGAAAGATCAGAACGACGGGCACCATCAATCCCTGAACCAGCAGAATCCAGTTGGATTTATAGCCAGCGCCAGGATAGGCGAGAAAAGTGACGCTGCTGATGAGTGTGGCAAGAATGGACATGCCGACCGCCCAGGCAGGGATGTTGCCACTGGCCTTGAAATATTTATCTGTCGTTTTTTGTCGATGGGCAAAATAGACGCCGACACCGATCGAGAGGATGAGGGATATAATAATCACGATGTAATCTAAGACGGGTAAGGTTTGTTGTTGCATTTGGTGCTCCTGTGTTTAGCTTTTGTTTTTTTGCCCAACGGATAGATGAAGCCAACGGATTATTGGAGCGATGAGAAGTTGGAGTATAAAACGATCAAAAAACTGAAAGTAAAACTTGATGCCGATTTTATAGATCACCCAGATCCCCCCCTTGCTCCCCTTCAAAGGGGGAGTGATAGCAAGTCCCCCCTTTGAAGCCTGTGCCCGACAGGGTAGGGGATTTAGGGGGATGTCTTTAATTACAAAATCTCATCTAAGGATCAACTTATTACTCGAATACTCCAATACTCCAATACTCCATTACTCCACAAATCCATTACTCCAACTCTCCACCTCCTGCCATTTTTGCTGCATATTCAATCGCCATGATCATGCTATCAGGACTGGCGATACCCAATCCTGCGATTTCAAATGCTGTTCCATGATCGACCGATACCCGAATGATGGGGATGCCCAGCGTGATGTTGACGCCTTTGACGCTGGCCATGCTGCCCGTTTCGCAGCTCCAGGTAAAGCCGTCGAGCTTGAAGGCAATATGGCCCTGGTCGTGGTACATGGCTACACAGCCATCGTAGCAGCCGCCTTTGGCCTTGGGAAATAAAATATCGGGTGGCAGCGGTCCTTCGATCTGAATTCCCGATTTCTGGGCTTCGTGAATGGCGGGAATAATTTCGTTCTCTTCCTCCCAGCCGAACAGCCCGCCATCGCTGGCATGGGGGTTGAGTCCCGCTACACCGATGCGAGGGTTGTCAAAGCCAAATTTTTTCAGGGCGTCATGCAGCAGATGGATCACCTTCAAAATCCGCTCTTTTTTCACCAGATCGCACGCCTGCCTGACAGGGACATGGGTGGAGACATGGATCACGCGCAGATTTTCGGAGACCAGCAGCATGGCGTAATCTCTGGTGTTGGTGAAATGGGCGTAAATTTCGGTGTGCCCCGCAAAATGATGCCCCGCCAAGTTGAGAGATTCTTTATGAATTGGACCTGTCACCGTGGCGTCGATTATTTTTTCCGTTGCCAGCTCGATCACCTTCTTCACCGCCTCGAAAGCTGCATTGCCTGCCATTGCCGAAATTTTGCCATGCTCAAGCTGGTTCATGTCCACATTTTTCAAATCGAATACATCCATCGTGCCGAACTCAAATTTCGCATCGGCTACCTCGGAAACAGGTCGAACCTGCAAATTGAGCTTTGCGATATGAGTTGCTTGCCGCATCACTTCAGCATCGCCGATAATGATCGGCTGGCAAATTTCATAAATCTCTTTCTTGTCCAGCGTTTTAGCAGCCACTTCAGGCCCGATCCCTGCAGGATCACCCATGGTGATGCCGATAATGGGTCTCAATTTTTTTTTCATGCAATATTCCTCAAATTTTTTTATTCGCTCATTTGGACTAGAACCCAAATTTAAAAGGGTATCTTTGAATCCAATGCTGAGGTTCGTTTAGCACTGAGTATCAAACTTGAGGTTTTCAAATAGCGCCGTTTATCTTAAATTCCCCACGAACGATACCATGAGCTTAATTTCAGCGCGCTTATCGTGCCAGGCGTTCACCAGGCGAAGTGCTAATATTCGTCATGTAAGCGATTCATGTCGGGACCTGGTTCTTTGCCTCACTCTTCCTCAAAAATCCAAAAATTCAAAAACCTCGCTCAGTATCATTCGTTTTTGCTTGTGTTCTGACCAGGTTCAATGATGCTGAATTAGCTTAAGGGAATTTCGGAGGAAGATGACTATCAAAAGTGCTTTAACCTGAAATTCTAAAATCGAAATTTATTTTCTATGATGTCCTCGGAACACATGAAAATAAACTGAAAGCACTTTTCATTTTTTTCTTTCGTGTAGTTTCATGTGTTTCGTTGGCAAATGTTTTTTAGATTTCACCCCCATGATTCATTTTAGAAATTAAGTTTTGGGTCTCAGAAACGAAAGCGCTCAGAATTGTTGGACAAGGAAACAGAACTCACACGGAAAAAATCGCTTCGGAACTTCATTTCTGTGTCAGTTCCAATTCTGTCGGTGTGTTCCGCGGTCAAAGGGTCTTTATATTCCTCTGCTGTGGTTCAATTTAGAATTTTAGGTTTGAATTTTTGTGCATTCGACCTGAATTTAGCATCCCTATAATCCCCTACCAATTTGCTATCGTCCCTTATTGAAGACAGGCCAGCGAGGATGATGAAGGCTTTTCGATTCGCTATTTCGCTCGTCTGACGAAATAGGATCAGGCAAGAGCCAAAAAAACTGCTTCCAATCGCCCGCATTCCCTGGTCATACCAGCTATTCCAAAGCAAAAATGGAGATTTTTGGTCTATTGGACCATCTCCTCCAATTATCTGGAGATTAGTTCTATGGCTTCTCTGGCGATATGCGCTGCTGTTAAGCCAAATTCCTTTTTCATTGCCTCGTTAGATCCAGAACGACCGAACCGATCCCGCATGCCAATCCGTTTCACTCTCGCTGGAAATTTTTCGCAGACCACTTCAGCCACTGCTGATCCCAAGCCACCATAGACGCTGTGATTGTCCACAGTCACGATATGCTTTGTCTCTTCCGCCGCTTGAATAATATCTTGTTCATCAATTGGCTTGATGGAGCTCATCACGATCACCCGGCTGCTCACTCCTTTCTCACTCAACAGAGCAGCAGCGTTCAGCGTTTCCCCAATCAGCTCGCCATAAGTAATCAGCGTAAGATCATTCCCATGGCGCAACGTGAACGATCGACCCAGTTGAAACTGGTATCCTTCTGGAATAAAGCGCGGCGCGGGATCTCGGGCGACTCGCACGTATAGTGGCTGGTCAAATTCTGCGGCAAAGGCCAGCACTTGCTGCAGTTCCCACGCATCCGATGGATGGACCACATTCATGTGGGCCAGCGCTCTCATGATGGCAATATCTTCCAATGATTGATGGGTAGCGCCGTTCAAGCCAACAAAGATGCCGGGATATACTCCCAGAATTTTAACATTCAACCTTGGCAGGGCAATAGAGACCATCACTTGATCGCAGGCGCGTCGACTACAAAAGGCAGCCACAGTACAAACAAATGGCTTGAATCCTACGGTGCTCAGGCCTGCGGCTACGCCCATCATATTTTGCTCGGCGATGCCGACTTCAATGAACCGTTCTGGATATCGTTCTTTGAATGGCTTTAATTTCGAAGCGGGGTGAAAATCAGCATCCAACACAATCACATCTGGATCCCGTTGTGCCACTTCGATCAGGGTGGTTCCCAATACATCCCGAGGTGCAATTTGTTCTGACATCGATCTCCCTCCAATCATTGTTCTAACGCCTGATGAATTTCGTGTTCCGAGCAGCCCAGAGCGCGCAACGCTTCAATCGCTTGCTCGCGGCTGATATTTGCGGCATGACTCTCCCATTTATTTTCGAGCGGAGCAAAACCTCGCCCTTTAACGGTATGAGCGATGATGGCTGTCGGCTTGCTTTTGATATGTCGTGCCGTCGCCAATGCAGAAACCAGTTGCGACACTGAATGACCATCAACCTCCAGTGCGTTCCAGCAAAATGCCTGGAACTTCTCCTTCAGCGGATCCAACGGCATCACCTCTGTGGTCTCCCCGGATAGCGTGAAATTATTATAGTCCACCAGCGCCACCAGATTATCCAGCTTATACTTCGATGCCAGCATAATTGCCTCCCACACCTGCCCCTCGTCCATCTCTCCATCGCCCAAGATCACATAAACACGAAATCCCCGATTTCGCAACCTGGCGCCGATGGCCATTCCCACTCCAGCCGACAATCCCTGTCCCAGCGCTCCAGTGGTCATCTCAATGCCTGGGAATTCCCCCAGTTCCGGATGCGCCTGCATCGGACTATCCACTTCATAAGGATGGCGCAGCACCTCCTTATCAATAAACCCCATTTCTGCCAGCGCCACGTATTGCGCAAAACAGGCATGACCTTTCGACAGGATAAAACGATCCCGATCCTCCCATTTTGGATTGGTGGGATCCACTCTCAGCTCATGAAAATATAAAACCGCAATCATCTCTGCAATAGAGAGCGATCCGCCCAAATGGCCATAGCCGAAGCGGCCCATGATTTTGATCATTTCAATTCGCAAGCGATTCGCTCGCTCTTCCAATTGCTCAATTAGTGATGTGTTAAAACTCATCGTAACCGTCCCTCTTTAATTTTCATTGATCCCAGCTCATCAACCCTATTTAACTTTGTTCAACTTTCTAATGTGAAAGATGGTACCGAAAAATTAAACAGCCATATCTGCTAAATGCACAAAGTGATGCAAACCTCAAACGAAAAAATTTGCTTTCAATGCACTTTCATTTATTCTATTGGCAACTCAAGATAAAAATGCTCATTTTAAAATTTCAGGTTTGATTAAACTGCCTGATGAAGAGATAATCGCTTCCTCCTCAGACATTTGATCATTGATGAAACCGATCGCATCGGGCGCTATAACAGCTTTAATGTTAGTATAATTGAATCTGGAACTGATTTCGCATGTGAAGGCAGGAACACCAGGGCGCTATAACAGCTTTAATGTTAGTATAATTGAATCACTGATTACTTCATCAAAACTATTCCTTGCGATCAGCGAATCTCCAATCGGCTCTATTAGGATCGTAATTTGGATTTTTGGTCATTTCCTGAGCGCCCACCGCTTTGCGCCATTCATGCAGCTTTTCTCGCAATTGCGCGGCCAGCTCTGGCATCTCCTTGGCCAAATCTCTGGTCTCGCCCATGTCCTCTCGCACGTTGAACAGACTGACCTGATTCTCTTCATCCCATAAAGTAGCCTCATACCATTCGATCAACTTGTAGTCTCCAGCACGAACCGCACCAGCAGGCTTATATCCCTGATGATGGTAATGTGGATAATGGAAATAAATCGCATCGCGCTTAATATCTCCGGTCCCTCGAAGCAGTGGCAGCAGGCTGACACCGTCGATGTTCGCTATCGAATGCTTGATCCCCACCGCCTCCAATAGTGTTGGAAAGAAATCCATGGAAATAACTGGCGTGGTGCATTTCGAGCCCGGCTTCACCACACCAGGCCAGCGGATCACCATAGGCACGCGTAAGCCGCCATCGAAAATAGTGGCTTTTCCCATGCGCAGTGGATATTGGCTTTGCAACTGCTCCAGCCCTCCGTTATCGGACACGAAAACCACGATGGTCTTTTCTGTCAATTCCAACTCATCCAGTTTCTTTAATATCTCGCCAATGCCCCAATCCATCCGCTCGATCATAGCACCCATGATAGGGTTGTTGTGGGGCAAATCTGATCCAGGTTTCGCCTGATATTTGGCAATAAGGCTGGCTTGTTCCATGATCGGTCGATGCGGCACATGATGCGCCACGTAACAGAAGAACGGCCGATCCTTGTTCTGCTCGATGAACTGAATCGCGTGATTTGTGATTTCCACCACATGATGCGCATCCTTCTCTGGATCTGCATCCTCGGCCGGCTTGACATTCGTCAATACCACATCGAAGCCTTGCGAGCCAGGATCAAATGGACGGCCAGGCTGATAGTTGTAATCCGTGCTCAAATGCCACTTGCCAAAATGGCCAGTAATATAACCGTTCTCCTTAAGCACTTCTGCAATGGTCACCTCTTCCAGAGGCAAACAAGGCACCTGCTGGGGTGTGGTCAATTTCGCATAAGGAAAAGGACTCCCAGGGATGAAATCAGTCAAATGGAGGCGCGCTGGATATTTGCCAGTCATGATCGCCGCTCGTGTAGGAGAACAAACCGGAGCTGCAGCGTAAGCATCCGTAAATCGCATCCCTTCCCTCGCCAATCGATCGATATTTGGCGTTTCATAGAATTCCGAGCCATGATACCCCACCTGGTTGTAGCCCTGGTCATCCGACAAAATAAAAACGATGTTCCATTTTTTATCTGAATTGGATGAGCAGCCTTGCAACAATTTAAACAAAGCGCTGCTACCAGCTAAAGCAACAGAGGCTCTGCCCATCGTGCTTAAAAAATCTCGACGCTTCATTGACATTCGACTCTCCTTCAATTTGTTTCAAATCATACTCTCCCACGAAACATATACAAAAACACGACATACATTTTCCGTGTCATTTCGTGTATTCCGTGGGCTATTTTTCCCGATGGATAAAAACAACCCAACGGATTCTTTTTTGACCCAATCTAATTTTGAATCATTGCTTGATTACTTTATTAGATCGTTAGCCAATCACCCAATTGCCAAATTATCCTATTACCCAATCTAGACGAACCAGAACCAAAAGATGCCTGACCGCTAATTACACGAAATAAACCAATTTCGCTAATAATGAATTCGTGTAATTTGGAAAATTAGCGGAATTCACGGTCAAAATATTTTTGATCTTTGAGCTAGATCTGAACTTTTTAAATACTATTTACCCAATCTGGACAAACCAGAACCAACAGATGCCTGACCGCTAATTACACGAAATAAACCAATTTCGCTAATAATGAATTCGTGTAATTTGGAAAATTAGCGGAATTCGCGGTCAAAATGTTTTTTCTCTTTGGGCAAGAACTGAACTTTTTAAATACTAATTAACCAACCTGGACGAACCAGAACCAAAAGATGCCTGACCGCTAATTACACGAATTAAACCAATTACCCTAATAATGAATTCGCGTAATTTGGAAAATTAGCGGAATTCGCGGTCAAAATAACTTTGCTCTTTGGGCAAGAAGTTAAATTTTTCGATACTGATTACCAAATAACCCAATTACCCAATCAACTAAACGCACGCCATCAACCCGCCATCCACAAACAGAATATGTCCATTCACATAATCCGATGCCTTTGACGCCAGAAAAACGGCGGCCCCGATTAACTCCGCTGGATCGCCCCAACGATTGGCAGGGACACGAGAGCAGAGCCAGGCATCGAATTTGGGGTCTTCGTACAACGCTTTCGTCATCTCGGTTTTGAAATAGCCTGGAGCAATGCCATTGACTTGAATATTGTATTTGCCCCAATCGGTCGCCATGCCTTTGGTCAGATTTCGGATGCCACCTTTGGAGGCAGTATATGGTGCAATATTAGGTCGGGCTAATTCGCTTTGAATCGAGCAAATATTGATGATCTTGCCTGCCTTGCGTTTGATCATCCCCTGCACCACGGCTCTGGCAACGAGGAATGCGCCAGTCAGATTGATGTCGATCAAGCGGCGCCAGTCATCCGTGTTGAATTGCTCTAGCGGCGCCCGAATCTGGATGCCTGCGTTGTTGATCAGGATGTCGATGCTGCCGATCTCGTTTTCGATAAAGGCGATCTGCTCATTGATTGCCTGTTCATCACGAACATCGAAGAGGACGCCATGGCTGCTGAAGCCAGCGTTTTTCAATTGCGAAACGGCGTCATCAAGTCTTTGCTTTTCAATATCATTCAAGACAATGGTGCAGCCAGCTTGAGCCAATCCCCTCGCCAGAGTCAAGCCAATTCCTCTGCCCGAGCCTGTGATCAATGCCAGTTTTCCTGTGAGGTCAAATAGATTGGTGCACATGATTTTCCTTTTCATATTTTAAGATTTTTATTCATACCCTTTTTATGCCCAACGGATAGATGAAGCAAACGGATGATCTTGATTTTAGATTTACGATTTCGGATTTTAGAATTTATTGGAAAATGAAATTTTGCAAAAGAAATTTTATTAGAGACTATTGAACGATTATATTTTACTACTTAGTCAGATTTAATTTTGACATCCCCCTAAATCCCCTACCCTGTCGGGCACAGGCTTCAAAGGGGGACTTGCTGTCGTTCCCCCCTTTGAAGGGGGGCCAGGGGGATGTTGATCGGTTCAAAAGCAGCTATTTCACTAATCTGACTAAGTAGTAATACAATTTCCTGAGTTTAGATCGAAGCACATTTTATCACTTGATAGTAAACTGGAAATTCGTAAATCTAAATTCTAAAATCGAAATCCGTTGGGTTGTTTCAATCCGTTGGGCATTGCATTAACTTGAAAGGATCGTCTTGATCGAAATTTGATTTTTGAGTTTTGAAATTTATTTGTTTTTTGCATTTTGTCGTTTGAGATTTAGGCCTTCATCACTCCTCTCCACGTCCACAGCTTCGCATCAGGATTCCTTTGGCCAATCACAAAGCTCAAAAAATATCCCAGAATCAGCGTCACAACAAAAGCAATCGTGGCGGGCCAGAGCACGCCCACCATCAGCGATTTGATGTGGATCATTTTGGCAAACACGCTAAGCGATCCCATGGCAAAGCCAATAAAACCGCCAATCAGAGCCGCAGGTGCCGTGACTCGTTTGGTGAACATGCCGAGACAGAAAACGCCGAACAGCGGTCCAGTGAACATATTGATCAGCTTTTGTGAGTAGACGAAAATATCGCCCAGCTTGCCCACATAAAGAGAGAAGAAAGTGATCAGCGCACCAAGAACAAGCGTAGACACACGAGCGATGCGGAGACGCCGTCGGCGTTCGGCTTCTTCAGTATTGACTTCGTCCAGATTATATTTTTTGAGCTTGAATCGTGAATAGAAATCATTCAAAATAGCGGTAATGCACGAGTTCAGCCCTGAATCCAGGCTGGACATGGAGGCGGCATAGATAGCGGCGATCATCAAGCCCGTGATGCCAATGGGCATCATGTTGGCGATGAAATACGGAAAAATTTGATCGACCTTCAGGGTCTCTGGAAAGGCATGATATTTTGCCACGACAAATAATCCCGCTCCGATAGCCGAGACGGAAAACACATAAAATAAATAAGCGAGGCAATTGGTGAGGAATCCCTGGCGACTCTTTTTCAGCGATTTTGCTGTGAGATAGCGCTGCACCATGGCCTGATCCACACAATAGTTACCCATCTTTTGGACCGTGTAGGTGACGATCAACGATAGAATCGTGATGTCCGTGTACAGGAAAAATTTCATCTTCCCGAAAAGATTCGCCTCGCCGAAGCCTGGAATATTAGCGCTCATCGATGTCTTTCCCGCCGCTGCCAGGCTGCTCCAGATTTCAGGCAGCCCGCCTGGGATCGCCAGGATAATGACCACCACGCCCGTGATCATGCTGAGAAACATCACGAACGAATGCACCACATCGGACCACATGATGGCACGAATGCCGCCGAGCGATGAATTGACCGTGGTCATAAACCCGAGCACCAGCGCCGAAAGCAGAATGGGGATTTTGCCGTTGGTCACCACGTTCAAAACCATTGAAGGGACATAAATGACTGCCGCCATCCAGGTGAGCCGCCACAAAATAAAAATTCCGCTGGCTAATGCCCTGACCGAAACGTTGAATCGCCGCTCCAAATACTCATAAGCCGTATAGCAATTCAATTTGTGGTAGAATGGCATAAAGACCCAAACCACGACTGGGAAGGAGAGCGGGATCGCCATCGCCATCCAGAGATTGATGATGCCATATTTGATGATGCCCGTCGGGAAGGCCATATAGCCGACGGCGCTGGTCAGCGTCGCCATGAGCGATAGCCCGACCGCCAGCCAGCCCATGTTCTTCCCAGCCAGCAAGAAGTCTTTGGTGGATTTGTTCTTTTTGAATAAATAGATGCCAATGCTGATGATGCTGGAAATGTAGCAGATGGCGATAATGATGTCAATCGTATGTAGCCCTGGATGGGTCATTCCTTCCTCCAAATGTTTTTGTAAGCATTTGACGGAGTGCATCGCCTTTATGCGATGCACTTGTAATCCATTATGCGATGCACTTGCAATCCATAAAGGGATTGCACTCCGACGCAATACTGCAATCTATTTCAATCGATATTCCGAGATAATTTCAAACTCCACATCTTTCAAATCGCCCAGGTCGCCCCAGACAAATATTTTTTGACTCTCAGCGTTTTTAATAACGCCCCAGCGATCGCCCACTCGAATCACTCGCCATGCCAGTTGAGCGCTTTTATCGAGTGCTTTTTGAAGGGTGATCATGGTCAAAAAATGAATTGGATCAAAATCAGCGGACAGTATTTTCCCTTTGATCACATCTTTGACAAAATTTGGCTCCTGATCGTAATTCCCCGATCCCTCGAATCCGCCCTGGATATTATTGTTCTGAACAATGGGAGGTTGTCCATCATTTTTCTTGATTAAAATCGGCTGTTGTTCGTTCTCACGCAAAATATTCATTCGGATCAGGCTCGGCATAAAATAAGAAAATCGATTCTCGATCATCACGGCTTCGCCGCCCAGGTTGTGCATGATGATGTTGTTTTCCAATTCCATGTAGGAATCGACGCATTGAATGCCCCCGCCCGAAAGATTTCTCACAATTCTATTATCGATGATTCGGGCCCGTCCCTCTTTGCTCAAGCGGATGCCGCCGACGCCTTTGCCAGGCGCCCAGTTGCCCGCAATGAAATTGCGCTGAATGAGCGGCTGACCCATGCGCATCGTGTAAATTCCGCCCGCATCATCATCGGCGATATTGCCGATGACCCAATTGGCTTCGATGAGCGGATCCGAATAAAATTCATTGTAGATGCCGCCGCCATCGCCTCTGCCCCTGGCCTGGTTATTGGCGATGATGTTATTGCGAATAATTGGGCGGGACTCATAAGCGCAGGAGATACCGCCGCCGTTACTGCTGCGGGTGCGGTTCCAGTCGTTAATTCCAGCAATATTGCCGATGATCACGTTATTTTCAACGATCGGCTGCAGCACTCCGACCTCCATTCGATTTCCTTTGATGGTTTTCTCGGCATCCCCTGATAACCGCAGCCAGCCATAAAATGCAATTCCGCCGCCATTGCCGACCGAGGTCTGATTATTGGCAATAACATTATTCCGAATAATCGGCATGGCGTTGTACAGGCTGGCGATGCCGCCGCCATGATGGCCTAGCTGATGGATGCGGTTATGATTGAAATCTGCTGGCTCAAGCACGAAATTATCGAGGATGAAATTATTGGAAATGATCGGCGAGGTATCATCACAGAGAATGCCGCCGCCATGGGTTCGACCTAAGCCATGTTGAATCACAAATCCATCGATGCGGGCATTGTTGGCGCCCACCACAACACGACGGACACGTCCGCCATCGAGTATGGTTCGATGCTGAAAAATATCCCGCTGCCAGCTTTTTGGATCGAATCCGCCAAAGAGATCGACCCATTCTTTCATGACGATCGTGCCCGAATGGTAGCTCCCCTCTGCCACGAGCATGGCGATCTTTTTCGTTTCGGAAGCATCAGTGATCTTGGAGAGGGCAAAAGTTAGGGTTTGCCAGGGATTTTCTTTTGAACCATCGCCGATTTTATCCGAGCCATTCTGAACAGAGATGTAAAAAACCTTATTATAAACTGTCAGATCAATTGCCTCAGTTTTTGGCCCGATGGATGGGTTGTCTCTGGCAATGATTGGGTGGGTGAGTAGAAAAAGAGTAACAGGCAAAATTGCAAGAATAGCACTGATCGGTTTTCTCATAGATTTTCTTTCAATATTCAGGCTTATAAAAGCGTAACAGGAATCATGCTAATTCTGATTCCTTCCATTGTTGTTTCACTCAGGTCTTTTTGGGTGATTACTTTTGCCTGATTCAAATGATTTTTTTTACAGAAGCATATCAAATATCTCAAATCCTGATGGTCGATCTGTCGCTTAAATTTCACTTCTATAGGAGTGATTTCATTCCCTTCAACGACAACAAAGTCCACTTCCTTATCATGATCACGCCAGAAATAAATGTTCTGAAATTCAGTTTGCAGGAGATTGAAAACATAAGTTTCTACCAATGAACCTATCATCGTTTCGATTAATGGATTTGTCGGGGTTAATCCCATTAAAGCATACGTCAGGTTTGGATGAGAGACGAACACCTTTTTATTAGTGCGAAGCTGTTTGACAACGCTGGCGGTGTAATTATAGACGATATCGATTAGATAGGATTTCTTTAAATAAGAAAAATAATTGGTGATCGTCTCCCGATTCGCACTCAAATTTTTTGCCAATCCCTGGAAGTCTAAAAGTTTGCCAGTAGCGCCACCTGCAAACTTTAAGAGGCCCAATAACACATCTTCTCTTTTGATATCAAAAAATTGAATCAAATCAAACCTGGCAATCCGAGCGATGACCGACTGATTCAAATATTCGAGCACAAAATTTTCGTCTGCTTCTTGAATAATTTCTGGAAAGCCCCCCTGAAACAAGAAACGAGAGAAAAGTGCATTCAGATTTTCCCGATACAAAATAAACCATTTTTCATCGATTTTAGCTTGATTAATCAATAGTTCTCTCAAGCGAGCTTCTGGCAGATCGAGATTGGCCTCTGTTAAGCGTAAGTACTCTCGAAAACTCAGCGGCGGCACAAATATTTCTATCAACCTTCCTGCCAGACTTTCAGTCCCTTCTTGAGAAATAAACAACGATGCCGAGCCAGTGACGATAAATTTGATGTGAGGAGAGGCATCATAGAATCTTTTCAGCACAGCCTGCCAGAGAGGAATATACTGGATCTCATCAAAAAAAATATAAACCTTGTGGTTGAGCTCAAATATCTTCGTCACCAAAATCTGCTCGATATATCCTTCGATGACCTCTTCTAAAATTTGTGGATTTCTGGCGATCAGGGCTTCGTCGAATGAAAAATAAAAAATATGGGCTGGATTAATAGATTGAGTTAATAAGCGACCGATTAATTGCCGTATCATGGTCGTTTTGCCAACCCTGCGTAATCCTGTAATGCCAATAATCTGTCGTCTGGATAACTCAATAAGCATCCTGTCAAAATAAGTTCGATGCGACCAGGATGCTTCGGGAAAATTGAATCCGCTTTTCACCCACCAGGGATTCTGGTTCATTATCTCCTTTAATATTTCATCCCGCATAACGGTTACCTTTGTGCTGGTTAGACTGGACATAATCGTTAGTTTAACCAAAAATACGACAATTTAAAGGCGCTGTCAAGAAAAATTTGACATGGCTAAAAATAATTATTTTCACTTCCGCCAATTTCATTCAAACTCAATCTCCACCATCTCCAATATCGGCGAATACGCCCCATTCTCCGTATCAAAAATCGCTTTGTACTGAATCCATTTTCCATTCGGAATGGATGCGATTGCCTGATCCCACTCGGAAAAATAACTCCCAGCGCCATTGGCGCCCAACCATTTCGCCCTTGCCAGCGCCGATTTCGAATTGGCTACCCGCAACTGGAATTTGATCGACGACCGATGCGGCGTTTCGCCCTGCCATCTTAATCGGGTTGGCTTTTTGCCCTGGCATTCATAGGCCGACGACACGTATTCGAACACAAATTTTCGATCCCGAATGTGCCCCAGATCGACGCCGACATCGTAATGAGCGCCGACGCTGGGGATTTCCAGCCGATTATGCTCATCGAATCCAGTGGCGCCCCCCCAGTACAAAAACGAATTGGTGTGATGATCACCGAAACTGCCGATCTCATCAAAGCTGCCATCGGCACGGTGGCAGAAAAAGAAAACGTCCTGAAAGCCATCTCGATTGAAATCGCTGACAATAGAACCCGTGCCGCCATCGGTGGGCAGTTTGATGGAGTGATTGAGATCGTAGCCTTTCTCTCCCCCCAATAAAATGGTGGAATAGCCAGACCGATGGCTCTTGCCCTTGTAAAACGGGCAGACCAGATCCAGCCAGTCGTCGCCATTCACATCAGCGATGGTCATGGTTTTCGCCTGGGCTGGGATGGTCTGGGACCTGGCTTTGGGGAACGTGCCATCTTTTTGCTGATAATAGACCAACACATTTTTGTCATGGGCAAAGGCAATATCGAGCAGGCCGTCCTTGTTCAAATCTGCCACGCCTGGATTGGCCGTGCCATTGCTGCCTTCGATGCGGATGCGCCTGACGTCACTGAAATTTCGGGTGCCATCGCCCAAAAAGATCGAAGCATCGCCCCAGTCCCGCTGTTGGCCACAAACAAGGTCGAGATAAGCATCGCCGTTGATATCGCAGATCGCCATCGCTCGGGTGTCGACAATCGGCAACTCGGTTCGCTCAGTGACCGTCCAGCCATTCGCATCGCCCCAGTAAATGAACGAGCCTGGCTGCGGTTTGCCGTCGGGCAATTTCTGCCTGGAATCCGAGTTGGACACGATGATATCAAGATAACCATCTCGATCCAGATCAGCGACCTGGACGCCGATGCCACCAAAGCTGGTAAGCCCTGTCATGCGCCAGGGATCAAACGTATTCTTTTGATTCCAGTAGATCCAAACTTCATTGGCCAGACGTGTGACTTCGCCCCGATTGACGATCAGAACGTCCACCTGACCATCATCATCCAGATCGGCAAAGGCCTGCTCATAAGCCTCTCTGCCTGGCAGCTCGATTCGATGGTCGACGGAATAGAGACCCGCCTTATTGCCAAAATAGAGATAATTGGGATCGTAATCGCCACGGGAGTTGCCCATCATCGAAGTGATCAAAATATCAAGATGACCATCGCCATCGAAATCGGCGATGGCATTGCCCTGGGCGCCGTGCTCGTACAGGCAGGTGCGTCGGGTGAGCTGAAAGCCATCGGGGCCGTTCCAGTAGATGAACGACGGCACTTCGTAGGAATAATGCTCCTGAAAATTGCACACCAGCAGATCGATCCAGCCATCGTCATTTAGATCCGCTGCATTAGCGCCCCAGGCGCCGATGGTTTGAATCGATTGGCGATTTTCTTTTTTAAAGCCATCGGCCGAGCCAAAATAGAGATAGGAATCGATCAGGCGATTGGCCCGATTGGGATCGCCCGTCAATGAATGCTGGTGATTGGTGAAAAACACATCGTTATAGCCATCGTTGTTGAAATCCCGAATCACCACATCTTTGGCCGTGTGGGTCTCGAATTCGATTCGTCGGTCAGATGCGAATTGGCCCGCTCGATTCAAATACGCATAAGAGACATCGCCCGCTTCATTAGCGAACACGACATCGAGCCACCCGTCGTTATCCACATCGCCGATCTTAACCGCATGAGCTTTGTGGGTCACCAATTTCGTTAGCGATGATTCAGAAAAGCCGCTGGCGCTGCCGTAATAAATAAACGATTCCTCCCCTTCGCCATTGGCAAACACCAGATCGAGCCAGCCATCGTTATTCAGGTCAGCGGTAGCGACATCGGTGGCGCCCCTGGTCATGATATGGGTGAATTGCTCTCGATCGAAGCCATTTTCGCTGCCCCAGTAAATTCGAGAGGGCGACAGGTCCTGTTTGTTTTTATCTCGATACTCCCAGAATCCACCTGAAAAGGCGAACACAATATCTTTGTACCCATCGTTATTGAAATCGCCGATAGCTGGCTTCTGAGCATTGGAGCTGGGCAACGTGATTCGTTCCTTGAAAGGAAAAAACGCCCATTCGCCTAACTGCTTTTGATAGTTTCGATCCTTCAAACCACCGTAATAGACGAAAGATTCCATCTCGGTCCAGGTGCCATTGGAATAATTTGCCACCACCAGATCCATCTCGCCATCATTATTGAGATCATCCGCAGCCACCCACATCGGTCCATCGGCAGGAATGTAGCTGTGATTTTTGATGCTGAAATCCTTGCCATCGCCCCAATAAATGGACATATCCAGCATCTCCACCAGCGGATGGGAATTGACGC
>FWPV01003208.1_pt1 | contig 37700 bp, 31 predicted proteins | sample 2228371 | NCBI WGS metagenome assembly FWPV01 (sample SAMEA103939776, study PRJEB20133) | metagenome | reverse complement strand
CGTCGCTGGCGCTCCTCGACATGACACGTTTTTTATTGATTTTCGCACAGCCACTAAAGTTTAAACAACATACTTGGGAATTACAATAACTTTTTCGACATCTCCTTGGGAATGATATCTATTCCGATCGGCGCAAAAGATTTTTCGCAGCCAGCGATGATAAGCGAAAAAACAAGTGCTACTGCAAAGTTGAACGTTCGCCGCTTTACAGCAGCAACCGTGATGGTCGGAGTATTTGATAGGTCCATAGATCACATCCCCAATTCTTTTCTCAGTTTTTCCATAGGGAAATAGGGCTGGCCATCCAGTCTCTTACGTTCTTCCAAGTTTTCTCCATAGCGCAGCCAAGCCTCCAACAACGGCCGCAGTCGTGGTGACTTGCTCGCTTCGCGTGGTGTATGATTATCCAATGCGGGAATTTTTTGATCGAGCAGCCCAAAATAATGCTCCTCCAGATAGTTCGAGAGCATCTCATTTTTGATCTCTTCTGGAATCGCCTCTTCTTCTTTTGGAGCGGTTCTTTTTTCTTTGAATATTTTTTCCATGTCTTTTTTCTCTAATCGTTTGAATTGGATCGCATCGCCAAACGTAGATTCGAACCAGGTGCGTGCAAACTCCGCCAGCTCTGCAGATCGTACTTCGATTCGCAACAGATAAGCATCCAAGTGTAACATGCCAAGGATACGATTTTTTACGATCGCATCACCGGTCCTTTTCAAGTCGTCGATGATCATTTCGCTTTCGCCGGACAAAGTCCTTTTTAGCGGCTGTAATGCTGCGGTTAGAGGCGGTGTTTCCACCCAATCACACTGATAATGGATTATTTTTTTTTGCTTATTCCGACGATCTGGTTTGCTGGTCTCTTGGATATCACAAAATTCCGCTTGTTGATGCAGGCGCTGCAATATAGCGTTTAGCGATTTGACCTTGAAAAAGAGGGTGCAAAACTGCAAGAGACCGTATGGGGTTACTAATTTCATATTGTTTGCTGACTTTTCTTTGCGTGTTATTTCAAAAAAAAGCGGCCAGTTGTGCTTGCAAAAAAGGCCAAAATCTTTGATACCACCCTGGGCGACCCATTTTTCGAAGGCTGATCGTATCTGTTCCGTGAGAAAAGCTTTATCCTTTTGGGAAAAAAGCGTGAGGATGCCAGTTGCAAAATAGTTTCCACTTAAAGAATATGCTCGCAACATCACAACATCCCACTTTGCCAGCTGTTGCGAACTGGCGACGTCGTTGATGAATATTTTCTGCTCATCAAAAAGCGACTGGGCATAGAACCCTTTGCCCGGAAGCACCTCCAATACTTCGTAAAAATTGAGGTGTGAGTTGGCTTCTCCTTCTATTCTAATGATTTCCGATGGTTTGAAACGATCGCGGTGATGTTTAAGCACATATGAAAAGAAAAATCCCCCCAGAACATCATAATAATAATCGTATACCAAAATATCGTAAATCTGCATTATTTTTAACGTCTGCCCATGTTCATCTTGATTTTGAAACGTTAGATTGAATTGGTCCATAGATTGATTGAAAAGAATTTTTACGACCTTTTCAAAATAAGGGCTTACATCTACGGTGGAGTGATAGAGTTTGAGGAGCTTTTTTTCAAAAGTTGGCATCGGAAAAACCTTTCTGAAGAAATGAGTTGTTTAGTAATCACTTTGGATTCTTGGTAATTGTCTTTTTGAACCGACTCTGCTTCACCCAGTGGATACGTTGATTAAATTTCAAATGTCTAATTCCAAAAAACCGCAGCCCAATCTCTCGGAGATTTATGCAATTTTCCAACATTTTCTAACTATTTCGTGTAAAGAAATAATCATAAGATCCTGGTTGACAAAATCAGTACTCGCATTTTTCTCTATTCTAAGAAAAAATATTGAAATAGAAAAGAAAAATATTCCACGAAACTATGCGAACGATAAAAGATAGAACAGCCTGTGAAGCGGTGGCTTTCCCTGGTTGATATCGGAAGCTGTATCCATGTCGAAACCTTCATACTCATAATAATACTTTGCATTATTGCTCGAGAATTTTTAAATTAAGTCTCCAGGCGAATCCGCAGCGGACGATGAGGATAGAAAGATGCTGGTGGAAATAGATGTTACCTAAATATATCATTATCAATAAATCACGAACAAAGAGCGATGGGCAATTTAACTGCTCCTTTTACAAAAAAATCGGGTTACTGGCAGAGTTCGCGGGCACTGACGTTCGGACTGGTGGCGATCATGCCGTTGTTGATAGGTTATGAGCTATTGGCCATATGGGCCAATCAAGGCCAGCTCGTCCATGTACGCAATGGTGCCGATGTGGTGCTACGAGAGCTTTTGCATTATATCGGCATTCACAGTCCTTTTTACATCGGTGTGATCATAGTTACCATTATTGCGCTCTTGTTATATGGCCGCAAGATACGCACGCGCATGCGGTTGAATTACTTTGCCCTTGCTCTCATCGAAAGCATGGCGTATGCTGTGATGATGGCGTTGATACTGGCGCCAATGACTGCCAGGGTTTTGGCTCTGGATATCACTGGGCCGCAAAGGCATGCTCAATTGATGCTGGCCCTCGGCGCCGGTGTGTATGAAGAGTTGGTATTTCGCGCTTTTTTGTTTGCTGGTTCTGCTTACATCCTGCAACGTGCCCTGGATGCCGGCGTGTTCATCGCCTATTTGGTCAGCGCCGTTTTTTCATCGGCCATATTTTCGTTGGCCCATTACACGGGAGGCGAGGCGTTTACTTTTTATTCTGCGGTCTTTCGGTTTCTCGCTGGACTCTTATTATGTGTCATCTATGGATTGCGCGGATTAGGCATCGCTGCGTGGTCGCATGCGCTTTACGATATCCTACTTATTCTCTGAAAGACAGAGTATGGTAATAAAACGTTGGTACAAATTTTTTGGGGTAGTGTTAGCTTTGATGGTTTTAGTGGTGGTAGGCTGTGTTCTGGGGCCGGTGATGTATACTTTATATTGGCCACCGACGTTACCACCCGCTGGCCAGGTAGTGGAAATTAAAATAAAATTTGGTACTACCCCTGATTCCATCGCTCATCTGTTGGCGCAAAATAAAGTCGTCCGTAGCGCCGAGGGCTTTATGCGGGCACTCAAGTATCTGCGCAAGACCACGGCTTTGCGTGCCGGCCGTTACTCCATGCCCTATCCCATCTCCAATGCCCGCGCCATCAAAATACTCACCGAAGGGCGACAGGTTTACAGCAAGATTACCATCCCCGAAGGTTATACGGCCAAACGCATTGCACGGCTGATGCAACAACAGATGCAGATCGATTCCACCTTGTTCATGCAGTATGTGCACGATAAGGATTTCATCCAGAAATTAGGCATCGATGCGCCCAGTTTGGAAGGCTATCTTTTGCCAGAGACTTATTTTTTTACCTATGGCATGAACGAAGCACAAATTATTCAACATTTAGTGGGTCAGTTCAAGCGTTCGGTGTGGGATTCGCTCTGCCAGCGCGCTCGGCAGATGGGATTTACTCCGCATCAACTGGTGACGTTGGCCTCCATCATCGAGGCTGAGGCTATTTTGGATGATGAGCTGCCCATCATCTCCTCGGTTTACCATAATCGTTTAAAGCTGGGGATGCCGTTGCAGGCCGATCCGACGATTCAATATATCATTCCCGATGGGCCTAGGCGATTATTGAATCGCGACTTGCAGATACCATCGCCTTACAATACCTATCTTCACCGTGGGCTGCCGCCAGGGCCGATCAACAATCCAGGCGTAAAGGCCATTCATGCGGCGATGCACCCGGAAGCGACGGAGTATCTATATTTCGTCGCCAATGGCACGGGTGGCCATAGTTTCAGCGCCACGTTGCGGGATCATCTTCGCGCCAAGACGGTGCTCGATGCGGAGCGGCGGCGGGTGGCGCGTATGAAAAGAGGGGGAGGGCATGACAAAAAGTGAGAAAATCAGTGGCGAGTCCTTACAATGGCTCTATGAAGATTTGAACGAAGAGCAACGTCGAGCGGTGATGCATACCGATGGGCCGGTTTTGATCTTAGCCGGTGCCGGTAGCGGCAAGACGCGCGTGCTCACCTATCGTATTGCCTATTTGTTGGCTGCGGGGCTGGCCGAGCCGCGGGAAATTCTCGCCATGACCTTTACCAACAAGGCGGCCGCCGAAATGCGCGAACGTGTGCGCAAACTGATTCCCGAGCTTATTTCCGGCATGTGGATTGGCACTTTTCATTCGCTGTTTGCGCGGCTATTGCGCATCGAAGGCGAGCGCCTCGGTTTTAGCAGCCATTTTTCCATCTATGATGAGGACGATCAACAAACGCTGCTCAAGACGGTGATGAGCGACCTGAATTATTCGGTCACGGCACATCCCCTCAAATTGGTGAGTTATAAAATCAGTGCTGCGAAGAATGCCTTCATCACCCCAGAGCAACTGCATAACCTGGCGACCTCGAAGCAAGACCAAATTATCGCTGAAATCTATGCAGCCTACCAACGCCGCCTGCGCGAGTTAGACGCCATGGATTTCGATGATCTATTGATCAAACCCATCGAGTTATTTCAACAATTCCCTCTGGTGCTGGATCATTATCAAGAGCGCTTTCGCTATATCCTCGTCGATGAATATCAAGACACCAATCGTGCTCAATATATCGCCTTGCAAATGTTGGCCGCCAAGCACCGCAACATCGCTGTGGTAGGGGATGACGATCAGTCCATTTATCGCTGGCGCGGCGCTGAAATTCGCAATATCCTCGATTTTGAATTGGATTATAAAGATTGCGCCAAATTCCGTTTAGAGCAAAATTATCGCTCCACCAAGAATATCCTCGATGTCGCCCATTCGGTGGTAAAACACAATCGCCAACGTCATCCAAAGAAATTATGGACGGAACAAGCAGGTGGTGAGCAAGTTACTATATTAGAAGTGGAAGATGATTTAGAAGAAGCTACCATCGTGGTGAACAAAATCATCGTGGAAATGCGCGCTCACCATCTGGATTTTCATGATTTTGCCGTGCTTTACCGCACCAACGCGCAATCGCGGGTGCTCGAGGAAGCGTTGCGCCGCGAGAACATTCCCTACATTATTGTTGGCGGGGTGCGTTTTTATGAGCGTAAAGAAATTAAGGATGTGTTGGCTTATCTGCGGCTGGTCTGCAATCCTGCCGATGTCGTCAGTTTCCGGCGCGTCATCAACTATCCGGCGCGAGGCATCGGCGAGGCTACTATCAACCGCCTGGAAGCCTATGCTAAGGAGCATAACATCTCCATCTTTCAGGCGCTGATCGATTGCGATAAAATCGAAGGAATTGCCTCTAAAACCGTGGCTGCTATTCATGCTTTCCACCAATTCATCGAAAAATTTATTGCCCTGCGGACCGAGCTTTCGCCGGCAGAATTGGCCGCTACCATGGTGGAAGCCCTCGGCATCCTCAAAGCCTACAAACAGGAGAATACAGTGGAAGCGCTGAGTCGAGCCGAGAACATCCGCGAGATGCTGCTGGCGATTGCCGAATATTCCACCAATGCCGGCAAGGAAGCCTCGCTGGAGGGCTATTTGCACAATGTGTCGCTTGTGACCGATATCGATACCTGGGACGATCGTGCCAACGCAGTGACGCTGATGACGCTCCACAGCGCCAAAGGGTTGGAGTTTCCCGTCGTGTTCATTACCGGTTTGGAGGAGGGGCTGTTGCCCATCAGCCGCAGCTTGGATGATGCGGCGGCATTGGAAGAGGAAAGGCGATTGTTCTATGTCGGGGCGACACGTGCCAAGAAAAAATTGTACATTGCGTGGGCGAGCAACCGACGTCGATTCAGTGGCACCGTCTATAGTAACCCATCCAGATTCCTGAAAGAGATCGATCCGCAACTGGTCATGGTGGAAAGCACTTATCGGCAACCTACGAGGCGAGCGCAGCGAATGCCTCGGCGCCAGGAGGAACAGCGTATGCCCAAGTACGAGGATGAATCTCAGGAGCCCGTCGAGTTTTCTATCGGCATGCGAGTGAAACATCCGATGTTCGGCAAAGGCACCATCATGGGCATCGAACCCTCGCGTACGAGCATTAAACTGCGCGTGCTATTCGACGAGTCCGGTGAAAGACGATTGGTTTTACCTTATGCAAAATTGGAGATTTTATAATATGCGGTTAAAAGACCTGACCTGTAGAGGGTTGTGGGTTGTTTGTTTGCTATGGATAGTTGGTACGGTCGCAGCCCAACATCCTATCTTGAAAGAAGAACAGGATTTTCAATTTGCGGTGCAATTGGGCGAACGCGAAATGCACGATTTAGCAGCCTTGCAGCTGATCAAATTTTCGGAACAGTATCCCACCAGTCCCCAGGCTCCTACGGCGCTGTTTCGGGCTGCCCAAAATTACGAGATGAATAATCAGCCCGACCAAGCAGCGGAAATCTATCTCCGCTTATTGCTCCGTTATCCGCAATCGGATCTGGGTGACAAGGCGCTATTCAATCGCGGGAAAATATTATCGGCAGCCGGCGAGCATTTGGAAGCGGCGCTCACATTCGAGCGGATTCGGCTATTCAAGCCCGAAAGCGATTTGATTCCCGTGTCCATGTTGCATGCGGCGCGGGAATATTTATCGCTTAATGATCATAAACGCGCACAAACAGCCTTGTTTTATATTCTTGAAAAATTCGATACGCTTCCCATTCGTTTCGAAGCACGGTATTTCCTCGCCCGCACCTATTGCCTCAACAACCAGTTAAAATCGGCGTTGAAGGAACTGGATAGAATCATGGGCGAGCGGCTGGATCCTAATTTATCCGTCAATGTGCGGTTGCTTCGCGGGCAAATACTGCAGCATTTGGGACAATACGCCCAGGCGGATAGCCTGTTGGAATCGCTGCTGACGCGCGAGATGGTCAACGATTCGGTGGGGGTGGCAGCCATTCAACTGGTGCAATCGCTGTCCAGCCGCGGTTTGTACGATCGCGCCCACAGAGTGGCGGAGAAGACCTTATCATTGAACCTCCCACCCAAGATCAAGAATCGATTGTATAGCGAACGAGCGGATATCTATTATGCGACCCAAGACTATCGGGCGGCCATAGCTTCACTGGAGTTGGTTAATACCGATGGGCTTTCCCCCATGCAGGCGGCATTTCATCAATTCCGCTTCGCAGCCATACGCCATAAACTGGGTCAAAAACAACGCGCCCTGGAGGCTTACCTATCGCTCTGCGAGCTTGCCGATACGACGGCTGCCATTCTTCAGTTGCAAAAGCGTTGCTTTATTATTGCCTGTCATTTGCTGTGCGACATGCAACGTTCCGGCGAAGCGCTGAGACTATTACGCCGACTCTATGATGAAAGACCGCAATGGCGAGACAGCATTCTGATGCAGAAGGGCAGGATCCAACAGGATATCATGCAAGATTACACGGGCGCACGCCTTACCTATGGTATGGTGCTGGAATTCTATCCACTCAGCCCATTGGCCGATGATGCCCTGATCGGTATGGCGCGCTGTTACGAACAGGAGGGGGACTATGATCAAGCAATGCGGTGTTATGATCAATATCTGAAACTCTTCCTCGGCAGCGATGAATATGAATTTGCCCGACAAAGATGGCAATATCTCCACGATTTTGCCCCAAAGACCAAGAATCCTCTACCTTTCACTGTCCAACAAACTCTTACTCAGCTCCTGTGGCAGCAGGGACAAAGAGATCAATTATTCGAGTGGGCGAAGGAGCAGATTCAGAGCCAGCGAGATTATCAGCAGGGATTGCATCTGTTGCGTCTGGTAATGGCTGGCGGCGATCCTCTAGAGGAAATAGAGTGGATGTATTGGGCTGGGTTATGTCATGCGCGGCTGGCGCAAAAGGCACACCTGAATGAAGAAACCGAAGCAGCAAAGGCACAAATCGATACTCTCCGCCAACTTGCGGAATGGATGATTCAAAGGGCGCCGAACGATAAGCGCACTCAGAGCATCTATTATGAATGGCTCAGCGCCGAACTATCGGCAATGGCTAATCCTTATGACCGGGCGATGTATCTCTCGCAAGCCATCCAAAAAATCAGTGCCTCCGACAGTTTGAAACAACTTTTGCAGTTTCGCTTAGCAGAAGCGTGGTATCAGGCGGGGAAAGAAAACTCTAATATGCCAATGATGCAGAGGGGATTGGGTCTCAGCCGTGATCTTTTGCGGATGAATACGCCCTCCTCATTGGCGGCTGCCACTTTGCTTTTGCAGTTCTCTATTTATTCCTCTCTGGGCAAGTCGGATTCGGCAGCCATGAGTCTTCGTACCTGTATCGATCGATTCAGCAACGCACCCCAAGTATCTGAGGCCATGTGGAACCTGGCGCGCCTGTTGGAACAGCAGCTCCAATTCGCTGAGGCTGCCAGCCTGTATCAAGACTTGGCGCGAAGGTTTTATTATGCATCGCAAGGGCAAAACGCGCAACGCCAATATTGTCGGGCGTTATTCCGGCAAAAGCAATACCAAATGGCCGAAAACTGTGTGCAGGAGCATCTTTATCTGCGCGAGCTACAGGAACTGAGATTTTATTTGCAGGAAGATTTGGACGATGAAACGCTCTGGTTGGCGGCGCAGATTCAGATCGATCAGCAGAACTCTCAGTCGGCTATTGACGCCCTCCGCACCTACCTCAATTTCTCTCCTGGTGGTGCGCATCGCGGTGAAGCTTATTGGACGCTGGCCGAGTTGTATGCCAAAATCAATAATCCCGATGCAGCCTTGGCTCATTATCAAGCGATCGTCAATCAATTTCCGCAGGATACCCTGGCCCAGATGGCGCAGTTCCGTAGTGCAGATGTGTTGTTCGAATTGGGTCGGTATCCGGAAGCGAAAAAACTGTACGAATCTATAAAAATGAGTGCGGCTGGTTCCAGCAGGCAAATGGCGTCGGCCCGCGAGATCGTCTGCGAATATCGACTCGGCAACATTGCCCGCGCCCGCACGCTGGTGGACGCCTATAAAAAACAATTCAAAGATCGCATCGCTGAGGCTAATTTCCTCAAGGAAGATGCCCAATACTGCATGCTCAATAAAGATTTCAAGGCTGCCGAGGATCAATTCAAAGAGTTGGCCTCACGTTATCGGGATCTGCCGGAGGGTGCCGATGGTGAATTGGGGTTGGCGCGCTTGTACGTCATTCTTAATCGCACCGAAGAAGCGCTAAAAATATTAACGAATATACCCAACAAATACTCGGATGCACGCATCCTCGCCTTGGCCTATGTCAATTTGGGTGAATTCTATTATGAAAATCGGCAATTGGAAAATTGTATTGCCGCTGGCCGCAAGGCTTTGGAATACGAAAAAAAGAGTCCAGAACGCCAGCGCGCCTTGAGCCTGTTAATACGCATCTATGATGATTTACGTTTATGGGATAATGCCATGCCGTTGCTGCGGGAATATATCGAGCAATATCCCGATGCCGCCGACCATTTTTCCCGAAGGATTCAATTGGGGGTTTTCTTGGTCAATTTAAAAGAATTCGAACGCGGAATTGCCGTATTGCGTGATCTGCTCCCGGAGGCGGATGCAGAGAACGAGGCGGAAATACAGTATTGGATTGCGCAAGCCTATGCCTCGTGGGGCCAGTTATCCGAGGCTTTGATCGAATACTTGAAGGTGCGGTATGCTTGTCGACCCACGAAACTGCCGTGGGGAACCACCGCCCTTTATGAAGCCGGTAAGATCTATGTGAAGCTTGGCGACCTGCGCCGAGCCCGTGGTCTGTTTCAGCAGATCGTGAGAGAACAGGGTTTGGGCGATCAATTCGGGCGGGTTGCCAACGAGCGCGTCAAAGAAATCGATGCCATTTTAGCAAAGGAAAAACCACCCAGCAATGGATGAAAAAGTGATGAAAGCAGCGCGCCCTCTGATCCAATGGGCGCTGGCCGAGGACCTGGGCAAATGGGGCGACATCACAACCCGAGCCATTGCCAGCCAACCGGCTATATGTCGGGCTGAAATCATCGCGAAAGCCGCAGGAGTTGTGGCTGGGCTCGAGATAGCCAAAAGCGTATTCCGATATTGCAGTCGCAAATTAACTTTTGTTCAACCCGTAAACGATGGCGAATGGGTGGAACCCATGCAGCCACTTCTGGGGATATCGGGTCCCTGTGATCGCTTACTCACAGCCGAACGCACGGCCTTGAATTTTCTCGGCAGATTGAGTGGCATTGCCACGCTGACGCGGCGATTCGTCGATGCCATACAAGGCACCCAGGCGCGAATTCTCGACACTCGTAAGACCACCCCCGGCTGGCGAGTATTGGAGAAATATGCGGTTCGTTGCGGCGGCGGTTTTAATCACCGCATGGGTCTTTACGATATGATTTTGATCAAGGACAACCATATCATAGCTGCCGGTAGCATTACCCGTGCTGTGAACCAATGCCGCAGGTTTCTACAACGAAACCATATCAAAGCGCTCATCGAGGTGGAGGCTAAAACTCTGGCGGAAGTGGAAGAAGCCACGGCGTTAGGGGTTGACCGGATCATGTTGGACAACATGCCCACCACACTGATGAAACAGGCCGTCGATTGGGTCCATGGCCGCATCCCTCTGGAGGCTTCGGGCAATGTAACTCTGGAAAATGTGCGGCAGGTGGCGGAAACCGGAGTCGATTTCATCAGCATTGGTGCCCTCACCCATTCCGCCCGCAATCTGGATGTGAGCCTCGAATTCTTATAACCGCCCCGATAAAGTAGTCTTGGATAGGGGAGAGAAGTTGGAAAATAGCCTTGATCTTATTCGGACATAGTCGATTATTAAGGGAACATTTTCATCCATGATTTTGTTATTAAAGTAGATAGGAAATGTAATTTTTAGCTTGGATTCTGTATGAAGCCGCTAAATTAATTTGTAGAATTAGAAGATTTTTGAGGTGAAATAGAACCATGACAGATAAACCCAATATTCCTACTCCAGACCAATTGCGCAAAGAAGTATCAGAATTTCTAAAAAGTAAATATGGAGATCGTATCATCATGCCCGAACCGGACCTCAACGGTGAAGCACCGCCGTCCGATTCATCGAGACGAAAGGGCGTTGATGATATTGATTTTGATTTAAAGCCCACAGAATTAGAGGCTTATCTCAAAAAATATGTCGTTGGTCAAGACCAGGCCATCGAGGTTTTGGCCACAAAGATAGCCACTCATTTCAATCGCATGAAACTGGAGACGCGTCCTGATGGCGTGGGTGAGCTGGTTGGCAATATTAAAAGCAATATCTTGATGTTGGGCCCCACGGGTGTGGGCAAGACTTATCTGATCAAGTTAATTGCCAAAAAAATCGGGGTGCCGTTCGTCAAGGGAGATGCTACCAAATTCAGTGAAACCGGTTATGTGGGGGGAGATGTTGAGGACTTGGTGCGCGATCTGGTGCGCGAGGCCGACGGCAACATCAAGTTGGCCGAATATGGCATCATCTATTTGGACGAAATCGACAAAATAGCCTCGTCTGGCAATCTCATCGGGCCGGATGTGTCGCGCAGTGGCGTACAGCGCAACTTGCTCAAGCTCATGGAAGAATCGGAAGTGGATTTGAAGACACCGCACGATCTGGCAGCGCAAATGGAGGCCGCCATGGAAGCGCAACGCACTGGCAAGGTGACACGTAAGAAAATCAACACCAAAAACATTCTCTTCGTCATGAGTGGTGCCTTCTCAGGCCTGCCGGAAATCATTCGCAAACGCCTGAATCGTCAGCCCATCGGCTTTCGGGGTGAAGAAGCCAGCGATAGCTACCTGGAAGATGATGTCCAGATATTACGACTTGTTCGTTCCGAAGATTTGATCCGCTATGGTTTCGAGACCGAGTTCATCGGCCGCTTACCTGTAGTGGTGACCCTGAACGACCTGGACATTGACGGCCTCTATCAGATTCTTAAAAATCCCAACAGCACCGTTGTCCTCGGCAAAAAACGGGATTTCAAAGCCTACGGCATCGATATCCATTTTGATGATGCGGCTCTGCGCCGAATCGCAGAAATGGCATTTGCAGAACACACTGGTGCCCGCGGCCTGGTGAGTGTGATGGATCGCATCTTGCTGAAATTCGAAAAAATGTTGCCCGATACCGATATCAAGGAATTTACGGTAACTGAAGCCGTTGTCGAACACCCGGAAGAAGAATTGGAAAAAATATTGACGCAGTATTATGTGAAGAAATTTCAAAAACGTTTTCTCAGCAACAACGGTATCGTCATCACTTTTACCGAAGGCGCTTTGCAGCTGTTACGCCAACAAGCGCATAAAGAAGGGAAAAACTTGGAGCAAGTTTGCTCGGAATTACTGCGGGATTATGAATATGGGTTGCGTTTGTTGGGGGCGGATTCGTTTACCGTGGATGAAGAGATTGTTCAAGATCCGAAGAAACGATTGGAAGAGCTGATCAAGCAGACCTATGGGAAGAAAAAGAACGGATGAACTATGGATGTGATCACCGCCATTAAAGAACGAGCCAGTGTGCGTCAATTCAGTTCGCGTAAAGTGACAGATGATTTGTTGATTCAATTAGTGGACGCGGGCCGTCGTGCACCCTCCGGCCGTAACGTCCAGCCCGTGGAATTTGTGGTTGTCACCGACCCTGACATCAAAGGAAAGTTGGCGCAACTTTGCGATTATGGTAAATTCCTGGCAGAAGCATCGGCGGCCATCGTCGTCTATAGTAAGGATACGAAATATTATCTCGAAGATGGTTGTGCGGCTGTTGAGAATATTTTACTTGCAGCCACTGGATTGGGTCTCGGTAGTTGTTGGATTGCCGGTGATAAAAAGCCTTACACACCAGAGATCGACCGAATAGTAAAGGCACCCGATGGATATCGTTTGATAGCCATCATCGCAGTCGGCTATGCTGCACAACCAGTCAGGCAAAAAGAAAAGCGGCCTATAGAGCAAGTTCTACACTGGCAGCATTTTTAGGCTTTTGTTCAATTCATTTACGCAAAAGGGGGTGATCAAGGTAGCTGTTTGTACCTTTGCGAGCAAAAGCACGATGGTTTTATTCAGCATCATATCAATAAATATGAATTTATGAGATGCAAACTGTCGGAAAAATTACAACAAAAACTGGAAAATCTTTCCAAAAATCCTGGTGTCTATTTATTCAAAGATGATCGCGGCGAAGTCATTTATATCGGCAAGGCGAAGATATTGCGCAACCGCGTTCGCTCTTATTTTCATCCTAACCGCATCCCGGACCTCAAGACCAGTCGCCTGGTGCAAAAGATCGCCGACTTTGAAACCATCGTTACCGATTCGGAATTAGAAGCCCTCATCCTCGAAGCCAATCTGGTAAAAGAGTACAAACCGCGTTACAACATTAACCTCAAGGACGACAAGTCGTTCCCCTATATTCGCGTGACTAACGAGCCGTTTCCGAGAATCTTTCCCACCCGCAAGATCATCCGCGATGGTTCACGTTATTTCGGGCCTTACACCGATGTGGCCTCGATGCGGGATTTGCTCAAGACCATCAAGCGCCTCTTTCCCATCCGTTCATGTAATTACGACCTGCGCGAAGAAACCATCGCTGCGAAAAAATACAAGGTTTGTTTGGATTATCACATCAAAAAATGTCATGGCCCTTGCGAGGGATTGATCAGCCAGCAGGAGTATCAGCAGATCATCGATGATGTGGTCGGTTTTATTCAGGGTAAGAGCCAGAAGGTGGTGGAGGAAATCACCCGACGGATGCATCAGGCTGCGGCCGAACGACGATTCGAACAGGCGGCGCGCCTGCGAGATCAACTGCAATCCATTGATACTTTTCTGACGCGACAAAAAGTCGTAGACGCTAATCTGCGTGACCGTGACATCATCGCGCTGGCCAAAGAGGAGGATGATGCCTGTTGTGTGGTCTTTCGTCTGCGCGAAGGCAAGATCATCGGCCGCCAGCATTTTTACCTCAATGGCGTGGAAGGAAGGGATACCTCTGCCATAACCGCTGCTTTTCTCAAACAATTTTATTCCGTCAGCAACGAAGTGCCGGCCGAGATTTTGCTGCCAGCCCCCCTGGGAGAAGAAAAGTCTGCGATTAAAACTTGGCTGGAAAAAAAGCGGGAGGGGGACGTCGAATTGTTGGCACCCCTTCGGGGCGAAAAAGCGCAGCTGCTGCGGATGTGCGAGAAAAACGCTGACCTCTTGTTGAGGGAATTATTGTTACAAAAGGAAAAAGCCAAAGACTATGTGCCAGCCTCGGTGCGGGCTTTGCAGCGGGATTTAAATCTTTCTCGATTACCCATGCGTATTGAGGCTTTCGATATTTCCAATATCCAGGGAACCGATCCCGTCGCCTCGATGGTATGTTTCGTGAGTGGCAAGCCGCGACGCTCCGATTATCGTCGTTTTCGCATTCGCAGCAAAGAAACACCTGATGATTTCGCCATGATGCACGAAGTGGTCAGTCGACGCTATAAACGACTGTTGCAAGAAAAAGCCGAACTACCAGATTTGATCTTGATCGATGGCGGCAAAGGACAGCTCAATGCTGCTTTGCAGGCGCTGAGGGAATTGGAGATTAACGATCAACCCATCGCCGCCTTGGCCAAACGGTTGGACGAAATTTATGTGCCTGAAGTGTCTGATCCCCTCAATATTCGCCGCGATTCGGCCGGATTACGGCTCTTGCAGCGCGTTCGTGATGAAGCCCACCGATTTGCCGTCACCTATCACCGTTCCTTGCGCAAGCGAAGAACTCTGCTTTCGCAACTGCAATCTATAGAAGGGGTTGGCGCTGTTCGTCGCAATCTTCTCATCCGTCATTTCAAATCCATCGCCAAATTAAAAAGCGCCACGGTCGAAGAGATCGCAGCGGTGGAGGGTATTTCCCGTTCGCTGGCGGAAAAGATCTACCAGTTTTATCATCCGAACCAACAATAAAAAATCCTCTGGTTTCCCTTAGAGTGCACGCTCTCCTCTTATTTTCAAGTCAAAATATCAGAGTTTATCAGGAAGGGTGTTGTTCAATTTTTCGTTACTTTGTAATATCTCGTTGAAAAGAGCGCCAACGACAAGACTTTTTGGTTCAATGCCGCTGAGGCGGTGCCCTCCAAAGAGATTGTTTGCGCTTGCAAGGAGACGGTGAGCGCAAAGTAGCATGACGATCTGGAATGCCCGCCATCCATTTTTCGCTCCCCCGGAGGCCAATACGATCTAAAAATAGAAAATAAGAGGGCAAGAAGTCGTCCCTGACGACGTCCGCGGAGATGGTGTCTGTCTGCGGCAAATAAAAATTGTCATATGGAGGCGCGCCAGCGACATGTCCTCATTTGCCAAAGGGGGACTTGAGGATTTTCTATCTCGCTCCACTGCTCTGCGGTGGACGGTGAGGGTGAGGCTCTGCGTCAAATAAAAATTGTCATGTACACACGGATGCCTGGGGACGTCGTCCTTCCCATGTCTCATGAAAGGTATTTTATCATGTCACCCGTTCCGGGTTGAACATTTCTTTTTTCTTTTGCTTTAATCATGTCACACCTTTGGCGTTTTTGTATTTTCTCACCGCAGAGCGGTAGTGAATCCTCGCTTCCACGGTCTCCGTGGGAGTGAGAATAGATGTGTTAAAATATCTATTATTGTTTGAGATCATACCCTTCTGTTTTCGCCACAAACATTGCAGCTGTAATATCACCGGTAACGTTGAGTACCGTACGCGACATATCCAATATGCGATCGACCCCGAGGATGACCCCGATGCCCTCGCCTGGCACGCCCACCGACTGAAGCACCAAGACGATCACCGGCAATGAACCGCCGGGCACGCCCGCAGTGCCAATACCCGCCAACACCGAAGCCAGTACAACTGTGAATTGCTGGGTGAGGTTCAGATCGATGCCGAAAAATTGCGCCAAAAATAAAACCGTCACCCCCTCATACAAAGCGGTGCCATTCTGATTGGCTGTGGATCCGAGGGTTAGGACAAAATTATTGATGTGTCGCGGTACGTGAAGGTTCTCCTCCGTCACGCGTAATGCCGTGGGCAGCGTGACGTTGGAAGAACTGGTGGAAAAAGCAGTGAGAATAACCTCCTCGATACGAACAAAAAATCTCCATGGATTGATGCGGATCAGGTATTTTAAAATCAAGGAATATACACCCAGCATGTGTAGTGCTAACCCTACCATCACTACCATCACATATTTACCGAGGATCACCACTACCTGAAATCCCAGCCGCGCCACCACACTGAATACCAGACAGGCCACACCAAGGGGGGCCAGCTTCATGCCAATCTGGATGATCTTCATCACCACTTCATAAAGGCCTTGGAGGCATTTCTCAAAAACCTCGGTGCGCGGCGAACGCGTGAGCGCCAGAGCCAAACCGACGAACAGCGAAAAGACCATGATGGCGAGGATGCCACCACCGCGATAGTTCTCGTCAAACGCACCCACCGCGTCGGCCAAAGGATTCTTGGGGATGAGATCCAGCAGAGTTTGAATGATACTTTTCGCCTTCGCCGCTTTTTGCACCGCCGATTCCACCGACTTGAGATGCAGGGAGCTGGTGAGCAGTTGCCGATCAGTCTCCGAAAGCCCGATGCCCGGTTTGATCAAATTGACCAGCGTCAAACCGATGAACACCGAAATGCCCGTGACCACCAGCGTGTAGGCGAACGTCTTGGCGCCGATGCGACCCAGCTGACGGATGTCGCCCAATTCCGCCACTCCCAAGGCCAAAGCCGAGAAAATCAGCGGGATGACAGCCATGAAGATGATGCGCAGAAAAATTTGACCAATGGGCGCGATGAGGTTGTTGATCAAGCCGTTCAACCAGGCCGATTGACTCCAGAAGGCATTGCAGATCAGCCCGGCCACGATCCCCACGATCAAGCCGAGGAAAATATTATGATGTAAAGGACGTTTTTTGTGGCGGCGAAAACTTTTCATTATGTGCATAGGCATCCGTTGGATTGTTGAGGAGCAATTTTTGACCAATTTATTTAAAAATGATGTCAAATGCAAGGCAAAATCTAAAGTCCGGCATTCGTTCGACCCCGAACAACACTTTTGGTTGTCAAAGAGGAGTCCGGCATTACTTTGGATTGAAAAAACATAGTGTTATCAAGCCTGATAAAGCGAATTAATTGTAGGCGGTCTAAAAAGTGAAAAAATCTATGATATTTTCAACACGTTCAAGGCGTAAATATCGCCTACTTATAAAATATTGGATGTATGTAATTAAGAATGTTGTCACTTTTTTCAAAAAAACAACAAAATGATACTACCCAAATTTCTCGAAACTCGAGTTGAATAAATGATATTTTATCAGTAAATTAATCTAACCGTACCGATGTAGACCTTCTCTCTATGCAAGTCGTCGGTAACTATGTTGACTCGAAAGTAATTTGTTCCCGAAGGTTTTAAATGTATTTTGCTTCGTTCCTAACGAAAGGAAATTCTTATATGCTGCGTAAAATGATGTTAAGTATCGGACTGGCCTTCATTTTTTCTTGTGCCTCTTTTCATAGAACTGAATCGGTTCGCCAAGCGATCCAGTATCCATCTGCCGAGCGAGAGTTCCGCGCTGCCTGGGTAGCCACGGTGGCCAACATCAACTGGCCCAGCAAGCCGGGCTTGAGTGTCGAAGAGCAAAAAGCTGAAGCAATAAAGTTGCTGAACCTGCTCGAACGGAATCATTTCAATGGAGTGGTGTTGCAGGTTCGCCCTCAGTGCGATGCCCTGTATCAGAGTGAGCTCGAGCCATGGTCTTATTACCTGACCGGTCGACAGGGCAAGGCGCCGGAGCCGCTCTATGACCCCTTGCAGTTTTGGATCGAGGAGGCGCATCGACGCGGCATCGAATTGCACGCCTGGCTCAATCCTTATCGCGCCCATCATCCCAGCGGCGGCGAGATCGGCGAACTCTCTATCGTGAAAAAAAAGCCGCAGCTGGTTGTCCCACTAAAGAACGGTTATTGGTGGCTGGATCCGGCCAAACGTGAGGTGCAGGAACATTCTTTATCCGTGGTTTTGGATATTGTCCGTCGTTACGATATTGATGGTATCCATTTCGACGATTATTTCTATCCCTATCCTTCTTACAACGACAATCAGGATTTTCCCGATGACGAAAGCTGGCAAGCCTATGTACGTATGGGCGGAAAGCTATCGCGAAGTGATTGGCGGCGACAGAATGTCAATCACTTCATCAAACGGGTGTATCAGGAGATCAAATCGATCAAGCCGCAGGTGAAATTCGGATTGAGTCCGTTCGGCATCTGGCGGCCCAACCATCCGCCCTCCATCCGCGGGTTTGATCAATATGATGTACTCTACGCCGATGCCAAATTATGGCTGAATCAGGGTTGGATCGATTATTATGCACCGCAGCTCTATTGGAGCATTCGCCAAATTCCGCAGAGTTATCCGGTGTTGCTGGGTTGGTGGCAGAAGGAGAACAAAAAGCAGCGCCACCTCTGGCCGGGCATCAACATTGTGCTGCCGCCGGAAAAAGTAGTCGATGAGACCCTCAACCAGATCATGGTCACCCGCGGCATACTACCGGATGCGCCGGGCAATATTCATTGGAGCATCGGACCTCTGGTTTCGCAGCCGGATCTAGCCGAAAATCTTGTCAACGGGCCCTATCGAAAACCAGCTTTGCCGCCTGCCATGCCTTGGTTAGATAATCGCCCGCCGTCGGCGCCACAAACGCAAGCCGCATGGAAAGGGGAGGAGGTAGAGATCACTTGGTCGCATCAGAATCCTCAAGACGTATTTCGCTGGGTGGTCTATTATCAACACAATAGCGACTGGGAATACGAGATACTCAACTTTGCCGTCCGTAGTTTGCGATTGCCGGTGTACGAGATCAAACAAAATCGCCTGCCCAAGGATATGAAAGATCTCAAGGACGTACGCCAGGTTGTGGAGCCCTTGCGGCAGGTTCTGGTGACCGCAGTGGATCGACTCGGAAACGAGAGCGCACCGTGCATGGTGGCGCTGCCAATATTCGATTCAGCACCGCTGCCAGCATTGGAAAAAATCATAGCTGAGTATGCCTCCAAGAAACCTACCCAGCCCCAGCGGCCGCGGCCAGCGGTTAAATTGGGCATTACGGTTTTACTGGAAAAGCATCTCGACCTCATTCGCGGCAAACGGGTGGGGTTGATCACTAATCCCTCGGCGGTGGATGCCGACATGCGCAGCGACATCGATCTTTTGGCCGCCACCCCCGGCGTGACGCTGACAGCTTTGTTCGGCGCCGAGCATGGCGTACGCGGAGCCGAGCAGGGTAAGATTTTTCAAGATGGCGACCCTGATGCCAAGACCGGCATCCCTATCTACAGCCTCTACGGCGATTCCTATGCGCCGAAACAGCAATGGTTGCAAAAGATCGATGTGATGATCTTTGACATTCAGGGGGTTGGCTCAGCGTGGTACACCTTTAAATATTCGATGTCGTTCGCCATGGAAGCTTGCGCCAAGGCTGGCATTCCTTTCATCGTTTTAGATCGACCCAATCCCCTTGGCGGTGAAGTGGTGGAAGGACCTTATCTGGAATTGGGCGATATTTTTCGCCACAAATTACCGTTGCGTCACGGCCTGACTTATGGTGAATTGGCAACCATGTGGAACGAAACCGAGAAATTCGGCGCCAACTTGACGGTGATCAAAATGGAGGGCTGGCGGCGCTCGATGATGTGGCATGAAACCGGCCTGCCGTGGGTGATGCCTTCGCCCAATATGGATACCTTCGAGACCGCTGTGGTGTATCCCGGTCAATGTCTTTTCGAGCGCAGTAATATCTCCGAAGGCCGCGGCACCACCAAGCCGTTTCTTCTCACCGGCGCGCCATGGATCGACGGCGAGGCCGCTGCCGCAGACTTGAACAGCCGCCATATCCCTGGCGCTCTGTTTCGGCCGGCGTATTTTATCCCTCGCAATGCCGAGGTCGTGACTAATCCTCGCGGTAAACCGTGGAATAGGATGTGCGCCGGTGTCGAGGTGATGTTGTACGATTACAAAACCTATCGTTCAGTGGCCGCTGCGTTGCATATATTCGATGCCTATCGCAAGACCAACTTGGATTCGCTGCGCTGGTCACCGCCAAGCATCCTGAAACGGTTGGAAAAACCGGGTACTACCGTTGAAGACATCATTCACCAGTGCCAGGATGAAGTAAAGGAATTTGAGCAATTGCGGCGGAAATATTTCTTATATCGCTGAAAATGGTTATAACATGGATTTATTGGCTGTGTCATAACTTTACGACACAAGTCGTCTTTTTATGCCAGTTGAAATGAATAATTCGATAAGATATCAAATCTGCCTTCATAGTCCCAATGCGTGTCTGGTTAGCCTAAAACGCGGCTATACCAGCGATTAATAAAATATTGGGGGCCAGCCATCGAGTCGCTCCAGAAGAGGGATCAGGTTGATTTTGATGCTCTTTTATCGTATATATTTTTTGAATGGTAATGGATGAAAATATGTTTAAAATTGTCACCACATTGGATGATCTTATCAAGACTTTTACGGTGCGCGCGATTGTTTTCATCGAGGAGCAACATGTGGCTTATCGTGAAGAAGTGGATGAGCATGAATACAGTGCCCTGCACCTACTGGGGGAAATCGATGGTGAGCCCGTGGCGTGCGGACGCATTCGCTTCCTCGGCGAGTACGCCAAGTTGGAGCGCATCGCGGTACGCAAAGCTTTTCGTGGTCGTGGCATAGGCCATTTGTTGGTGGAATATATGCTGAACGTCGCACGAGAAAAGGGGTTCAAGAAATTCAAGATGCACGCTCAGGCGCACTTGGTCGATTTCTACGCTGCCCATGGCTTTGTCCGACAAGGGGAGATGTTTAAAGAAGCCAATATCGACCATTATCTAATGACTAAAGAGGATTGAAAAAATTTATCAGAGAGAAAAAGCTATGACCCGTGTATCGTTTATGTCTCAAGGATGTAGCGAGCCAACCCAAATGGTTTTGCAGAAGCTACCCAATGGTAACATACGCATCGAAATAAAAACTTGCTGTAAGGATTTGTTGATGGCGTTAGATAGTGAATCTTTTGAAGTCGACCCCTTGCGCGAGTTGTTTTCTTGGGAAGATAGCAAATTGACTGAAATCGCGCAACATCTGCCACATCGCGCCTCTACTTTTCTCTTTGCGGCTTTGATAGGCCTGCAGGTGGAAGAGGGACTGGTACCGGCACAGGATGTCACTATCAATATTTCTAAATTCTAAGGTTATCGAAAAACATACCCCCCTCGGAAGGGGCTGTCTAAAAAGTAATAATGACATTGGAGTACGTTGTTCAAGCTTTAGCTTGGACGATTAAGAGTCATGTTCTTAACCACATAAATTCAATATGTTATAATTACTTGCTTTTTTCACCCTCAGTGCGATGAAAATATGGTTGTTAAGGATTATTTCACTTTTCGGACAGACTCGAAGGAAATGGCTGTTGTAGAGTTCCCTGTTGGCCTTGAAAGGCATCAATGAACCTTCAAGCAACCAATGAAGGATAGCTAACTTGCCCAAAGGGAAAGAACGAATATCAAAGTGGTATCGATTATCTGACCAATTTATCCATGAATTCCATTTATACTACGGCCGTGAGCATTCCCCAACCGCTCATGGGCTGGGGAACAATCTATTCCAAAAGATACAAGATATCGATTTGTGGCCATTTTTACATTCGGTATCATTTGTGAACTATTTGGTTCTGACGCGTTCGAGGTACTTGCCTGTGCGCGTATCCAACTTGATGATATCACCCTCTTTGATGAACAAGGGTACCTGCACTTTAGCACCCGTTTCGATGGTGGCCCATTTCATGATATTAGCAGCCGAGTCGCCGCGTACCCCGGGTTCCGCCTCGGTCACGAGAAAATCGATGAAGAAAGGTAGTTCTGCCGTCAATGGTTGTCCTTCTAAAAAACGAATGTTGCACATTCCCCCTTCTTTCAAGAACTTTTTCTGTTCGCCGAGCAATTCCGCGGGAATAAACGTCTGGTCGTAGGTTTCCATATCCATGAAGTAAAGATTGCCATCCGCCTCGTAAAGATATTGCATCTCTTTTTCATCGAGTCTTACTTCTTCGATTTCATCGGTCATGCGGAAGGTGTTATCGATGACGCGGCCGGTTTTGGCATTCTTCAGTTTGGTTCGCACCATCGCCCGCCAATTACCAGGGGTGACGTGCTGAAATTCCGTGATGATCCAGATGTCATTATTGAATCGTATCGCCATGCCGTTACGAAATTCGGAAATAGAAGCCATACAACACCTTTAGATTTTTCCTTTTGTTTCTGAATGGTTAAGAATATTTATTACATCATTTATTTTATCACTTTTTTTTGAAAATTGCAAGAGGAAATCATTTGCAAATGGTTTTGACGTTATTTTTCTTGATGTACATAGGGTAAATTTTAATTCGATGAAACGCTGATTCATTCGCTAAAGAAAATTCACTTGCATTTGACGCTGCTTCGAATTATTTTTTATTAGGGGATCCCCTTAGGGTTGTTTATAAATGGGGACTTCAATATCCAGAAATCGGTCATCTTTAGGGACAACAGCACCCAGACAAATCAAATTGCCAATATTTCAATTATTTGTTTATACGTAAACGAACATACCATTGTGGCGCCACAGCCGAGGAGGAATTATGTGCGGTATCCAAAACATCAGCCTGATGTGGTTTTTCATCGGGTTGTTTCTTATTTTGGCGGAATTGGCTGCGCCAGGGTTTATCATCATTTTCTTTGGCATTGGCGCCTGGGTCACCACATTGTTTATCGAATTGGGATTGGCGCCAACTTTCAACAGTCAATTGATCGTCTTTTTGTTAGCTTCTATTGCGTCTTTATTGATCTTTCGTAAGAAAGGACAACAGGTTTTTGCAGGAAGAATCTGGGGCAAATCGAGCCCCGACGGTTCAGTGGACGAGATTAAAGGTAAAAGGGCAGTGGTAAAAGAGGACATTGCCCCCAACAGGCGAGGAAAAGTAGAATTTCACGGTACCCTGTGGGAAGCCGAGTCCGAATTCTCAATAAAAACCGGCGCTATCGTCGAAGTTGTCGAACGGAACAACTTGACGTTGCGCGTAAAACCATTAACCTTTAAGTAGAAAGGAAATGTTCATGGTACCCGAAACCATTATGCTCATTGGCATTATATTTTTCGTTTTTGTGGTTTTAGTAAAATCGGCACAGGTGGTACCGCAAAAGACGGTCTACATCGTGGAACGGTTGGGCAAATACCACGCCACATTGGATGCCGGCTTGCACCTGTTGATCCCCTTTCTCGATCGCATTGCTTATAAACATTCACTCAAAGAGATGGCCATCGATGTTCCAGAGCAGTCATGCATCACCAAGGATAACATTCAGGTGCAGGTGGATGGAATCTTGTACCTCTTGATCGTGGATCCGGTCAAGGCATCATACGGCATCAATGATTATGCATTTGCTTCAATCCAATTAGCACAGACGACGATGCGTAGTGAGATCGGTAAAATTGATCTGGATAAGACCTTTGAAGAGCGGGAAAAGATCAATGCCGCCATTGTGGATGCCGTGGACAAGGCCTCGGAGCCGTGGGGGCTGAAGGTGACGCGTTATGAGATCAAAAATATCGTACCACCGCCCAGTATCAAAGATGCCATGGAAAAGCAGATGCGCGCCGAGCGCGAGAAAAGAGCCATCATCGCCGAGTCGGAAGGCGAGAAACAAGCAAAAATCAATCGTGCGGAAGGTGACAAGCAGGAGGCCATCGCCCGCTCTGAGGGGGAAAAGATGAAGCGCATCAATGAAGCCGAGGGTCGTGCACAGGAGATTGAACGCGTCGCCATGGCAACGGCGAAGGGCATCCGCGAGATTGCCAGCGCCATCAACGAGAAGGGCGGCTTACAGGCGGTCAATCTGCGCATTGCCGAACAGTACCTGGGCGAATTCGGCAAATTGGCGATGAAGAACAATACCATGATCATCCCTGCAAACCTGACGGACGTGGCCGGCACCGTGGCAGTGATCGCTAAAATGTTCAGTGAATTGAGTAAAACCAACCCAGAGTTAGCCAAATAGGAATAAAAGATGACCGATGGTTTGTTTTTTAGGATGAGAATAGCCATGAAAATGTGTAAAAATATCATTTTTGGTTATTTAGTGATGGCAGCGTCTGTAGCCGCCCAAATGCCGTTGGAAGGTCTATCTTGGCTGAGTGGTTGTTGGCGCGCAGATTTAGAGGGGACTGTTTTGGAGGAACACTGGAGCACACCCGTTGGCGGTACAATGGTGGGCTTTAGTCGTGCCGTGGAACAAGACGAGACGGTGTTCATCGAATTTTCATCTATTGCCAGGACCGAAGAAGGTGTCTTCTACACCGCCTTCATCATCGCTGGCAACCAAATTACTCCTTTCAAAATGGTCGCATTAGATTCTTCCGAGGTGATTTTTACCAATCCCGATCACGATTTTCCGCAAACCATCACCTATCAGCGTTTATCGGCTGAGGAGTTACTGATTCGTTTGCAGGGAGTGGAAAACGGCCAGGAAAAAGAAGAATCCTATGCGATGAAGCGGGAAAATTGTCCCTGAACGCTCGAGCAGAAAATTTTTTTCTGCTGTTGACGCCGTTTGTGAGGACTTTTGAAGGTGATCATGGTATTTTGAATCCATAAGATATTCTCAGACGTTCATTTTAAAAAGACCGAAACATTGAAGAACTGAATAATAATTCAAGGAGGTATTTTGCGTAATTTCATTTATCACAATCCGGTGAAAATAATATTTGGTAAGGGTACCATTGCCAGACTAAAAGATTTGATTCCTCTAAAACATAAGATTCTTTTGACATTTGGCGGTGGATCGATCAAAAGGAATGGGGTTTATGATCAAGTGGTCTCTGCGCTCAAGAGACATCGATGGGTCGAGTTCGGTGGCATAGAACCCAACCCTCGTTACGAAACGGTGATCAAGGCCATGGAATTGGCGCAGCAGGAGAAAATTGATTTCATTCTTGCCGTAGGGGGTGGTTCGGTTTTGGACGGCAGCAAGTTCATCGCTGCGGCCATGCATTATCAAGGAGCAGATGCGTGGGATATTGTTACCGGTCGCGTGCGCATCACCAAAGCGACGCCATTAGGCTGTGTCCTCACCCTGCCCGCCACCGGCTCGGAAATGAATGCCAACGCCGTCCTCTCCCGCCAGAGCACCTTGGAAAAATTGGCTTTTCATTCACCTCTGATATATCCTGTTTTTTCCATTTTGGATCCGGAAACAACCTATTCTTTATCGCCGCGGCAAACGGCCAATGGCATTGTGGATGCCTTTGTGCATGTAACCGAACAATATCTTACGTTTCCGATAGCGGCTACGGTGCAAGACCGACAGGCGGAGGCCTTGCTACTGGCGCTTATTGATATTGCCCCCAAGGTGATGGCTGAACCGCACAATTATGACCATCGCGCCGACATGATGTGGGCAGCAACGCAGGCGCTCAACGGTATCATCGGCTGCGGTGTACCCGGAGATTGGGCCACGCATCTCATCGGCCATGAGCTCACCGCTTTTTACGGCCTTGACCACGGGCAATCGTTGGCGGTGGTGTTACCGGCCCTCTTGCGTCATCAAAAAAAGCAAAAATGGGATAAATTGTTACAATACGCCGAGCGCGTCTGGCATCTCGGCAACAGCCCTGCCGAAACGCGCATCGATGCAGCCATCGAGAAGACCGAACAATTCTTCCGTTCGTTGGGGGTGGCCACGCGGTTGAAGGAATATGGCGTCGGCTCAGAGGGTTTGGCTCGAATTGGTGAACGCATTTTTCAGCGCGTCGGCAAGATAGGGGAGAGGGGCGATATCGGCCAGAAGGAAATAGACGCGATCTTACGTCTTTGTCTGGAATAACCCACGGTGAAATTTCCTCTGACTCGAAAGTTAATTCTGGCCCTAGGCTTCACCAAGAGCCAAGATCGACGAGGATTATATGGGAAAACGAATTATTACAGTAAAAGGTGTGGTCATACCCGGGCATAAAGTGGCTTCGCAAAAATCCGAACATTACCCCGATGGCACGATTCCTATGCAATTGCCACATTTTAAGCGGTTGGGGCTTGATCTGACACCATTTTTCAGAGGTACTTTGAATATTTCCATCAAGCCTTTTGTATTCCACATGATAAAACCGCGTTTTCATTTCAAAAAAGTCGAATGGACTACGGCACATCCGCCGGAGGATTTTTCTTTCAGCGAATGCGCCGTTGTTTTCGCCGGCAAAGAATATCCAGGATGGATTTATTATCCCCATCCAGAAACCAAAGTGCGGCATTTCAAAGACGATTCCATCATCGAGATCATCGCCATGGCCATTCCTGATATCGGCTATGGTGATCATGTACTTTTGCGTCTGAATGGGGATGAGGTGGAAATTACTCCTCATGAGGAGGTTGCAGAAAAAGTCTGAAAAAATGGCGATGTGAAAGTCACTAAACCCCATTGATCACAAATACAAATAGATAAGGTTTTAGTTGATTAATAGCCATACCCTATCTATCCTATCAAAAATTCAATAAAAATTAAAAAATAAAAATGATAGAGGAGAATTTTCCATGACCGGACTAACCCACTCAGCAAACCAGGTTGCGCAGAAGCGGCTGCACGGTCGCACCCCAAAAATCGGCATTCGCCCCATCATCGACGGCCGCCGGGAGGGGGTGCGCGAATCGCTCGAAAAGCAAACCATGAGCATGGCCGAGGCCGCGGCCAAACTCTTGAGCGAAAATCTGCGACACAGCAACGGCCTGCCAGTGGAGTGCGTCATTGCCGACACCTGCATCGGCGGAGCCGCCGAAGCCGCGCAATGCAGCGAAAAATTCAACCGCGAGGGCGTTGGCGTGTCGTTGTCGGTGACGCCCTGCTGGTGCTACGGCATGGAGACCATCGACCTCGACCCGTTCATTCCCAAGGCCATCTGGGGATTCAACGGCACCGAACGGCCCGGGGCGGTCTACCTCGCAGCGGCTCTGGCCGGCCACAACCAGTTGGGCCTGCCCGCCTTTGGCATCTACGGCCGCGACGTACAGGATGCGAACGACCGCAGCATTCCAGAAGACGTGCAATGGAAACTGCTGCAGTTCGCCAAAGCTGGATTGGCAGTCGCCGAAATGCGGCAAAAATCCTATCTCTCGCTGGGATATGTTTCCATGGGCATCGCCGGTTCGATGGTGGATGCGCATTTTTTCAGAGACTATCTCGACATGCGTTGCGAATTTGTCGACATGAGCGAATTCACTCGCCGTCTCAACGAGGATATCTTTGATGGCGATGAATTCAAAAAAGCACTGAGCTGGGTGAAGAAGCATTGTACCGAGGGTCCGGATTTGAACAAGCCACATAATAAACTGGATCGCGCTCGCAAGGATAAGGACTGGGAGACGGTGATCAAGATGGCGATCATATGCCGCGACCTCATGATCGGCAATCCCCGACTGGCGGAACTGGGATTCGGCGAAGAAGCGCTGGGACACAATGCCATCCTCGCCGGTTTTCAGGGCCAAAGGCAGTGGACCGATCACATGCCCAACGGCGATTTCCTCGAGGCCATCCTCAATTCCAGTTTCGACTGGAACGGCATTCGCGAACCGTATCTGGTGGCCACCGAAAACGACGCCTTGAACGGCATCGCCATGCTGTTCGGGCATCTCCTCACCGACACCGCTCAGATCTTTGCCGACGTCCGCACTTATTGGAGTCCGCAGGCGGTGCAACGGGTGACGGGAAAAAAGCTTACCGGAGTCGCCGAACACGGCATCATCCACCTCATTAATTCTGGCGCCGCGGCATTGGATGGCAGCGGCCGGCAATGCCGCGACGGCCAACCGGCGCTCAAGCCGTTCTGGGAAATCACCCCGGATGAAGTCGACGCCTGCCTAAAAGCAACGTTATGGTGTCCGGCCAACCGCGAATACTTTCGCGGTGGCGGTTATTCGTCGCAATTCGTTACCACCGGCCAGATGCCGGTGACTCTGACGCGCCTCAACCTGATCAAGGGCCTCGGGCCGGTGTTGCAAATCGCCGAAGGCTATACCGTGGAACTGCCGGCCGAGATTCATGAGCCGCTGAACAAACGCACCGATCCCACCTGGCCAACGACCTGGTTTGCACCGCGGCTGACCGGTCAAGGGGCGTTTCGCGATGTCTATTCGGTGATGAACAACTGGGGCGCCAATCACGGCGCGCTCAGCTATGGCCATATCGGTTCACAGCTCATCACCCTGGCCGCGATGTTGCGCATCCCGGTGTGCATGCACAACGTCGCTGAGGAACGCATCTTCCGACCCAGCGCCTGGACTGCCTTCGGCACCGCTGATGCGGAGGCAGCGGATTACCGCGCCTGTGCCAATTATGGGCCGCTGTATGGGAGGTAGATTTCAAAATATTTTAGCGGGTTAGATAGCTGTGCTTTGAAGTTATGTTTTTACCCTTACCGAAAGTCCGAAAAATTCAATGCTGAGGCCGCCTAAAAGGTGAAATGATCTATAACAAGGATAATATTTTTATGCTACTTGTGAGAAGCTATATTCTGTACAAGTCGCAAGTTCTGAAATCACAATTAAAAGGTGAATTCGATTGAACTTGATATAAGGTTAGACACAGAATCGGGGTGAGAATAACATCTAATTATAACATATTGATTTTAATTAATTAGAGTGCTCTTGATCATCCGGTTTCGCCGCCTCCACCCAGTACACCTGTGGATTTTCGATGACTTTGACACTTTTGAACGCCGTTTGCTGCATCATGACTTTCAGCTCATGCGCTCGTGGCAGCTGGTCGGCGGCCACAACACCGTTCAGCTGCGAATGGAATGCATTCAGCCGGCGACTGCAGCAGGTGTGCAAAATGAGCAGGCGACCGCCGGGTTTGAGGATGCGATGCATCTCCCTGAGGGCGTCTAAAGGAGCTTGGATATGAGGGAAAGTAGAAAAGCAAACAATTTTGTCGAACGTGTTTGCGCGAAACGCCAAGTGGCAGACATCGGTACAGATGTAGGTGCCAGGTCTTTGCTGTGATCTTGCCACTTTGAGCATTCCCTCGGCAAAGTCAGCTTCTACTAATAAACCTTCAGGGCCGATCATTTTCGTCAATAAACATGCCAAACGACCTGGCCCGCAACCGATATCGAGCACGCGATCACGATCGGCAATACCGAACGTTTGCAAGTGTGCATAAATTTCCTCATCTCCCTCATGAGCTATTGGCCATGTGGCGGATAATTGGTTGAAATAGCTGCGATGAGTCATGGACATAAGCTCACCTGCGTAAAAATAGATTTTCTTTTTTTATTCTACTGACCAGTGGCGGCAAAAAAATGAGCATGCCGATCATTCCGGGCACACCGCGAAGTACGATCGCCAGCGAGAACCATTTCGCTGGCAATCCCAACAGCGGCGCCAATAAATAAACGAAAATCATCAGCACTCCTCGCGAAACCAATAGCGAAATAAGAAGAGTAACAAAAGGACCTAATCGCGTGTTCTCGTGCAATAGAGTAATGGTCAGATTCATGGCGATCAATTCGGCCATCATCATATAGGCGATGGGTGGCGACAGGGGTGGCATGCCGGTCAACAGCGCGGATAAAAACGGCGTCAGCAATCCGAGAATAACGGCATAGAGTAATGGCAGAAAAAAAGCGCCTGTCGCCACGGGCCAAAACATGGGCAAAAAGGTGCTTCCCAATCCCATTGCATGAAATACCATGGGTACCAACAGCCCCAATGCGATGAAAACAGCGGTCAGGGTCAAATGTTTTGTGAATGGATTCATACGAGTCAGACTTGATTTGTTTTTGTTTTAACTTTAATCCGTGGTTGCTTCCGGGCGCTGGGGACCATGATTCATGCGCGAATAGCTTTAAAGCAAAAACATCATTAAAAGCAGGAAAATACGTCTTTGCTATATATAATAATATCAAATAATTAGAAAGGTTGTAGTGAAAGATGTCTCGTCGCTATCGCTCCTCGACATGACAGGTTTTTTATTTTCACATATTTCCTATAACAAACCATCAAAAATGGCGCTGCAATTGCATATTGACTGTTGGATGTTGTCTCCTCGACATGACAGGTTTTTTACTTTCACATATTTCCTATAACAAGCCGTCAAAAATGGCGCTGCAATTGCATATTGACTGTTGGATGTTGTCTCCTCGACATGACAGTTTTTTTTATTACTCACACATTTCCTATAGCAAACCGTTAAAAATTACCCTGCAATTTTGCAATGACTGTTCGACTTTTTTCCCCGCAGCCTCTTCAGCGGTTAAAAGCCAATCTGCAATTGTGCGTTAATAAGTTGAATTTCAGAAAAATAACGAAATTTATGTCAAAAGCCGATCTGAAATTGCGCATGAACCGTTCGCTTCGGCATGGGATAGCCGTAGAGCGTTTGATAGGTTTGGTTGCTTAAATTTTTACCTTCCACCCGCAGCTGGATGTGCTTCCCTAGGCGATAAGCCACTGCAGCATCAATGACCAGATAATCCGGTAACGGATATCTCTTGCCATCGGCGCCATAAAGATCGGTAACATGAACGACATTTCCGTATATCATCAGCCGTCGCCACTGCCATTGGCCATAGAGGGTCGCTTTCTGACCAGGGGTATTGAGTGTCTCCTCTCCAGAATCTATCCAGGAATAGGATGCCCCTATCTGTACCTTATCCTGTAGATGCCATTGGCTTATTGCTTCGAAACCGCGATGGACGAATTCGCCAGAATTCTGCAGGGTAATATTGGGCCAACGACCGAGTTGGCGGATCAAGTTCTTCCCCTCCGATTGAAAAACCACTGCCTCTAACTTTAATCGATTATTGGGCAGATAGATAACGCCCATCTCATAGTTCCACATCTGCTCGGGTTTTAGGGTAGGAGTGGGCGCCGGGAACAGATAGAGCTCGCGGATGGTCGGACTGCGGAACCCCTTGGCCGCCGAAACGCGCCAGCTCAACCGCGGCCATATGTGCCAGACCAATCCGGCTTTTGGTAACCACTGATCATAGGGCGTTTCATACCGCACCCCCGATGAAAAGAGCCACTTTTGCAAAAACCATTGCTGATAATGCAGATAAGCACCCGATTCATTGACATGATGTTTGCCATAGTCCAGTGGTCTTGTTATGTTTTTTGCCTCACCGCCATATTGCTTCCAATCATAACCCATGGTGAGGGTAGCACCCTGCCATGGATTGGTATGATGATACAACAAAACCCCCACGGTGCGATCATGGGAACGAAAACCGTCATAGATCCGATGACGACCAAAATTGCCATGCAGTTGCAAATAGGTAGAACCGAATCGGCCATCATGAGACATTTTGGCGTCCGCTCCATAGCGGATGAGATCGTACCAGTGGTCGGCATAAGGAGAGGTGATGGGGCCTGGGTCGAAAAGATCGATATCAGCGTAATTGGCATGGACCTCGAAATGGGTCGAGTTGGCCGCTTGCAATCCCAAATGGGCGGTGAAATGATCGCCGGAATAATCCGAATGGGGTCGATGGCCGTCGGTTCGCGCGGTATTGGCTGTGACCATGTATTGGAAGCGATCGATCTTGGCCCCGTGAGAAAGCCCGAAGCTGCGGCTATCATAGCTGCCGATGGCAGAAGAAAGTTCGGTCTGGAATCCCTCTCTATTAGGTCGTTTTGAGACCAGGTTGATCACGCCGCCCATGGCGTTGGTGCCATAGAGAAACGAGGCGGGTCCGCGAATGACTTCGATGCGTTCGATGCCGTGGGCGCCATAACTATCTGGGAGTGGATGGCCCATCAGTCCCATCATGTCGGGGCGGCCGTCGCGCAGAACCAGCACACCGGTCACGGGTGAGCCGCCGACGCCACGGATGGAAATACCGCCTGCAGCACCGGCCGCAACGCCATAGCCCATCACTGCTTTCTGGCTGACGAAAAGTCCGGGGATATGGTTATTTACCGCATCCAGGGCCGTACCGCTGAGGCGGATGTGATCGATGATATTTGTACCCACGACCGAAATGGTGGCAGCTACTTCGCTCTGCGCCGCAGGCAAGCGCGTGGCGATCACCACCACTGGGTCGAGATGATACTTAATCGAATCGTCGGCCGATGACACGGTTTCGCCGTGCAAGGTGGACCACAAACCTAAACATAAAAGAGAATGAATCACAATTATCTGTTTTATATTAGGTTTCATCGATTATTGCTCCTATCTTCGATTCTGTGTTAATTACTGCCTTTAGCTAAATTTAATACACCTATATGGCTGAATTAATTAATTAGACGAAAGTCAACACATAATCCAGGTCCTATGGGTGCTGATAAACTTTGCTGTTCGATGTAAACAAGAGTGATTGTGTGAAAACCTCTAAATACGAACGGTATTCAATACAAAGCGAAGGGATAAAGTCCCCTTGCAACTTTGCACCACTCCTTTCAGGTCGAATTTGCACTCATTACCCCAGTCGATCTCCATATGGATAGGGTAACTGCAAGTCTATAGATTTTTCCCCGTCGTCGTCGCCACTAATTTGCCGTGCTTGACGCCCTTGAGGCTGATCAGCTCGTCCGCCAGTCGTTGCACCAGTTTGCCGTTGCCTTTGACCGCAATCACCTCCAGACAATGGTCATGATCCAGGTGGATGTGCATGGTGGACAACACCGCATCGTAATGATCGTGTTGGAGATCGGTCAGCTTGTCGCCGACCTCATGGGAATGATGATCATAGATGAGGGTGATGGTGCCGACTTTTTCTCCCTCTTCCTCTTCCCATTCATGGCGCACCAGCGCTTCGCGGATGAGGTCGCGGATGGCTTCCGATCGGTTACTATACCCCTTGTCACTGATCAGTCGATCGAAGCGACGCAACAACTCCGGCTCCAAGGAAATGCCAAATCGTATCACTTGTGACATAGAAAATCCGTGCTACTTTTTTGGAAAAAGTAGCACTATTTCTGCGAAAAAGCAAGAAAATTTTCTTGACAATGAAAAAAAAAAATTCATATTATTACTATGGAAATGTAAATGTCCGGATGAAAAAAGCGGATTGCGGTGGTCTGGCTTATTCTTTGTCGTTTTATTATAAGGAGAATAGCCATGATGCAATCGCGCAAATCTTTTCGCTGGGGGGCGCCTTTCAGATGCTTTGGGATTTATGGCCCGATGTTCGCCTTTGTCCACTTGAATGATCCCTTTCTGGGATCGGCTTTCGACCATCAGCCGGAACGCCATCCTATAAAATCCATGATCAAGCGTCTCATTTCGGTTTTAACGATGATATTCTTGATGGTCGCCTCTTGCCAGCGCGATTTCAGCCCATTATCTCCCGAAATAGTCGTCCGTCCGGCTGCGGATTTGTCGCAGCTATCGCTGGCCCCAATCGATTCTGCCTATGCCTTCCATAGAATGAGTACCCCTTCTGTTTGGGACTGGGATGATAACTATGTCATCAAATTCTCCTATCAATGGCGTAAACAACCGGATCGGTTCATCAACATCGAGCAGACCATCACCGAATCGTTTGCCATGGCGGTGGAGTTTTTACGCCACCAGTGGGAAAATAGCTCCATCTATTTGGGCACACCACGCCCGGAAGATCACCCGCCCATCGCCGGCACCATCTCGTATCAGAATGGCCACTGTTTTATCCGCGATAACATCATCATCCACTGTGGGATTCGCAACGATTCTTCCGTGCAGGATGCAAATGTGATCAAGCTGGTAGATGAGCTTTTATTACAGAGCCCCACCTATCGTCATAGCTCGGCGTTGAGGCCGGTCATCCGCAAATTCGCCATCAGTAAAAATCCGGTGCCGCTGCGCACGGATACGCCGCTCATCATCGACGTGGTCAATCCTTCCGGCTGCGGGGTCGTCTATTACACCTGGCGATTCAATCCGTCTTTTGGCGGTGTGCTGCAAGAAGTGGATCGCTATTATTTTCAGTCCTATATGGATGATCCGATGACCATTTACTTGCGATTGATTGCTTTCAATACCTGCGGCTTTAGCAGTTGGGCGGAGATAAAAATTGATGTAAGATGATCTCACAATAAAGGAGGCAAGTCCAATAGCCGTAGAGAGTTTGTTAAAACCAAATATTTTCCATAAATACAAATCATGTAATTTTGATGGATAATGCATCTACTCTTCTTAATATGATCAAACACTGGCAACAAGGACATGAAAGATGTCTCGTCGCTGGCGCTCCTCGACATGACACGTTTTTAAAAATTTTTACACACTCACTGTACCGTAAAAATAATATCCTGATTGAATGATTTGCCAATGGAGTAAGATTTATCTTGGCCAATGTGAGTCAAATCCACCTTCAATGCGCCCGAGAAATGGAAGGTAAGATTAGTGCAAATTGATAACACCCGCTCAATGGCGCCATAGGGGTAGATAGCCCGCCTGCTCGACGATTTTTTGTCCCTCCGGCCCTTGCGCCCAATCGACGAATAATTTCACGACGCCCAGCGGCTTATCGATCGTATAAAGATAGAGGTAACGAACGATGGCATAGGAATCGTTGCGGAGATTTTCTTTCGTCGGCGCGATGCCATTGACTTTGCATGCTTTGATCAGGTCTTTGAAAGCAACGCCACCATAACCGATGGCATTGATCCGCTGTGTCACAACTTCGACGATCGACCGTGTGGTGGGCAGGATTTCGGCTGTGGTGGTAAATGGCGCCCCGTCCAACACATGTTCTCGGAAATATTGATGGCTACCGGATTGGATGGGTCTGCTGAGGACGAGGATGGGCTCATCGCGTCCGCCTACCTCCTTCCAGTTGGTTATTTTACCAGCGAAAATATCTTTGATTTGGGTTAGCGTCAAATCGTCTACCGGATTTTCGGGATGCAAATAGATGAGCAGCGCATCCTTGCCGATGAGGTGCTCGAATCCGATTCTGCCATAGCGTTGGCTCAGCTGTTTCATCTCATCGGCGAGGATAGGGCGAGAGGCGGTGCAAATATCAGCTTCTCCTCTCAACAGGGCTTGTAAACCGGTCTTAGTGCCACCGGCTTCTGTATATACCGAAATGTGGGGATGGCGTTTCATAAACGCTTCTGCCCAATGTTGCGTCAACGCTGCCATAGTGTCGGAACCCTTGATGCGTATCCTCTGTCCTCCACGATGGAAAATAGCACAGTGAAAAGCAAACAACATTCCGAGGAGAAAGATGATCCAACAGCGAAACTTCATAGAGCCCTCATAGCTTTTTGGCGATGGAACGCAAACGGGCGTTGATGTAGGGACTGCCAGGATACCATTGCGGCTTTTCTTTCGTTTGCGACAAATGCCATGCCAACTCATAAATGAGGCAGCTGTGTTGTTTGGCAGCAGGCCAGAAAATCGGTTGTGAGAGATCATCGAAAGGCGTGTGATATCGTCCTGAAATCCAATGGATCATCATGGCGATGCCTTGTTCTCTGGTGAGGCGGCGGAAGGATGTGCCCTCCATGATCAGAATCGATGGGATGCCGGCATGGGCAAAGGCCATTTGATCAGAATGGGAGAAAGACTCGGTGGTGGTGAATTCCGGCGGAATAGGTTCCAGTTTTAAGCCGTTGGCATGGACCAGGCGCTGTAATGCATCACCTAATTCGGAGAGTTCCGCCCCGACACCGACCACGGAGTTGAATTCGTCGAACATCGCCAGCCCGTCGATGTTGATGTTGGCCACGATCCTATAATTGGGAACGGGCGAGTGATCGAGAAAATAGCTGGCGCCTAAGAGGGCTTTTTCTTCGCCCGTCGTGAATAAAAAAATCACCGAACGCTGCAGCTTTTGCGCTTGCTGCTTCAACACCCGCGCGATCTCGATCAATGCCGCCACGCCCATGGCATTATCGCCGACGCCGTTATAGATGGAATCCCCTTGCACCGCCTCGCCAATTCCCAGATGATCATAATGGGCCGAGAGCACGAGAAATTCATTCTTGAGGCGCGGATGAGTGCCATCGATCCAACCGATGACGTTTTTAGCCATGAACTCTCGTTGCTTGAATTCTCCGCGAAAAGATATGGCGCCACGCAATGGAAAGCTATAGAGTGCGTGGGTGGTGGCTTTGTGCAGCACTTCTGCCAATGAATGTTGCGCTTTTCCAAAAAGCACCTGAGCGGCCTGTGGATTCATGGCCAGAGAGAAATGGCTGGCCACCGTGGAAGCCAATACCACATCCTCGAAAAGGAAATCGCGCCGCCAGCGCTGCCAGCCAGCTGCCAACTCGTCGATGGGATTGGGGATCAAAATACTGCCACGGGCGCCGCGACTGATAGCCAACCTCGCCTTGGATTCGGCCAGCGAATACACGCTGGGCAACGGTCCATTGAAATAATGAGGATCATCCGAAGGGGGTTCGCCGGATAGATAAACCACGATCTTGTCCGTTACATCAATATTCGCATAATCGTTGTAATCAAATTCAGGGGCGATGATCCCATAACCGACAAAATGAAGCGGTAATGGATTGGGAATGAACGTCTGCGCACCGCTTTTGTAGAGCACGTAATCGTCGGCATAAACAAAAGAATATACCTCTTGGTTATGATGATAAAAGAGTTTGCAACTGGGCAGGGGTTTGCTCCCATGCATGGGTACGTACTGGAAATAATCAGGGAATTCTTGCATCGCAGCGATTTGATAGCGGCGCAAATAATAGGCGATATAATGGGCGGCCAGCTCTCCGCCTTGGGAACCAGTAGCCCGACCGGCCAAGGCATCGCTGCTTAAAAAGGATACATGCGCCATCAGGGAATCGATCGAAATATCAGGAAGGTCCATTGTGGTGGTTGGCCCTTGCGGCAGAGTAGTCGCTGCCACCCCCAATACCAAGATGATTACAATTCTTAGCTGACCATCGAACATATGTTTGATTGATTCGGTTGCCCAATCCAATGACAGCAAGACAATGAGTATCGATCATCGATCATTGCAATAGGTCATCGATATTACTATAGGAACGAAGACGCTATAATATAATCGAAATACCGGTATAATAAAAGAACTATTTTGAGTGATGTATCGTTCCTGCTTCAGATTAAACGTTATTTATCGTTTTGAACGGACTCGTCAAATAGTAGGAGACAATATCCTTTACAAAACTTGTTTTTTACTCTTTACTATTTTTATCCGTTCACACCTTACCTATTTAAAATCCCTCTTGCAAATAAAAGGAGAGGTAGGATGATTCATTTTGCTATAACCAATGAATCTCCCATCTCGATGCTTAAAAATAGCCAACCACTTTTCATAGCATATCCTGTAAGCTAAAAATCAAATTTGTTATAATATTCTGCAAATAGCTAAGTATAAAAAATGCCAAGTCTCACACAGATTGAGAGGGTTGTGAAAGGTTTTAGAGGTAATAGAATTTTGATAAATTTACTAATTTTAGCAGTCCGATGGGAGCAAAATACCCTGCTCTGCGGTGACATAGACAGCTGACCAGACGCTGAGCGTCACCATCTTCGTTCCACCGCAGAGCGATGGAACGAGATTGAAAAGGTGCAATGTTGAGAAATGCTTCAAGACGAATCGCCCTTTGGGTAAAGGGTGATTTATTGAATATAGCTCCTATGATCTCCATAGGAGCGCAAGGCGTCAGATCCGCGCTGAGATAAAATACAAAAACGCCGAAGGCGTGAGAGGATTATAGCAAAAGAAAAAAATACGCGTCCAA
>FWPV01001274.1_pt1 | contig 37727 bp, 31 predicted proteins | sample 2228371 | NCBI WGS metagenome assembly FWPV01 (sample SAMEA103939776, study PRJEB20133) | metagenome | reverse complement strand
AACAACGACCAGGACGAGTTCCTGCGAAAGATCATCGAAGCCTATATGACTCATTGTTGAAAGGAGCTGGAGTAAAGTATGGAGGTCATTCGCCTCGGCATCATCATGAACGGCGTTACCGGCCGTATGGGCGCCAACCAGCACCTGGCCCGCTCGATCCTCGAAATCCGGCGCCGCGGCGGCGTGAGGCTGGGTGAGCGTCTTATTATGCCTGAGCCCATCCTCGTCGGCCGTAGCGAAGAGCGTCTGCGCGAGCTGGCTCGCGCCGCCGGACTGGATGCCTGGTCTACGGACCTCGACGCCGTTCTAGGCGATGCCGCCTATCCCGTATACTTTGACGCTACGCTGACTCAACTGCGCCCTGCCAACGTTCGACGGGCCATCGCCGCCGGCAAGCACGTATACTGCGAAAAGCCGACCGCGTGCACCGTTTCCGAAGCCCTCGATCTTTATCATGCCGCCGCAGCCGCGGGTGTTAAAAACGGCGTGGTGCAGGACAAACTGTGGCTGCCCGGCATGGTCAAACTCCGTCGACTGATCGAAGCGGGCTTTTTCGGCAAGATTCTGGCGTTGCACGGCGAGTTCGGCTACTGGGTCTTCGAAGGCCCGCATATTCCGCCGCAACGGCCGTCGTGGAACTACAAGAAGGAAGAGGGAGGCGGCATCATCCTCGATATGTTCTGCCATTGGCGCTACCTGCTCGAACATCTCTTTGGGCCGGTGCTTGCCGTAAGCTGCGTCGGCGCCGTACACATTCCGGAACGGTTCGACGAACAGGGACAGCCCTATCGATGCACTGCCGAAGACGCCGCTTATGCGACCTTTGAACTGGAAGGCGGCATCATCGCTCAATTCAACTGCAGTTGGGCAACCCGCGTTCGCCGCGACGATCTCTTTACCCTGCAGGTGGACGGCACACGGGGATCGGCGGTCGCCGGGCTGCGCGCCTGCCGCACGCAGCACTATGTCAACACCCCGCGACCGGTGTGGAACCCGGACGTCGATCAGCCGATCGACTTTTTCGCCGGTTGGCAGCAAATCCCCGATCAGGAGCCGTACGAGAACGCCTTTCTCGCACAGTGGCAGCTTTTCCTCCGCCACGTCGTCGACGACCGCCAACCTTTCCCATGGACGCTGCTGGAAGGCGCCAAGGGCGTCCAACTCGCGGAAAAAGCGTTGGAGAGCTGGTCGCGGCGCGCCTGGGTGGATTTGGAGCCGTTGGCTGAAACGCAGGCCGTTTCCCATAAAGAATGATGGCCGAGCCTGCGTATGAGCGCTTTTTTTGACGTTGCCTTTTATTTTCGATGATATTCGTGATCAGAGAAAGGACGTCGATAAAGCCTTTTCATTTTTTAGTCGAATGAAAACATCACTCGAGAATTGTTAATGGGTCGAACCTGGGTGGCGCATATGTCGGAGGTAGGAAAAAGAGCGATGCAGCGTTGTATCAAGTTCCTCATATTTCTGTTGCTGCTTTCGGGGTGCTCGGAAAAGACCGCCTCGGGCAAACGGACGGTTGCGGTCAGCATACAGCCGCTGGCCGATCTTACACAGCGCATCGGCGGCGAAAGGGTCGAGGTATTCACCATCATTCCCGCCGGAAGCAATCCCCACACGTTCGAGCTGACGCCCGTCATGATGAGCCGGATCAGCCGCGCGGACCTTTTGGTCCTGAACGGCGCCGGGCTGGAATTCTGGGCGGAAAACGTGTGCGGCGTAAGCGCAGAGAAAAAAATCGTCGTTACTGCCGAAGGCTGGGACATCCTCGAAGAGGAGGAGGAGCATCACGCGCACGGCAACCCTCATATCTGGCTCGACCCGATCGCGGCGCAGCATCAGGCTCGGCGCATTTTCGAGGCGCTCGTCGAAATCGATCCGGCCGGCAGACCCTACTTTGAAGCCAACCTGGCGGCCTTGATTCAGGCGTTGGAAGAGCTGAATACCGAAATCGCCCGCGAAATTGCGACCTGGAAACAGCGGCAGTTTGTCTGCTTTCATCCTTCATGGGTCTATTTTGCACACCGTTACGGCTTGGTTCAGGCCGCTGTCATCGAGAAGCGGCCGGGCCAGGAGCAGAGTCCCCAGGAAATCGCCGATCTGATCCGCACCGTAAACCGAATCGGTGTGCGCGCCGTTTTCGCCGAGGCGCAGTTCCCGACGCGCATCGCCGAGGTCATCGCCCGCGAAAGCGGCATTCGGGTGGTGACTCTCGATCCCTTGGGATCCACGCCGGAGACCGCCTCTTATTTCGATCTATTGCGCCGCAATGTCGAAGCAATGGCCCAAGTTATGCGGGAGTGAATGTGGACGAAAAGTGCATCGTCGAAACCAAGCATCTGTTCGTCGCTTTTCAAGATAAAATCGTCTTAGAAGACATCAGCTTTCGCGTGGAGCGCGGCGAGTTTTGGGGAATATTAGGTCCCAACGGTTCGGGCAAGACCACGCTTCTGCGGACCTTGCTGGGCCTCATCGAGCCACTTTCGGGAACGGTACGCCTGTTCGGCCGCCCTCCCGCAGAATTGAAGAACCTCCGCGACCGCATCGGGTATGTGCCGCAGCATGCGCAGATCGACTTTGGTTTTCCGCTCAGAGTCCGCGACGCTGTCATGCTCGGCCGCAGCCGCAAGATCGGCATCGGTCGGCGACCCAAAGAAGAGGACTACCGTGCGGTACAGCGGGCGCTGGAGCTGGTCGAAATTACCGATTTGGCGGATCGACAGATCGGCCGGCTCTCCGGCGGGCAGCGGCAACGCGTTCTCATCGCCCGAGCTTTGGCCCTCGAACCCGAGCTCCTTCTCCTGGATGAACCGACCGCCGCCCTCGACGTGAACAGCGCTGAAGGATTCTATGAATGGCTCCACGCGATGCATCTGAAAATGAAACTGACCCTGCTGCTGGTCACTCACGATGTCGCCGCGGTGTCGAGGCATGTGTCGGCCGTCGCCTGCCTGAACCGCCGCCTGGTGGCTCACGGCATTCCCTCCGAAGTGCTGCAGCAGGAAACGTGGGAACAGATGTACGGCTGCGACGCCATGCTTTTCGGCCACGGCACGGTGCCGCACATGATCGTCGGACGGGTGACCGATCAAGGACATCGCCATGATTGAACTGTTGCAATTCGAGTTTATGCAGAGGGCGCTGATCGTCGGAACCATTACAGGCATCCTGTGCGCCGTGGTGGGCGTTTACGTGGTGCTCCGCGGTATGTCGTTCATCGGCGCGGGCATTGCGCACGCCTCCTTCGGCGGCGTGGCCCTTGGTCTGCTGACCGGCGTAAATCCCTTTTTCAGCGCTTTCTTGTTCTGCGTGGCCGTCGCTTTGGGCATCGGCCGCCTCAGCGAGAGCGGCCGAATCAAGGAGGATACCGCCGTCGGCATCTTTTTCGCCTCGACGATGGCCTTCGGCGTACTGTTGATCAGCTTTTTGAAAGGCTACACCGTCGATCTTTTCGCCTATATTTTCGGCAATATCCTGGCGGTCACCTCGGTGGACCTCAAGTCTTCGATCTGTTTAGCCGTTGCCGTGCTGGGCATCATCGCTTTCTTCTACAAAGAATTCCTCTTTCTCACCTTTGATCAGGAAGGCGCTCGGGTGGCCGGACTGCCGGTGCGCTTACTTAATCTGCTCATGCTGACGTTGATCGCCGCCACCATCGTACAATCGATCAAAGCCACCGGCATTGTGCTGGTCTCGGCGCTTTTGGTGGCGCCCGCCGCGGCGGCGCTTCAACTGACCGACGATTTCAAGCGCCTGATGAAGCTGGCGGTGCTGTTCGGCGTCGCTTCCTCATGGATCGGCTTGGGGCTGTCGGCGCTGCTGAACACCGCCTCCGGCGCCACCATCGTTCTGACGGCCACCGCGATTTTCTTCATCTGCTCGGCGCTGTCGCCGCAACAACGCACTCTTAAGCGGCAGCTCAAGCGCATTAAAGAAGAAAAAGCGGCCGTCTCGGATTTATAACCGAAACGGCTGTTCAAAAAAGCGCAGCGACCGCTGCTGGGGATATTCAATCGGAGGAAAAATGCCAGGCAAAGTCGTTCACTATCGCAATGTTGAAGCAAAGGTATTCGGGCCCGAAGCTCCCGGCGCGTCCATCCGCGTGCTGATCGATGACGAACACGACGGGGCGCCGGTATACAAGCTGCGCATGATCGAAATCGAACCCGGCGGCCATTCGCCCGACCACTCGCACCCGTACGAACACGAAAACTTTGTGGTCGAAGGTCGAGGGCGCGTCATGATGGACGGCCGATGGTATGATCTGGAGGCTGGGGACGTCGTTTTTGTGCCGCCGAACGTCCGTCATCAGTACACTAATGCCGGCGACGTACCTTTCCGTTTCCTCTGCGGCATTCCGGTGGATCGGCTTATGCCTCAAAAATAAGCGGGGACTCGATGCTCAAGGATGTTTTCGACGCCGAATGGCTGCGCCGCAGCATCGGCCGATACTGCGGGTTCTTGTCGCCCAACAGTTGGACGACGCTGTCGCTGCTGGTCGCGGGGTCGGCCGCCTTCGCCGTGGCGAAGGGGTGTGTTTTGCTCGGCATGGCTCTCTTTGTCCTTAGCACCCTCTTCGATTTCATCGACGGAAAAGTGGCGCGCGCCACAGGACGAAGTAACGCTTTGGGAGCCTTTTGGGACGGCACTGTCGACCGCTTCGTCGACGCCCTCATGATTGCCTGTTTCTTTTTCCTACCGTATCCCTACGATCGTCACCTGCTCGACATGATGTTGTATGTTCTTCTTTTTACCACGCTGCTGCCGCCGTTCATCGTCGCCTATGCGAATCACCGCGGCGCGGTACCCGATCCAACCGAGCACGTCATTTGGCGTTTCGCCTTTCGCGCGGAATATGTCGTGCTTCTGGCGGCGGCGTTGGCGCTTCACCCCTTTTCACCGCGTTGGAGCTTTTACGCGCTGGCGGCAGCGCTGGTCTTGATGGCCGTTACCGTCGTACAATCGATTATTTTGGTGTTCATCAAAGCAAAGGATTATACGGACCGATCTTGAGACCGAAGGGGGAGGGGGATCATGTTTGCTCAAGTCCTCAGTGCAGCGGTTCTTGGAATCGACGCCTATGTGGTCAAGGTGGAAGCACAGCTTGAGAGCCAGCAGCCCAAGTTCTTTACCGTCGGTTTGCCGGAAGGGGCGGTGCGCGAGTCGAATCATCGCGTACAGGCGGCGGTCAAGAACTCGGGATTTCGTTTTCCCACGAAAAAAATCACCATCAACCTGGCGCCGGCGGACATTCGTAAAGAGGGTGCCGCCTTTGATCTGCCGATTGCCGTGGGCATTATGGCGGCGAGCGGACAGGTGGATCGGAGCTGTCTCGACCAATTCGTTCTGGTGGGCGAACTCAGTCTTGAAGGGAAGCTGAGGCCGGTCAAAGGGGTGCTGCCCATCGCAGCCGAATTGGCGCGGCAAAAGATCAGAGGCATCGTGGTGCCGCAGGAAAATGCGGCCGAGGCGGCCATCGTGGCCGGCATCGACGTCATTCCGGCCGGTTCCCTGGCCGAAGCGGTCGCCTTTCTCAACGGCGAAGCGCGGCAGCCCTTTACCGTCGATGTCGAGGAAATTTTTTCGCGACGACGCGTCTATCACCTCGATTTTCAGGACGTGAAGGGGCAGGAGCAGGCGAAAAGGGCGCTGGAGGTCGCGGCGGCGGGCGGGCATAACATTCTGATGATCGGGCCGCCGGGCTCCGGGAAGACGATGTTGGCGAAACGCCTGCCGACGATTCTGCCGGACATGACGTTGGAAGAAGCGCTGGAGACGACCAAGATTCACTCGGTGGCCGGGCTGTTGCCGGCCAGGGAAGCGTTGATCGCCACGCGACCGTTTCGGGCGCCGCACCACACCACCAGCGACGCCGGGCTGATCGGCGGCGGCACCATTCCGAGACCCAGCGAGGTCAGCTTGGCGCATCACGGCGTTCTTTTCCTCGATGAGCTGCCGGAATTTAGGAAAAACGTGCTCGAAGTGTTGCGCCAGCCCTTGGAGGACGGCGTCGTCACCATTTCGCGCGCCATGGTGTCGCTGACCTATCCGGCCGCTTTTATGCTGGTCGCCGCCATGAATCCCTGTCCTTGCGGATACTACAGCGACCCCACAAAGGAGTGCACTTGTTCGCCGCAGCAGGTGCAGCGCTATTTGTCGCGCATTTCCGGACCGCTGCTCGACCGCATCGACATACACATTGAAGTGCCGGCGGTGCGCTACCGCGAACTCAGCAGCACGGCTCCCGGCGAAAGCTCGGAAACGATCCGCAGCCGTGTGGAAGCGGCTCGGCGCATTCAGCAGCGACGATTCGTCGACCTGCCGCATGTCTTCAGCAACGCGCGCATGGATTCGAAGGAAATTCGCCGTTTCTGTCAGCTGGACGAACGCGGGCAGGAGCTGCTGAAACTGGCCATCACCAAGCTGGGTCTTTCGGCGCGGGCCTACGATCGAATCCTCAAGGTGGCACGTACCATTGCCGACTTGGATCACAGCGAGAACATTCGTCCCGAGCACGTAAGCGAAGCGATACAGTACCGCAGTCTCGATCGACTGCACATCCCCTAATAAAAAAGCCGACTGCTGTTCGTTGTCGGCGAATGTTCATAAAAATGCCTGTGAGCGCGAAGACGGTTCAAAAGAACCCTTCTGACACGGTGGGCACCGCCTGAATGCTTTTTACTTCCACGAGATCCCTTGCGGGATTATGAGGCCTGTAATACGCACCCAGAGCTCAGTTCCCAATTTGTAGGTGTTGGTTCTTTTACGTGTTGTCGCTCACAGGCACGATCAATTTGGAAAAAATGCTCTTAAATGTCAAGTAAAAGTTTCGAGAATATCTTTGCGCGGGCACGTGTTAGCAGGGCAAAACGGTTGCATATGTGCCGTTTCTTTCATATTTTAAAAAAAAGGATAAGGTCATATGAGGCGTACTGTACTTCTTTTGCTTCTATCGGCTTCGCTTGCGGCAGCGGCTCCGGGGCAGGTCCTCAAAATCGAGATCGACGGCGACATCAATCCGCTTGCGGCGCACTTTATTATCGACGGGGTGCGCCGCGCACAGTCCGGTGACTATGAGGCCCTGCTGATCCAGATGGACACGCCGGGCGGGTTGCTGCAGGCCACACAGACGATCGTCAAAACGATTCTCGATTCCGATGTGCCGGTCATCATGTACATCGCTCCTTCTGGAGCGGGCGCAGTTTCCGCCGGCGTCTTCATCACCATTGCTTGTCATATCGCCGCCATGGCCGAAGGCACCAACATCGGCGCCGCGCATCCCGTGGGACTGGGAGGAAAAGAAGATTCTTCCAAGGTCATGGGGGAAAAGGTCGAGAATTATGCGGCGGCTTGGGCGCGCGGCATTGCCGAAAAGCGCGGCCGCAACGCCGATTGGGTGGAAAACGCATTCAAGCGCAGCGTTTCGGTTACCGAAAAAGAAGCCCTGCGCTTGAATGTCATCGACCTCGTGGCGCCGACTGAGGACAGCCTTTTGAAGGCCATAGACGGGCGAACCGTGGAGCTGCGCAACGGCCGGCAGAAAACCCTGGCTACCCGCAATGCCGAGGTGATCGAACGACGCATGAACTGGAGCAACCGCATTCTCTACCGCATCTCCAATCCCACCATCGCCTATATTCTGCTGATGCTCGGCATTTACGGCCTCTTTTTCGAGCTGTCGAACCCCGGCGCCATCATCCCCGGCGTTGCCGGCGGCATTTCCATCGTCTTGGCGTTCATGGCTCTGCAGACACTGCCGGTCAGCACCGCCGGAATTCTTCTCATTCTTTTCGCCTTGGTGCTCTTTATTCTCGAGATCAAGGTGACAAGTTACGGCATCCTGACCATCGGAGGAATTATCGCCATGTTTCTCGGTTCGCTTATGTTGTTTCAAGAGACGCCCGGTTTTGCCGTGCGCGTCGATTGGCGCGTCGCTCTCACGTTTGCCGTGTTTACCGGCGCCTTTTTCATTTTTGCATTGGGCATGGCGCTCAAAACGAGGATGACCAAACCAACCACCGGCAAAGAAGGCTTGATCGGTGAAATCGGAACGGCGCTGACGGCCATACCGGCGGGCGGTGAAGGCGACGTTCGCGTGTGGGGCGAAATCTGGCACGCCGGAGCCGACACGGACATCGCCGAAGGTGAAGCGGTGCGCGTCGTTGCCGTCAACGGCCTTCGCATGCGTGTGGAAAAGGTGAACTCTTTAGAAAACAAAAAGGAGGCTTGACATGGTATCCCCTGTGACCGTCGTCATTTTCTTAGGCGTAATGCTGCTGTTCAGCGCCGTCAAGGTGCTGCGCGAATATGAGCGGGGCGTCATCTTTCGTCTCGGCCGGTTGGCCGGCGTCAAAGGCCCGGGGTTGATTCTGATCATTCCTTTCGTCGATCGCATGATCAAAGTCAGTCTGCGAACCGTGGCTATGGACGTTCCGCCGCAGGACGTGATCACCAAAGACAACGTTTCGGTGAAGGTCAATGCGGTTCTCTATTTCCGCGTCATCGACCCGGCAAAGGCCATCGTCCAGGTGGAAGAGTACCTCTTTGCCACGTCGCAGTTGGCGCAGACGACGCTCCGCAGCGTCCTGGGTCAGGCCGAGCTCGACGATCTGCTGGCCGAGCGCGACAAGATCAACCACGAACTGCAGCGCATCATCGACCTCCAGACCGATCCGTGGGGCATCAAGGTGAGCATGGTGGAGATCAAGCACGTGGATCTGCCGGCCGAAATGCAGCGCGCCATGGCGCGCCAGGCCGAGGCGGAGCGCGAACGCCGCGCTAAGGTCATTCATGCCGAAGGCGAGTTTCAGGCTTCGCAAACGCTGGCCAACGCCGCCGAAATCATTGCCCGGCATCCCCAGGCGCTGCAGCTTCGCTATCTGCAGACGCTGAACGAAATCGCCGCGGAAAACAATTCCACCATCGTCTTTCCGCTGCCCATCGAGCTTTTGCGGGCTTTTATGGAAACCGGGGCGGCGAAGAAATAGGACGCCCTTCTGCATTGCCTTCAGGCGGACATGAGCGAACGCCACCCTGTATGGATCGGCCCCGCCGGTTGGAGCTACCCCGACTGGCGGGGCGTCTTTTACCCTCAACGGAGACCGCCGGGGTTTTCGGAACTGGGCTTTCTCTCGCGCTTTTTCCCAATCGCAGAGATCAATTCGACCTTCTATGCTTTGCCGTCGGCTTCCATGGTCGCCGGCTGGCTGAAGGCCGTCTCCGGGCGCAGCGACTTTTTCTTTAGCGCCAAGCTCCTCCAGGCCTTTACCCACGGAAATGGTGGTGCGGACGACCCTCTTCTGGCCGAATTTCGCGAACGTCTGATGCCGTTGAAAGCCTCGGGCCGCCTGAAGGCGCTGTTGATCCAGTTCCCTTGGTCCTTCAAGCGTTCCGAACCAAGCCTCGAAAAGCTGCAGCGATTGCTCGAAGCCCTGAGCGATTTCCCTTGCGCCGTAGAGTTCCGTCACGGAAGCTGGCAGGTTGAAGAGACGTACCAACTGCTTGCCGCACGGCGGGCTGCATTCGTCAACATCGACCAGCCGCAGATCGGCCATTCCGTGGCTCCGTCGGCTGCCGTCACCGCGCCCTTTGCTTATGTGCGACTGCACGGCCGTAACGCGGCGGATTGGTTTCGGGAGGGCGCCGGTCGCGATGCGCGCTATAACTACCTTTATACGCCGGAAGAACTGCGCTCGTGGAGCCTTTCCATCAGCGAGATGGCGGAAAAAGTGCCTGTAATCGTCATTTTCAACAATCATTTTCGAGGCCAAGCGGTCGTGAACGCCCTGCAGCTCACTCAAATGATGAATGACCGCAAAGTCTCCGTGCCTTCCTCCTTAAGACAGGCCTATCCCTTCCTCGAATCCATTTCCGCCGCAGACGGCCGAACGGAATCTCTTTTTTAATCTTGCCCGTATCGGATTCGGCCGAGTCGTTGCCGAACGGGACGGGGTGAAAGAACAGACCTGCCGTTTTTCATTCGGCGAATGACCAAAGTTTTTCTGAATCCATTCGCGGTCTGCTGCATCTATTTCTACGCACAAAAGAAGGGAAGCCATGGACACCATCAAATTGTTGGCGGTCATTGCCGCGTGGTTCTTGTTGAGCCGGTATTTGCTGCCGAAGCTGGGCATTCCCACGTGAATGTCGTCTTCGTGCACGCTCCCGGGCGGAGAGGATGAAGAGAATAAATTGACTGAACAGCAAAAAGATACCGAAGGAGAGGATGACTAATGCCGATCTATGAGTATCGATGCAGCTCCTGCGGTCATCGCTTCGAGGTGCTTCAGCGCATGAGCGAGGACGGTTCCAATCTCAAGTGTCCCCGTTGCGGCGCTCCGCGACCGGAAAAGATGATCTCCGCATGCTGTACGTCGACCGGTTCTTCCTCCGGCGGATCGTCGAGCTTCGGCGGTTGCGGAGGCGGTTTCACCTGAGGCGTATAGGTGGACCGTGTGTTCACCGCTTTCAGCTTGCTTTTTAGGCAGGAGATTCCTAATTTGGGAAGGCAAGTTTAACCACTTGCCTTTCCTGTTATTAACGGCAACAGGAAAGGAAATCCATGAAAAAGATGACGATGGTTGCGGCGGTTCTGGTCGGCGGAGTCGGCGGCTATGCTTACTACGCGCTGGTCGGTTGCCGAACGGGAGCCTGCCCGTTGCAGAGCAACCCCTACTTTTCCGTATTGTGGGGTGCCCTGTTGGGGTACCTGGCGGCCGACGCCGTAACGGAGTTTATCAGAAAGAGGCGGTCGGCCTCGTAAGCGAAGAGGCGTTTATGCGGATATTGCCGGTTTCTGCATTCCTTCTGCTTTTGGCAATGCTGCTCAACTCGGCAGCGGCGCAAACCATGCATTCCTCTCAAACCTGCCGCGAGTGCCATTCTCAGCACGTGCTCGATTGGAAGGCCTCTCGGCACGCCCAATCCGCCACCCTGAAAAATCCTCTTTTCAGTGCCATGCGCCAAGAGGCGCAGCGTACAGGCTTGGATCCACAAAACTGCGATCGCTGCCATCAGCCTTTGACCGCCATGGGACTCAATGACTATGACGCCCGCAAGCTGAAGGACGAAGGCGTCAACTGCGACGTTTGCCATGCCGTGACGCTTGCGGGGCAAAAGGGCCAAGTAAGGCTTGTGCCCGTGAAGGAAAACATCAAATTTGGCCCTCACAAGGATGCAGTGCCGGTCAGCCACCAGGCGGCTTATTCAGCAGACCTCGTTTCGTCCAAGTTCTGCCTGAGCTGCCACGGCGATCAGCAGGCGCACGGAAGAACGTTTTGTTCGACGGGGGAAGAGTATAAGCGCAGCTCTTTTGCAAAAAACGACATCACGTGTCAGGACTGCCACATGCCGGCCATGGAGGGGAAAGCCGCGGAGCTGGGCAAGATTCGTTCGGTGCATACGCATATTTTTTACGGCGGCATCAACGCTGAAATTCTGCGCAACTGCGCATCGCTGCAGCTCACGCTGGAGCTGGAAGGAGATGCTCTGCAGGCCGTTGTTCATGTGACCAACAAAACGGCGGGGCATGCTCTGCCCACCGGTTCCTTTTTGCGAATGGTGGTGCTTTCGCTGCAGGCCTTCGACAAATCGGGTAATCTGCTGTGGCAGAACGCCGGCACTTCGCCCTTTGATGACCCGCAGTCCCTCTTTATGCGTTTGTTCGAAAACGAACGCGGCCAAGCGCCGGTTCTGCCGTGGGAGGCGGCGCGCCTTCGCTTCGATCAGCGGCTGCAGCCCGATGAGACACGAACCCTCTCCTATCGAATCCCTGCGGCGGGCGTTCATCAGGTTACCGCCGTCCTCAGCTATCGCCCCGCGCCCACGGAACTGCTGCAACAGCTCGACGCTGTGGTTGAACCCTACACCAAATCGACGGTCATCGTTTCCGTCAGTCGAACACTCGAACCCTGACCGTTACAGGAGAGACCGACTATGCCGTTGATCCCCTTTCCGGCCATTCTGCCCCTTGCCGCTGCTGATTCCACCAGGCTCGTCACCTTTTTCGCCTATTGGGTTTCTTGGAAAAACTTGATCGCTGTTCTGCTGGTGTTGCTGGGGACCGTCCTGCTGCTTTTCGGAAAGCTCTCCCGCCGGCGACGCATCGTGCTCATGGCTTCCGCCTTTTTTCTCTTCGGCATCCTCGGCGCATTGCCGTTGGGCGCCGTCGCTGCCGCTATGGGCCTCCATCCCAGTCCCGTCTGCATGATCGAAAAGCCGATTCTTTTCGCCGCAGCCGGACGGACCGTCCCCATCGGCTTCATCTCGCTTTTCGCTTTGATTGCCCTGCTTTCGATAAGCAGCAACAAGGGCTTTTGCGCTTGGGTGTGCCCTGTGGGCGCTGTTCAGGAACTGCTGTACCGACTGCCCCTCCCACGTAAATTCAAGCTGCCTTTCAGCGTCACCAACCTCCTGCGGGTCGGTTTTTTGATTGCTTTTGTCGCTCTCGCTTTTGCTTTCTCCTTTTCTTTGTACGAATGGATTAACGCCTTCCACCTTCTCCATTTTCAATTCAGCTGGGCGCTGATCCTCCCTCTGTTCCTCGTTCTTACGGGCATACTAATCTATAGGCCGTTTTGTTATCTCTTCTGTCCCGTCGGCTTGTTCACTTGGGCGGCGGAGCAGTTCTCCGTGCTGCGCCTCCGCGTGAACCATGACGCCTGCAACGACTGCCGTCTGTGCGTGAAAAAGAGCCCCTGTCCGACCGTGCCGGCCGTCTTGGACGGAAAACGACTGCGGCCCGACTGCCATGCCTGCGGGGAGTGCATCAACGCTTGTCCTGAAAAAGCGTTGAGTTTCAAAGCATGACCTTCGACGGCGACATCACAGCCGCAATCGGTTTTTTTTCAGCAGGAAGCTTTTCAAGGGGGAAAAGGGTTTTTGCCGCAATCGCTCGGCAGGCATGAGCGCCCGCAGTGCCTCGATGCGCTGCAGAAGCGGGGGATGTGAAAAATGCAGAAAAACGTAGAACGGATGAGGGGTCAGATTGGCCAAGTGATCGGTCGACAGCTTTTTCAAGGCCGAAATCAGCGGCTCACTGTTGCCGAAAAGCGAAGCGGCAAAGGCATCCGCACGGTACTCATAACGTCGCGATAGAGCATGCAGCAGCGGGGAGAGCAATAATTCGACGGGGCTGTACAGAAGTCCGAAAAAAAGAAATCCGGCATAGAGGGGAGTCGATTCCATAAAAAAGGCCCGATAGAGGGGTTCCTGGTAGAGAAAAAGCGATAGCAGGAAAAAGATCACTCCCGAGTGGGCGATGCTCAACGCCAAATTGATCGCAACGTGCTTTTTCTTATAGTGACCGATTTCATGAGCAACGATGGCGGCGATCTCTTCGGCACTTTGTCGTTCGAGAAGGGTGTCGAACAAAGCAATACGCTTTCTGCGTCCGAGGCCGGTGAAGAACGCATTGCCCTTGCTCGAGCGCCGCGAGCCGTCCATCAGATAAATGCCATGGAGGGGGAAGCGTGCGCGTTTTGCTGCATCGATCAGGGCCTCCCTTAAGGGGCCTTCCGGCAAGGGACGGAAGGTGTTGAACAGGGGCAGAATCAAAGAGGGAGCAAGGTAAGTCAGTGCAATGGAGAAAACGGTTACTGCCGCCCAGGCATAGAGCCAGGCCGCACTGCCCAACGCCTGGAAGAGGTAAAGGACGAGAGCCGTCAGCGGGGCGCCGATGCTCAAGCCGAGCAGCGCGCCTTTTAGGCGGTCGAGCAGAAACGTCTTCAGCGTGGTGCGGTTGAAGCCGAACCGCTCCTCGATGACGAAGGTGAAATAAAGGTCGAACGGCAGGGACACGAGCGCCGAAGCTGCCGCAGCAGCGCCAAGAAATAAAAGACCGCTGACGATCATGTCGAACTGCAGGTCCGCCACGGCCTGCTGCAGGCGATTAAAGCCGCCCAAGAACCAAAAGAGCAGCAACAGGATCAGGTTGACGGACGACTCGAGCAATCCAAAGCGCGTTTTTACCCGCTCGTACTTCTGCGACAAGCGATAGCGTTCGGGGTCATAGAGGTCTGCGAACTCCTGCGGCAGTTGCGTTCCTAAGCGTTTCAAATTGAGCAGGTCGGCGACCAGAGAAAGAATGAATTCGAGAAGCAGAGCGGCGAGTATGATGACGGCGTAGGTGTTCATTCGCTTTTTTCGCTGAAAAGCTTGGCTTGAATGAGCTTTTGAAAGCGCTGCGCCGGCTTAAAGTCGGGCTTGATGTTCAGCACTTTCAAACAATCGTCCAGCGCCCGCGGGTAATCGCAAAGATCGAAGTAGAGCTGAGCTCGGCCGAAGTAGGCGTCGGTCTGCATGGCGTCGATTTCCAGAGAGGACTCAAAGTCCTCGAGGGCGCGCTCGTACTGCTTCATCATACGGAAGCAAAGGCCGCGGCTGTTGTAGGCGCGAAAGTTCTGAGGGTTGAGTTGAACAGCGCGCGTAAAGTCGTTTACGGCCTGCCGATATTCGCCGAGAACGAAATAGGCCATGCCGCGGTGATTATAGATGACGCTTTTAATTTTGCGGTCGGTGCTTCTCTCCAGAATGCGGGTGTAGAGGTTGATCGCCAGAGGATAGTCGTGGCGGCTGTGGGCATCGAGCGCCTGAAAGAGGAGGCGATCGAGTGAAAGCGAGGAAGGATTGATCGTCGGCTGCGGCGCGGCCTTTTCCGTTTCTTCGCCGTTGATGAAAGGATTTACCGCCTGCGACGCCTCCATCATGGAGAGGAGGTCGGCGCGGCGCTTTTCCTCCTTGGCGCGGCGCATCCGCTGATAGTCTCGGATTTCCTGAAAGATCATGTCGGACAGCTTCAGGCTGGCGTTGAGCATCGCCAGCTTTCGCCTGATGGAATCGTTGAGCACGGAATAGTCCGCCTTGTAGATCAGCTCATGCTCCACTTCCGCCCAGGCGTCCTGCAGTTTGGTGCGCACCTGAATTTCGCAGGTCTGCTTGGTATAGGGGATGGGGTTGAGGATCATCCCCTCGGGAAGCTCGATGAGCAGGTGCAGCGAATCGTAGCCGAATTCTCCCAAGGCGTAATGCGCCCCTTTTTGCTCCGTTTCAATGATCTTAAAGTTCTGCTGCAGCAGGTGCTGAACCTGTTCGATGTCGCCGAGAAACGAGCAGATGATGCGGATGCCGATGAAATCGGTGACGGCCAAGTCCTCGCGTCGGCCTTCGTTGTAAAAGCGAAGTACCTTGTTGAAAAAGCTGTCGAAGGTTTTCACACGGATGCGCATGAGGGCGTTGAGGCGGTTGCGGATAAGCAGCCTACGGACTTGGCGGCTGATTCTCGCCAAAGCCATTTCATACTGCGGGCGATATTGCGTGTAAAGGCTCTTGGTTTTCAGCCGCGAGGGCAAATCCTCGAGCGATGACCGCGCGAGAGTCGTTTCGTTGCTCATGACACTCCGACCGCTTGTTTTCCCCTTCAATTTAACAAAAATTCGCGCAATCAAAAGAACCTTTTCAGCGGCGCGTTCGTTTCGGCCGGCTTAGCGGTTGTCGGCGCTTTTTCGTCCGTTGCGGCGCAGAAATTCATTCCGCGTGCAGATGCCTACGAAACCCCAATAAATGCCGCCTTGCCCCGTACTGTCGTAGACCCTAACGGCGATGGTATTCTTGCCGGCGCGCAGCAGATGCGGGGGGACAAAATAGGCGCGTTCAACATCCTTAAAGGTGCCGTTGTTTTCCGAATAGGTATTTTGAAAAAGTCCTGTTTCGCCGATCTGCACGCCGTTTAAGAAAACCTGGTCCATCTCGCGAATTTTCCCCAGCATCAGGATCAACCTGCGCTCTGTCGGGAGGCGATCCAAAAGGAAGGTCTTTCGATACCATCCGTAGCAGCCGCTGCGGGAAAATCCCTGCTGCTCCCAGGTGCCGGGAACCGTGATAAGACGCCAGAGGGAGTCGTCGAATTCGTTGATCGACCATTGCGGGTCGTCGCCGGATTTGAAACGCCATAAACCGCTCAGATCGATGAGAAGCGGCAGGATTTCGTCGTTCGAGTAGATGCCGACTTCGCCGTGAACTATACCGCCCACTCCCTGCAGATCAAAGACGCGGACCGCAAGCACGTTCCTTCGTCCGAATTGGACAAGTCCTGTGGGAATTTGATAGAGACGATTGACATTGAAGGCGGTGCGGTACTGCGAAGGGAAATCGCCTTCGCCGCCGATAAGTCGGCCGTTGAAGTAGGTACGATCGACGTCGTCGATCTGGCCGAGCTTGAGATAGAGCAGCTTATTGCGCAGCCGTTCGGGAATGATGAGGCTGATGCGATACCAGGCGTATCCGTTATAGCCCGGGTAGCCTTCGTTCTCCCATGCGGCCGGGACGCGGATTTTTTCCCATCGGCTGTCGTTAAAGTCAGGCGCGGCGTAATCGAGATTGTCTCCGATCTCAAACTTCCATTCGCCGCGCAGATCGATTTCGCGCACCAGCTCTTCGGCTGCGGCGGCCGTACTCAAGACGACCGTCATCAGCAGAAGCCGGCGGCAGCGGGAAAAGAGCGAACAGCGGCTCTTTTGAGCTTTACGGCGTGTTTCGATCAAGCGACGTCCTTATGAGCGGTACTTGTCCAGAAGCTTGATGTTGTTTTCATAGTCGTAGTAGGTATTGATCATCAGCGACAACAACGACTTGCGCAGGCCGAGAAAGGCTTCCAGGTAGTTGCTCTCGGTCTCGCGTCGGCGGTTGAGCACCTGAAGCAGGTCCTGAAGCGAAATCTGCTTGTCGGCGTAAAGCTGCAGATTGTAGGCGGTCATCTCCTCGGCCATGGCAAGGTTCTGCTGCATGGTCAGAGCCCGCTGCTGATATTCCTGGACGTTTTGTACGGCTGTCCTGATTTCGGTCTCGATTTGACTCTTGGCTTCTTCTATCGACAGTTCGGTTTTCTTGAGCGTGATGGTTTGCGCCTCGATGCGCGCCTGGCGCTGCCCCCAATCCCAAAGGGGAATATAGGCATTCACGGTGGCGGAGTAGCTGTTGTTGTACTCCTGCCACAACTTGCTGAATTCGTCGTCCTGCTTTTCCAGGCCGTAGGTCATCTCGACGTTGACGCGGAAGGCGTTCCATCCCTTGACGTTCATCAGATCGAGCTGATTTTGTCTGCGTGAGATCTCAAGCAGCCTCATGCGCGGTTGAAGGGTGAGGCCGTAAGTCAAGGCTTCGTTCAGATCGACGGTGATCTGCTTTTCCATGGAAATTTGAGGGCGGATGATCAGCGAATCGCCGTTGTCGAGCCGCAGGCGCTGCTTCATGCTCACGGCTTGGCGGCGGAAGCGACTGAGCGTCTGTGCTTTTCGTTCGCGAGCGTTGGCGATCTCGATCTGCAGTTGCAGGCAATCGAGCGACTTGTTCTCCGCCTCCGAACAACGCGCGATGGCTTCCACCTTTGTCAGATCATCGATGTAACGGTCAAGAATCTGATCTTCATAGGCCGATTTAAAGAGGGCGTAATAGTCGTCGGCAATATCCTGAATCAGATCGACCTGATCTTCAAGAAAACGCAGCTCGCTTTCTTCCAGTCGAAGCTCGGCGCGTTCCAGATCGTTTTTCAGACGGTTCGGTTGAAAGAAGGGTTGTTCGAATTTGAGGAAATAGCGGTTGTAGTAATTGGCATCCCACACGCCGTGATCGAGCTGATCATAGCGGTAAATTCTGCTGTTGATGGACAGATATCCGTCGGTGGGATAGCCGAACAGGATGACCGGCTGGCTGATGGCGAGATTCATCCACCACATCTGGGTGTTCTGGCGCACGATCACGTCCTTGCCCTGCACCGAGTCCCATTTGTAATCGGAAACGGCACTGAACTGCGGCGCTTTGACATCCAGGTACACTTTGGACTTGAGACCGGCTCTTTCAGCCCGCAGCCACTGGCGTGAGCGCTCGATCCCCAGTTTGAGCTGGCGGATGCGATAGCTGTTGTTCATGGCGATTTCGACGGCGCGGTCGAGAGTCAGCTCGATGGTTTCGGCATCGACCGCCGCCGGAGCAAGGAGGGAAAGCACAAAAGCAAAAATAGAAAAATATTTGGACCGCAGCATGTACCGTTCTCCTCCGCTTCAAACCCATCGCCACGGTCCAAATATAGAGAAATTCAAATCTCTTGTGTCATATCGGTGTGAATTTGTGTAAAAGGTTGTCCGGCGTTAAAGCCTTTCAATCGATGTACTTGTAGCCGATGCCGTAAACCGTCAAAATGTGTTTGGGGTTATCCGGATTCTCTTCGATCTTTTTGCGCAGCTTTACGATATGATTGTCGACGGTGCGCGAGGTGGGATAGATTTCGTAGCCCCAAACTTTGTCGAGCAGCTCGTCGCGGCTGATGGTGCGCCCTTTGTTTTGGGTAAAGTATTTGAGGATTTCGAATTCTTTGTAGGTCATGTCCACGGGCTTGCCTTGAGCGTCAAAAGCCACATAGTGGTCAAAGTCGACTTTGATCTTGCCCAAATCCACGATGGTCACGCCGCCTTCGCGTTTCGCCTTGGTGCGCCGCAGAACCGCCTTGACGCGCGCCAACAACTCGCGGGTCGAGAAGGGCTTGGGCACATAGTCGTCGGCGCCCAGCTCGAGGCCGAGCACGCGATCCACCTCTTCAGTGCGCGCCGTCAGCATGATGATCGGCGTCTGAAAACCCTGTTTGCGCAGCTCGCGGCAGACGTCGAAGCCGGACTTTTTCGGCAGCATGATGTCGAGGATAATGACGTCCGGCAATTCCTCGATGCCTTTCTTCAGGCCTTCTTCGCCGTCGAACGCCAACGAAACCAAAAAACCTTCCGCCTCAAAGTTGTCCTTCAGACCTTCGGCCAAAGAACGTTCGTCCTCGATAATCAGTATTTTTTCCATAGCTCATTCTCCTTGAATTTTAGGGAAAAAGAGTGAAAAAGTGCTTCCTTTGCCTACAGTGCTTTCCACTTCAACGCGACCGTGATGAACATTCATGATGTGTTCGACAAGAGACAGCCCCAAACCGCTGCCTTTGGTATTGTGTACCAAGCTGTCGCCCACCCGGTAGAACTTTTGGAAGATTTTCTTGAACTCTTTTTGAGGAATTCCGATGCCGTGATCTGTAACCGAAAGAACAAGATGTTCATTCCGTTGTGTTAAAGAAATCCCAATGTATTTATTATCGGTGCTGTACTTCATGGCATTGTCGAGAAGATTGACGAACGCCTGTGTCACGGCTTCGGCGTCCATGTTGATTTCGGGCAGGTTCGGTTCGATCTTCACCTCGACCTTGAATTGATTCTGCTCGAAATTGTGCTGGTACATGTCCAAAACCTGCTGCACCAATACATCCAAACGGCCCGGTGTAAAGTGATACTGCTTCATGTGCGATTCGATCTTGGAAAAATCCAGCATATTGTTGATCAACTGCGACAGCCGAACCGTTTCCGCCAGGATCGTCCGATAGTACTTTTGCCTTTTCTCCTCATCCTGGATGCGCCCCATTTCCAGCGTTTCCGCGTACATGCGGATCAGTGCCACCGGCGTACGGATTTCGTGCGAAACGTTGGCGACCAGGTTTCCCTTGATTCGGGCGATCTCCATTTCCCGGTTTACATTGTGTATCACATACAGAAGGCCGATGATAAAGACGACGTTGATAATAAACAAAAAGACGCGATTTCGCCTCACCCTCCCCTTGGAAACACGCTCCAAGGTGGTGCCCGCCATCCGTGCCTTCAACTCCAAGTCGGGAATAATCCATAGATCGGCTTGAGCCTCAAAAAGTTCATCGGATTCACCGCCGTCCGAACGGTAAATGTAATCGCTGCGCCCTTTTTGCGACACGGCAAAGACGAACTTGCCTTCGCTCATCGCCGAGAATCGCCGCCCCACAACCTCCTGAATGAATTGCAGGTTGTCCACCAAAAGACCACCGAACACCGCGCCGTTTTCGAACGACGGATGGAGGATCGGAAAAATGAGCAGCGTATAGTTGACACCCTCATGATTCCACGGCTGCGCCAACGGCTTAATGTACCCTTCCTTTGCCAGCCGGATGGAGCGCTGCAGCGTTTCTCCTGATCCATCGATGATGCCGTCGACCAGTCGAATGAAAAGCCGGTCGGGCAGGGTTCGCCGGAGGGAATCATCGAAAACGATCACCATTTTGTTCGGTGCCAACCGTACAAAGGCCGCCGCCGTCACACGCTGGTTGTGCACCATTTCATCGATTTTGGGCTCCCCCTCGCCGTCAAGCACCCGTTGTATGTCGGAAATAATATAACCCGTCATTTCCGACTGCCAGTTGCTGAAAATGTCCCAGCAGTACTGGTTGACCGAAAACAGAATGCTGTCCAACTGGCGTTGATAAATGGACTTGATCAAGCGCTCATTGTCATCGCTTTCGGCATACTGATATACGGTATAGCTCAGGATCGGCACAAAAAGCGTGACGATGATAATGATCACAACCTTGTTGAACGGCGACTTTTTCATGCGGTTTTTTCCCTCGCCTGAAATGTAAAGTAAAAAAGCATCAATTCAAACATTTATTTGTCACTGTGCCTTCTCGAGAGAAAAAAATGCAAGTCGCTTTTACTCATGTAACGGGCCTTATCAATATTTTGTTTTGCTCTTTGTAAGATCGATTATCTCTGCTTCAGGACGAAAAGGAATTCGCTGTTCACTCCTTACACCGGGCATGCATTCGGTCATGTGCTATGGGGAAAACGATGCCTCGAAATCGTCGGTAAGCTTTACCTTGAAGAGTCCGCCCATAAGCTTATGTCGGCAGGCGGCGTCGGCAGCTCTTCGAACTGCAGTTGAAAGAGGCGGTAATAGATGCCTTTTCGGGCCAGCAGCTCGCGGTGGCCGCCCATCTCGCGTATCTCCCCTTTGTGGAGCACAATGATGCGGTCGACATGCTGAATGGTGGAGATGCGGTGGGCGATGATGATCGACGTGCGGTTTTCCATCAAGTGGTGAACGGCACGACGTATCAGCAGCTCCGTCTCGGTGTCGACGCTCGACGTGGCTTCGTCCAACACCAGGATGTCGGGGTTGTAGGCCAGTGCGCGGGCAAAGGATAGGAGCTGCTTTTGACCGGTCGAAAGGTTGCCGCCTCGTTCGTTCAGCGGATGGTCGTATCGTCGGGGCAGGGCGTTGATGAAACGGTCGGCACCTACTCGGCCAGCCGTTTGCTCGAGCTGTTCGTCGCTCATTTCGCCGCCGAAAGAAAGGTTTTCCCGCACACTGCCGGTGAAAATAAAGGCTTCCTGCAGCACCACGCCGATTCGGCGGCGCAACTCATGAAGGGGCAACCGGCAAATGTCCACGCCGTCGATCAAAATTTGGCCGGCGGTGGGTTCATAAAGGCGGTTCAACAAGTTGATGATGGACGTTTTGCCTGCGCCGGTGGCGCCGACGATCGCGATCTTTTCACCGGCGGCGATGGAAAAAGAGATGTTGCGCAGCACCCAATCGGTGCCGTTGTAGGAAAACGAGACGTTGCGAAACTCGACGGCGCCGCAGCGGGGCGGCAGCGCTGCCCGTGGCGGCACATAGGGCCGCTGCTCCGGCTCGTCCAAGAGCAAAAACACCCGTTCGCTCGAGGCCATGGCCGACTGCATGATGTTGTACTTGTCCGCCAGGTCCTCGATGGGCTGGAAGAAGCGACGTACATACTGTGTAAAAGCCACCAGCACGCCGATCGATATGGTGCCGCGCCAAACCTGGCCGCCGCCGTAATTCAAGATGAGCGCCGTAGAAAGAAAGACCGTTACACCGACAACCGAAAAGTAGAGGCCGTGATAAAAAATAGACCGCCGGTGAGCCAAGCGGAGCCTGTCGTTCAAGTCGACGAATTGGGCCAAGTTCTTCGCCTCGCGATTAAAGAGCTGCACCGTGGCCATTCCGGTAATGTTTTCCTGCAGAAAGCTGTTGATGCGCGCCAGCCTGAGGCGAATCTCACGGTAGGCGTCGCGCGCTTTCCGCCGAAAAATTTCGGTCGCCGCAAACGGAATCGGCAGCACTAAAAAGGTGACCATCGCCAGCTTCCAATGCAGAGCAAACATAATGGCGATGATGCCCGTCAGCACCGCCACGTCGCCGATGACGGCTACGATCCCGGCAGAAAGCATTTCGTTGAGCGTTTCGACGTCGTTGGTGACCCGCGTGACCAAACGGCCGACAGGGTTTTTGTCGAAAAAGGAGAGGGGCAGCCTTAAAATATGATCGAAAAGACGGCTGCGCAGATCATGCATGATCTTTTGCCCCAAGACCGCCGTTTTCACGCCGTACCCGTATTCCGCGGCGGCCTTGACGACGAGCGCCAGCACGAACAGCGCGGCAAGCAGCGGCAAGCCTTGGTAACGACCGACGGCGATATGCCGGTCCACCGCCGTTTTGATGAGAAAAGGCCAGGTTAAATCCGCCGCTGTGCTCATCAAAAGGAGCAGCAGGGCGACGACGGCGGTCCATTTGTAGGGCTGCAGGAACGAGAGCAGCCGCTTCATCAGGCGGGCGTCGTAGGCTTTGCCCAGAACCTCTTCTTCATGAGTCGTCATTTCCGCCTCAACTCAGATGCTTGAGCGATTCTTCGAGGCGCTGCCGCTGGTACATGGCGTAGTACAGGCCGCGGCGTGCCAGGAGCTCGGCGTGTCGCCCCTGTTCGACCACGGTGCCGCCGTCGAGCACGATGATCCGGTCGGCCCGCCGCACCGTTGAAATTCGATGCGACACCGTGATGGTGGTTCGATTTTTCAGCAACGGCTGCAGCTGTTTCAAAATCTCCGCCTCGGTGTCCGTATCCACCGAAGAAAAGGCGTCGTCGAAAATCAGGACGGGCGGGTCTTTCAGCAGCGCACGGGCGATGGCGGTGCGCTGTTTTTGGCCGCCGCTTAGCGTGATGCCCCGTTCGCCGATCAGCGTCTGCAGTCCTTCCGGAAGCTGGTCGAGGTCTCTGTCGAGCTGAGCGCATTCCGCCGCCCGTCGAATTTGCTCTTCGTCGGCGTTTTCCACGCCGAACGCAATGTTCTCCGCCAAGGTGGCGGAAAATAGAAACGTTTCCTGCTGTACCAGGCCGATATTGCGGCGCAGCACGGCCAAGGGAATGCTGTTCAAGGGCCGACCGTCGATCAAGATCTCTCCCTCGGTCGGCTCATAAAGGCGGACGATCAGGTGCACGAGGGTCGTTTTCCCCGCGCCCGTGGCGCCGACCACCGCCAAGTGCGTGCCCGCCGGGATCTTCAAGGAAAGGTTCTTCAGCAGCGGCGGGCCGTCCGCGCCGTAGCGAAAGCCCACCCCTCGCAGCTCGATCTCGCCGCGCAATCGTTCGATGGTGTAGTCGGTTTGTTCGTCGTCGGCAATATCGGGCTCAATCGAGTAAATTGCCAGCACCCGCTGCGTCGCCGTCAGGCCCTGGCGCCAAATGTTCAGCAGCCATCCGAAGGCGATCATCGGCCACTCGATCATGGCGGCATACGCAAGCATGGCAATGACGGAGCCCAATGTAAGTTTGCCCGAAATGACGATTCTTCCGCCCAGAATGACGACGGCGATGACGGCCGCACCCAAAAGCACTTCCAAAGACGCCCTAAAGGCCCCTTCCAATTTGGCGAGTGCCAAGTTGCGGGCAATGTATTCGTGGGTCTCGGCGGCGAAGCGGCGTTTTTCCGACTCTTCGCGCACATAGGATTTGATGACGCGAATGCCGGAAAAGACCTCCTGGGCCCGAGCGGTCATTTCGGCGAATTGTTCCTGAATGCGGTCGAACAGCTCGTCGATGCGGCCGATCACGCGATAAACGATCACGGCGATCAGCGGCAGCGGTGCAAGCACCGCAAACGTCAGCACGACGGAAATGCTGAACATGGCGTAAAGGGCCATGAAGAAGGTGACCAGGGTGGAAGCGGTTTGTACGATTCCCGGGCTGGTCATCATGCGCACTGCATTAATATCGTTGGTGGCGCGCGCCATAAGGTCGCCCGTTTGATGGCATTGGAAAAAGCTCGGCGGTTGTCGCTGAAGACGACCGAGGTAGTCGTTGCGCATTTCGAACTCGATTTGGCGTGCCATGTTGAAGAAAAGCATACGACCCGCCATCCGCAGAAAGGAATAGCACAAGGCGCCGACGACCAACGCTCCGGTCAAAGCGTTCAACAATGCACGACGGTCAGCGATTTGTAAGAACAACGGATCGAGCAGCGGATGGACGGTTGTAAAGCGGGCGTCGCGGATGACATCCACGCCGGCGCCGATCAGCTTCGGCAGCACCACCTGGAACAGCCCGCCGACCGTCACCGCCGCCAAGCCCGCCAGAATTCGCGCCGGATAGCGTTTGAGATAGGAAAAATAAAAGCGGAAAGCAGCGCCCGCATCCGGTTTCATAAATCCCCGTCTTTTTCTTTTCCTCTAAAGATAAAAAAAAGCTGCAGCCGTTCCAAGCCGCCTGCGGAAGACGCCGCGGAGCCGGCAAGGTGCCGCCCTATTTCGCCCATATGATCTTGATCGTCTGCTGAAAATGGGAGGCGCTGAGGCGGCAGAAATAGAGGCCGGCCGCCTGCGGCAGCCCGTCGTCGCTGCATCCGTCCCAAGAGACGACATGAACGCCGGCGGCAAAGCGGCCGCTGAGCAGCAGGCGAACCCGTCGGCCTTCGAGGGAATAGATGGCCAGCACTATATCGTCCTCCTGAGGCAGGCTGAAGCGCAGCCTTGTGGAGGCGTTGAAGGGATTGGGGTAGGCCGGCAGCAGAGCGTAGGCGAGCGCAGACGATTCTCTCTGTTCCGTGCGGGTCGGGTGATCGACGGTAAAGGGGCCTTCAAGCACAGCCGCGGCTCGGCCGTCGACGTCGGAAATCATCACAAGACAATTCGGCGAGGGCGGGCCGCTCACTATCCATTCAAAGAGGCCGATGTCGGCCGTTGAATCGGCCAGCGCCTCCCAATCGGCGCCGCCGTTTCGCGACAGCCGAACCGTCACGGCGCCGCTGCTGTTCACCGAAAGCCATCGAACGGTCTCGCGGCTGCCGATGCGCCATGTGTCTCCAGGCCGCGGCTCAACGAGGGTGATCTGGGGCGCCTCGACGATGCTGAAAAGGCTGTCGCTCTGATCCTCGGCCGTTCTGTCTGCCGTTCGGATGCGAATGAGGCAATGATCCGAAGGTGGCCCTTCGACGAGCCAGGGATAGATGCCGGTGTTTTCGCACTCTTTTACCAGCGTGTGCCAGGATTGGCCGGCGTCGCGGGACAGGGCGATGGTCACCGGTTCGGACGAATTGCTGATCCAGCGGATGTTGGCGACCGATCCGCACGTCAGTGTTTCTCCGCCGTTGGGCTCCAGAATGGTCAGGGTCGGCGGTTCGAGAATGCTGAAAAAGTCATTGCCGACATCCGAAACGGCGGCGGAATCATCCGTCACGCGAACGATCGCCGTCACCGATACGGGAGCGGTAACTTCCCATAAAAAGCGGCCGCTGTCGGGAATGCTTTGCGCCAAAACGTCCCAGCTTTCGCCGCCGTCGCGGGAGAGCGCGAGGGTTATTCGCCCGCTGCCGTCGCTCGTTTTCCAAAGAACAGCCTCGCGGCTGCCGATGCGCCATTTTTCTCCGCCGTTCGGAGCCAGAATTTCCACCAAGGTGCGAATCGCGATGGAGAAGGGGGCGCTGATAGCGCAGGGCTCGCCGCCGTCGGCGTTGCGAATGCGCAACAGGCATTCGGACGAGGAGGCGAACGGCACCTTCCAGTGGAAAGAGCCGCTGTCAACTATTCGGGCAGCCGTGGTGCGCCATGAGCGGCCGCCGTTGACGGATAGATCGATATCGACGAACGGAATGCTGGGATCCGGCATCCAGCGCACCGTCGCGGTTTGGCCGGAAAAGAACGTTTCCCCGCCCGCCGGATAAACCACGGTCAGCGGTTTCGGCGGCTTTTGGAAAAGGTAAACGGCGCCGGCGTCGACGGCGGCGCGGTCGTTTCTTGGGGCGCTGATGACGAACTCGGGAGTGCCGTCGCCGTTGAGATCGCCGCCGGAAACGGAAAAGCCGAAGGCGTCGCCGGCGGCTTCACCCGAAAATTGGGCGTCGGCGGAGGAAAAAGGGAGCAGCGGCGGCCACATTGAGCGGCCGTAAAAGAGAAAAGCTTTTCCTGCGGCCGGTCCTGCAGAAGCGTCGTCGACCAGCGGGGTGCCGACCATAAAGTCCGCTAGGCCGTCGCCGTTCAGGTCGCCGACGCCGTGAATGTCGTGGCCGATGTCGTCGCCGATACGAAAGCCGAAGTTGATGGCGGTTGCGCCGCTTTTGCTGATCGGTTGGTTCGGCGCGAGGACCAACTTTTTCGAAGAAAGAAAAAAGTTTTCGCAAAAGCCGCCGGCGAGCAAAATGTCGCCCAGGCCGTCGCCGTCGGCGTCGCCGACCCCGGCGACGTTCCATCCCAGCCCCAGTTTAGCTTTGTCGCCGTACCATGAGGCATCGGCCTGCGCCAGGGTGACGTCTTTTGCCCACCTGTACCGCGGTTTGCCGAGGATCAGGTACACGGTTCCGCCGGCCGTAACCCCAGCGGTCACATGTCGATGGGCACCCACGAAAAAGTCGCCCCGGCCGTCGCCGTCGACGTCGCCGGTCGCGGCAACACGATGCCCCGCCCAGTCTCCGGCGCTTTCGGCTAATAACGAGGCGTCGGCGGTCGCCTCCATGCCGGCGTTTTTAGGCCATTGGTCGCGCGGGCGGCCGAAGAACACATACACCTTGCCTGCCTCCGTGCCGATTTGGGGGTGAAATCCGGCGCCCACGACCACGTCATCCAAGCCGTCGCCGTCCAGGTCGCCGGGTCCGATGACGTGGGCGGCCTCGGCGCCCGGTGCTTCCCCGACCAGCGAGGCGTCGGCCTCTTCCAAAGAAATGTCACCCTGCCTTTTTTGCGGGCCGCCGAAAAACAGATAAACCTTGCCGAGCCGCAGCCCCCCTTGGTGCGGCCGCGTTTTTTTGATGGCCACGGCGAAATCGCGATATCCGTCCCCGTCAATGTCGCCGACGCCGTAGACGTCGTGTGAAGTTTCGTTCCCTGAAAACGTGCCGAAAAAGCGGACTTCGGCGTCCTCGAGTCGGATCGTCGACGGAAAAAGATCAAGGCGACCATAGAAAAAGTAGACACAGCCGTTGTCGAGCGAAGAGTCGCTGAGGTCCCAGTAGGGTGCCGTAACGGCAAGCTCATCGAAGCCGTCGTCGTTGATGTCCGGCAGCACGACGACATGGTGACCGGCGAAATTGCCGGCGGCCCAGCCCAGAAAAATCGTATTGGCCGTCGAGGCCGAGTAGGAACCGCTGAATTGCGCCCATAACGAGGCGGCAGCCAGAAGTGATGCCGTACAAATTGTCCTTACCATCGTTGCAATGCCTTTATGAAAGCTCTTCCCGCGTGAAGCCGAACTGCCGCAATTTCTAATGATTCGGAGCCTCGCGACCGTACAGCAGGACTTGGCCCATCGGGGCTGAAAGAATGTAAGAAAATCGGGCACAAATTGCAGAGGTTTTCCTCTTTCAAAAAACGGCGAAAATGTGTCCAAGCCGCTTATTTGAAAAAAAGATATTGCTTTTTGTTGATGGATTCACTTAATTAGTGGTGATCGGTGGTGAATCTTGGTGAAATTAAACAAATCGGCCCACTGTTAAAGCGATAGGAAATGGAATTATACGGAAGATATACGGTGACGCTGGACCCGAAAGGGCGCTTGGCGATACCGGCGCGTTTTCGGCTGGCCTTCCCCGAAGGGCAGCAGAACGAAATTATACTGACGCGCGGGTTCGACCCCTGCATCACCGGCTATTCGCGAGACAGTTGGGCAGAGTTTACAAAGATCTTTTACGATCCGGATCTTTCTCAGGAAGAGACAGACCTCATCGAGCGGGAGTTTATCGGCAGGATGTTGGAGGCCACATTCGACAAGCAGGGGCGGTTGACGCTGCCGCCCCATCTAATTGAATATGCCCAATTGGAAAACATCGATGAGGTGTGGGTCGTGGGTGTGCGCAACCGTCTGGAGATATGGAATCCGCAGGTTTACAACGAAATCCGCAAAGAGAAGGAAGAGGTCATTAAGAAAATACACAAGAGAATCAAAGTCGGACGATGAGCGGTGGAGGATAATTTCCATAAACCGGTGCTGCTCGAGGCGGTGCTGTCGGCGTTGAAGGCGGAGGAGGGCGGTGTCTTTTGCGATGCCACCCTGGGCGACGGCGGCCACACGTTGGCCATTCTTCAGCGGGCGCCGGCGGGCAGTCGGGTGTTCGGCATCGATCAGGATGACGAAGCGTTGGCTCGGGCGCAAAAACGGTTGGCCTCTTTCGGTGACGCCTTTTGCGCCGTTAAGGGAAATTTCCGTCGTCTGGTTGAGCTGCTGCGGCCGTTCGGCGTCACGGCGCTCGACGGAATCTTGTGCGATCTGGGCGTTTCGTACCGGCAGATTTCCGAAAGCGGGCGGGGTTTCATGTTTTCCGCCGACGGTCCGTTGGACATGCGGATGGACCGCCATCGCGAGCGAACAGCCGCCGAGGTGATCAATACCCTGAGCGAAAAGGAGCTCGGCGATCTCATCCTTCAATACGGCGAAGAACGACATGCGCGTCGTATTGCCGCCGCAATCGTCCGCGCGCGGGCGAAAAAGCCGTTCGAGACGACCGCCGAGCTCGCCGATGTGGTGCGGCGGACGGTCGGCGCAGACCATGTCGTCAAGTCGTTGGCGCGCGTGTTTCAGAGCTTTCGCCTCTTTGTAAACGAAGAGCTGGAGGCGCTGCGGGACTTTTTGCCCCAGGCCTTAAGGCTGTTAAGGATCGGCGGTCGAGCCGCCGTCATCGACTATCATTCGTTGGAAGCGCGCATCGTCAAGGAATTCATGGCTCGCGAAAGCAATCCCTGCGTGTGCCCCCCGGATTTGCCGCTGTGCGTTTGCGGTCGGAAGCCGAGCCTGCGCGTCGTTCATCGACAAATAAAGCCGGATGAAGAGGAGATCGAAGCTAATCCTTCGGCGCGTTCGGCGCACCTTCGGGTTTTCGAAAAAATCGGAGAGGCGCAATGAGATCGTCTTCCTATCGCGTTGCTCTTCCCGTTAGGCGCAAAGAGCGATTGAAATTCGGGCGAAAGGCCGCAGCGGCGCTCGGCATTTTCGCCCTCTATTGTTTGGTCAATGTTTGGCAGAGCGTAAAGGTGACCCATCTCATCCGCAGCAATGAGGAGCTGCGCGCCGAGCTGGCTCGCGTGAATCGTGAGTGCGACCGGCTGGTGTTCGAGCTGGAACGACTCAAGGATCTGGAAAATATTCGGCGGGAACTGCGGGACAGTGCGCCGTTGGTCCCGGCCGAAACGATGATCATACGCCGCGGCGGAAAGAGGAGATAATGGCTTCCAGGCGCGACACATCTTTTGGCCGCATGCAACGGTTCATGACCGTCATGTTTTTCGTCTATGGAGTGTTGGCCGTTCGCCTGGCCTTTGTTCAGGTGATCGGACGCGGTCGCTATCTCGCTTCGGCGGAAAATCAGCATTACCGCATCGTCTCGCTTCCTCCCGAGCGCGGCAAGATCTACGACCGCAACGGCATCCCATTGGCCTTGAACCTGCCCGCCGTTGCCGTTGTGGCGCAGGCCGATTCGATTCGCGACGCCTTTCGCATCGGTCACCGATTGGCCCCTTTGCTCAACGTCCCTGCGGAGGAAATCATCGCCAAACTAAAGGGGGGTAAAGGTTGGGTGGAAGTGGCACGGCAAAAGCCGCCGGAGGTAAAGGATAAAATCAATGCGGCCAATTTAGAATTCGTCGGCTGCCGCGAGGATGTGGTGCGCCGATACCCCAAGGGACGAAGCGCGGCCCAATTGGTCGGCTTTACCCGCAGCGACGGGGCCGGCGCCTATGGAGCGGAAGGCACCTTCGATGCGCTGTTGCGGGGCCGGTCCGGCAAAGCGGTTCTGCAAAAGACCGGCCGTGAACGCGTGTTTACGTCACCGTTCCATCCCATCACCCGCCCGGTTAACGGAGCGGACGTCGTTCTGACGATCGATGCGCGCTATCAGCACATCGCCTATGAGGAACTGGAGCGCACGGTTGAAGCCCACAACGCCCGCGGCGGATCAGTGATCATCATGAAGCCGAGGACCGGCGAAGTGCTCGCCATCTGCTCGGCGCCTTCGTTCGATCCAAACGCCTGGTCCGATTACAGCGAAAAACGCTGGAAGCTGCCGGCCGTTACCGATCAATTCGAACCGGGTTCCACCTTTAAAACCGTGAGCCTGGCGGCCATGCTGGATTCGGAATTCAAGACGCCCGAGGATCAGGTCTTTTGCGAAAACGGCAAATGGACGATCTACGGCCACACCATCGAGGATACCAAGAAGCACGGCCGACTTTCTGTGAGCGACGTCTATGTGCATTCCTCCAACATCGGCATGGCCAAGCTGGCGCTCGATTTCAGCCCGCGCAAGCTGTACGCCTACGCCGAAAGCTTCGGCTTTGGCAAACCGAGCGGCATCGAGTTCGAGGGCGAGGCGGGCGGCATGCTCAAAGCGACGACCGCTTGGTCCAAGATGACGCCCCTGGCGCTTTCTTTCGGCCATGAAGTGGCGGTTACACCGCTGCAGATGGCGGCCATGTTTTCCACTATTGCCAACAACGGCATTTATACGGCGCCGAGGATCGTTCTGGCGGTCGCCAAAGACGGCAAGTTCGTTCGCCCGGCTAAAGAGCAGAATGTTCACCGTGTCATTTCTAAAAACACGGCGGCGATCATGCAGGAGCTGATGGCCGAAGTGGTTCAGCGCGGCACGGGCACGCAGGCTGCCGTAGACGGCGTGACGATTTGCGGTAAAACCGGCACCGCTCGTGTGGTGCGCGAAGAGGGCGGCGGATATGCCGAGGGGCGTTACAATTCGAGTTTTGGAGGCTTCTTCCCCAAAGAAAAACCGGTGCTGACGATTTTCGTTTTAATCCAGGAGCCGCGCGGCGCTTATTACGGCGGCTCGGTGGCGGCACCGTGTTTCAAGCGCATCGTGGAGCGCATCGTCAGCATGGACGGCGCCGATCTTTTCGAAGATGAAACGGACGATGCCGCTCAGCCGCAAGCGTCCCGATCGCTGGTTCCAAACCTGGTCGGAATGGAAAAAGCCGATGCCTTGCGCCTGTTGAAGCGAGCCGACTTGAAGGCCGAGTTGCAGGGCGAGGGAACATTGGTGGTGAGACAAGATCCGCCGGCAGGAACAGCGGCGGAGGCTAAGAGTGTGGTTACGCTCGCCCTTGCTGCGAAAGAGGGAGCCATCGTCGTCCCGCGCGTTGAGCGCTTGCCGCTGCGCAACGCGCTCAACCTTTTGTCGCAATATCAGCTCGAAGCCCAGGTGATGGGCAACGGGGTGGTGGTCGAACAGCATCCGGCGCCGGGGAAAAAGGCGGCGCCCGGCGATAAAGTGCGGCTCGTTTGCCGCGCGGCGGTGATGTGATGAGCGAACAGCAGGAAAATAAAATACTCACCGAGATCGTTCGAAACATGGAATGGTCTTTCGTTTCGCCGAATGCGGCGAAACGTTGTTTTACGGCTGTTTCTACCGATTCACGGAGCGTAAAGGAAAACGACCTCTTTGTCGCTCTGCGCGGTGTAAGCAAGGACGGCCACCAATTTATCGGCGCAGCCCTGCGGCAGGGCGCCGCCGCCGCCGTCGTGGACCAAGCGTGGTTCGCAACGGCTCCCGAGGGTTTTCCCCTTTTTGTGACGGACGATACGCTCAGGGCTTTTCAGGAAATCGCCCGACGATACAGGCGAAAACTGGACCCGCAGGTTACGGCCGTCACCGGCAGCGCCGGTAAAACGTCGGCCAAAGAGATGATCGCCGCCGTGCTTTCGCGTCGCTACCGCGTTTGCCGCAGCGTCAAGTCCTTTAACAACCATGTAGGCGTACCGACTACCCTGCTGCAGCTTCGACCGGAGCATCAGATGTTGGTCGCCGAGCTGGGAACCTCAAATTTCGGTGAGCTTTCACGGCTCAGCGAGCTGACCGAGCCCGACGTTTGCGTGCTGCTCAACATCGGTTATGCCCACCTGGAGTTTTTGAAAAACCGCGAAGGCATCGCCCGCGCCAAGATGGAGATTTTCGATTACGCCTCACCAGATCATACGGCGATCATCAACAGCGACGACGATCTGTTGATTCGGCAAAGCTATCGTGCGCATAGAGTCGTCACCTTCGGAATCGATTCGCCCGCCGAAGTGCGCGGCGCCGTCATCGGCTGCAATGACGACGGATGCTTCACCTTCGCCTGCGGCGGAACGGAAATCACCCTGGCGGTTCCGGGACGGCACATGGTCTACAACGCGCTGGCGGCGGTTGCCGTTGGACGGCTGTTCAATGTTCCGGAATATGAAATCAAGGCGGCGCTCGAAGAAGTGACCGGCGCCGAACATCGGCTCCAAATTCGGCGCGCCGGCGGTTTGCTGGTCATCGACGACGCCTATAACGCCAATCCCGCAAGCTGCCGAGCGGCCCTGCAAACGCTGGCCGAAATGAAATGCCGCGGTCGGCGCATCGCCGTTCTCGGCGATATGCTCGAACTGGGCGATGCAGCGGAAACCGAACATCGCCGATTGGCGGAAACCGCCCTCACGTGCGGAGTCGACCTGCTCTTCCTCTTTGGGAAACTGACGCGGTTTACCGCCGAAAGCGCTGCGAAGGCAGGAATGAAGAACCTTTTTCATACCGAAACTCAAGAGGACTTGATCGAGGCACTGAAGGATGCGGTGCAGCCGGGAGATCTGGTCCTGGTAAAAGGCTCCCGTTCCATGCGCATGGAAGTCGTTGTCGATGAACTTTTAAAAAAGGTGTGACCATGCTGTACTATCTGCTGACACCCTACAGCGACCGGTGGATCGGCTTTAACCTGTTCCGCTACATCACGTTCCGCAGCGCTTCGGCGGCGGCGACCGCGTTGCTGCTCGGCCTCGCCGGCTGGCCGTGGATCATTCGCAAGCTCAAGGCGCTGCAGATCGGAGAAGAGATCCGCCCCGAAGGACCGGCTTCTCACATGAGCAAGCGGGGAACCCCTTCCATGGGAGGCCTCATCATCCTGGTCAGCGTCATCGTGCCGACTCTTCTTTTCACGCGCATCGATTTTACCAACGTCGTTTTGGTGCTGCTGGTCACCACCCTTCTGGGTGTGTTGGGTTTCATCGACGATTGGCTCAAAATCGTGAAAAAGTTTCCCAAAGGTTTGGTGGGGCGCTACAAGCTGCTGGGCCAAATCACTCTCGGCCTGCTGGTTGGCGCGATCGTCTACTTTTTTCCCGAAATTCCGCAAGCGCGCAGCTCCACGACGCTGCCCTTTTTCAAGAACGCGCACTTGGATTTCGGTCTGTTCTATATTCCCGTCATTGCCTTCATCATCACCGCCGCTTCCAACTCTTCCAACCTGACCGACGGTTTGGACGGATTGTTGGCCGGGCTGACGGCGATCGCCGCCGCAGGCTTCGGCCTGATCTCTTATGTGACCGGCCACGTGACTTTTGCCCGCTATTTGAACATCCTTTATATCCCCAGCGCGGGCGAATTGGCGGTCTTTTGTTCGGCTCTCTTGGGCGCCTCGCTGGCATTCCTGTGGTTCAATGCCTATCCGGCCGAAATCTTTATGGGCGACACCGGCAGCCTGGCCCTCGGCGGCGCCGTCGGCGTTGTGGCGGTGATGGTCAAAAAGGAGCTGCTGCTGCTGTTGATCTGCGGCATTTGGGTGATCGAGAGTCTTTCGGTCATCCTGCAGGTCGCTTATTTCAAGCGCACCGGCAAGCGTATCTTTCGTATGGCGCCCATTCACCACCATTTTGAACTCAAAGGCTGGGCCGAGCCCAAGGTGGTGATCCGCTTTTGGATAATGGGCATTCTGTTGGCCCTGCTCACGCTGACGACGTTTAAGGTTCGGTGATCCATGCGGCACTTTGCTTCGGAAAATTGGCTGAAGGTCGATCTCCTTCTTTTGTTCAGCGTCCTGTTTCTGGTCGTGCTGGGCATTGCCTCGGTCTATTCCGCCAGCTCGTTCAGAGCCGACAACCTGGTACGCAATCGGTTGTTACGCCAGGCCCGCCAGGCGGAAGAAGCCGGCGATCGCGAGGCGGCGGAGAAGCTGCGGCATAAAGCTCAGGTTGTCGACGGCAGCGCCTATTTCATCAAAAAGCAGGCCGCCAAACTGATCATCGGTTTGGCTCTGATGCTTTTCGCGGCGATGACGCCCTACGAGCGCTGGCTGAGGTGGTCGCCGCTGTTGCTGCTGGTCACCGTCGGCTTTTTGATTTTGCTGCTGCTGCCGCTGCCTGTCGTTGTCGCCCGCGATGTTGCCAGAAGATGGATCGGGATTTTCGGCTTTACCTTTCAGCCGTCCGATTTTGCCCGCTATGCCCTCATCCTTTTTCTGGCGCGCTTTCTTTACGCCATGCGCGAGGATCTGGACGATTGGAGAGTCTATCTTCTGATCCTCCTGGTCATCTTTCTGGTCGTAGGCCTTACCGCCTTGGAACCCGACTTGGGCACCGCCGCTTTGATCGGCGTCATTGCCTTCGTCATGTTGTTCTTTGCCGGCGTCAATTTCGGCTTCTTGGCGTTGACCGGCATGTCGTTTTTTGCCTTAGCCCTGATCTATCTGCAGATCAAGCCGTACATGATCAACCGCCTCATCGGCTTTCTGGCGCCGCTGTTCGGCAGCGGCTCGCTGCCCTTTCAGATCGAGCAGTCGCTTGTCAGCTTTGCTTTGGGCGGGCCGATGGGCGTGGGCATCGGCAACAGCGTGCAAAAATATGACTTTTTGCCCGAAGCGCACAAGGACATGATCTTTTCCATCATCGGCGAAGAGATGGGCTTTTTCGGCAGCGTCGGCGTGCTGATGCTGTTTATGCTGATCCTTTATCGCGGTACGGTCATCGCCCGGAACGCGCCCAGCGGCTCGGGCAGGCTGTTGGCCGGCGGCATTACCGCCTGCATCACCCTCTATACGGTCATCAACGTGGGCGTTGCTCTGGCGCTGCTGCCGACCACCGGCGTTCCCATGCCGTTCATCAGCTACGGAGGTTCGGCGCTCATTTCACACCTCTTCGGCATCGGGCTGCTGCTCAATATTTCCATGCGCGCTTCCGAGGCGGCCGCATTTTACGGCAACAAAGAAGTGCTGAACGACCGAGTGCGAACCATGTCCTTTGTTCGGCCGTCACGCTCCGCACGACGGACGAGTCGACCGATCATCCGAGGGTAAAAGCTATCCCTCGGGCCATTATGATGAAGGAAGACGGTTGTCGCAAGAAAATCACATGGTCTTTGTTTTTGCGGGCGGCGGAACCGGCGGCCATTTGTACCCGGCTGTGGCGCTGGCGCAGGAACTTTTGAGACGAATCCCCGAGGCCGAGATTCATTTCATCGGCACGCGGCAGGGCATCGAAGCCCGCGTCGTGCCCGGGCTCGGCTTTCCTCTGCACCTCATCGATGTGCGTGGACTCAGCCGCAGCTTCAGCCCCTCCAATTTGCTGGTGCCGCTGCGGCTGCTGAAAAGCCTGGTTCAAAGCGTCCGTTTGCTGCAGCGGCTGCAGCCCAAGGCGGTCATCGGTACGGGCGGCTATGTGAGCGGGCCGGTACTGGCTTCGGCCGTGCTGCTGCGACTGCCCACCGTCATTCAGGAGCAGAACAGCCTGCCGGGCGTCACCACGCGGCTGCTGGCGCGCGTGGTCGACCGCGTCCACATCAGTTTTGAGGAATCGAGCCGCTATCTTCGCAGCGGGTCGCTTCGTCTCAGCGGCAATCCGGTGCGCCGACCGCTAAACGACAAGTCGCCGCAGGAGGCGAGACGAGTCTTCGACCTTGCGCCCGATCGACCGACGCTTCTGCTCTTCGGCGGAAGCCAGGGCGCCCGAGCGCTGAACGACGCTCTTTTAGGCGCTCTGCCTAAACTGATGGCCGAAAGTGAACTTCAGGTGCTGTGGAGCGCCGGAGCCATCGACTATGAGCGTATCCATCGTTCCGCCGCAGCCTTCGGCGAGCGCGTGCGCGTGCTGCCGTTCATCGACGACATGGTAAGCGCCTACCGCGCCGCAGACCTGGCGGTGACCCGCAGCGGCGCCCTGACCTTGGCCGAACTGGCGCTGTGGGGACTTCCTTCCATTCTGGTGCCCTATCCCTATGCCGCGGCCGGTCATCAGGAGCACAACGCCCGCGCTTTTGCCGATCGGGGCGCTGCCGTGATGATTCTGCAGCGCGATTTGACTTCCGAACGGCTGGCCGAGATGATTTTTGAGCTGTTGCGTGATCCGGAACGGCGGAAAAGCATGGGCGAACAGGCGCGCCGCGCCGCCTTTGCCCATGCGGCCGAAGAAATCGTCGATTCCGTTTTGCAGTTGGTTGCAGAAGAGAGGTAGTCTATGAGCTCGAAATTGGATCGCATCGGTCGAACGGCAGCGGTGGTGTCGTCGCTGATTCTTTTCGCCATGCTGGTCAACCTTCATCTGATGAACGCTGCCGCTCATGAAACGTCGCCTGAACTTCCCCGATGGGAAAAAACAAGGGCGATACGTGAGAGTGAGGAACCGGATCTGGTGAGCAGGTTGGCGGAGCAGCTTAGCCGGCCGTTCGGAAACAAGGAGGCTGCGCTCCTGGAAGCGGAAGGCCGTCTCTACGTCGTCGACGATGATGGCCGCGTGCTGGGTACTGCAGACTCGTTGCGTGTTCAGGACTTGCCGGTCATCAGCGGCAAGTCGTTGCACATCGACGAAAACGAAAAGCGCTGCAGCGACGAAGGCCTTCTCGATGCGCTTCGGCTCTTGCGAAAGCTGCAGCAGTATGACGAGATAGAGCCCTTGATCAGCGGGATGGAGGTTTCACAAAGGAACGTTACAGCTTACGTAAACCTCGGCCGCGTGGTGCCGGTTCTGTTCGGCCGAGGCAATTGGGAACATAAAGTAGAAAATTTGGTGGAATACTATCGACAACTGGGCGCTGATGAATTGACGCGGCGCGCGCGTTTTCTCGATCTCCGCGTCGAGGATTGTGTTATTGTGAAAAAGAACGGTTGATGTTAACAACCTGAAAAGCGGGGCGTTTATGCAGGAAGCAGAAATCATTACGGGTGTCGACATCGGCACGACTAAAATCGGCTGTTTTATTGCCGAGGTGACCGAGGACGAAGTGCGGCTCATCGGCGTGGGCACGGCCCAGTCCGATGGCCTAAAATACGGCGTAGTCGTCGATGTCGACAAGACCGTTCGCTCGATCCAGGCGGCGGTCAAGAAAGCTGAGGACATGGCCGACGTCGACGTCGACGCCGTGTTCGTGGGCATCGCCGGCGATCACATCCGCAGCATCAACGGCCGCGGCGTGGTCGCCATTTCCGGTGAAGACGGAGAGGTCACTCCCGACGACGTTCGGCGGGTCATCGACGCCGCCAAGGCGGTGGCGCTCCCTATTGACCGCGAGATTATTCACATTCTGCCTCAGGAATTCATGGTCGACGACATGAAGGGTATCCGTGACCCTGTAGGCATGAAGGGCGTGCGGCTCGAAGCGGAAGTGCACATCGTTACCGGAGCCATCGCCTCGGCGCAAAATCTCCATCGCTGCATCGAAAAGGCGGGTTATCGCGTGGCCGACATCGTGCTCGAACCGTTGGCCTCCAGCTTCTCGGTTCTGAACGAAGACCAAAAGGAGCTCGGCTGCATTCTCATCGACATCGGCGGCGGCACGAGCGATATTGCACTCTTTTATGAAGGGTGCATTCGCCACACGTCGGTCGTTGCCCTC
>FWPV01003200.1_pt1 | contig 37758 bp, 40 predicted proteins | sample 2228371 | NCBI WGS metagenome assembly FWPV01 (sample SAMEA103939776, study PRJEB20133) | metagenome | reverse complement strand
TGTCACTGGAATATTTCTTCAGTATTGATTCAATAGCTTTGTCTTTTATCATTTCAAATGTCTTCTGATCCAATTTACACCCTCCTTTCCTTCTACCCTTAGACACAACATTATTCTAACACCCTCTCCAAGGACAGATATTGCTTGGTGAAGATAATTTCATATCAAAATTCAAGAACTTACTAAAAAACAAAGAAGAAATAAAAGAGATCCCACGGCAGCAACGCGATGCAGGCAGACCGAAACTGAAGGAAATTTTTGATAAGAGAAGCTTAGGTGGAAAAAAGGAAAGGAATCACGGGATTTATGTTGCACATATAAATTATGGGTATACATTAAAGGAAATTGCAGATTACTTGGGGATTCACTATACTACGGTTAGCAAAATAATTAAGGCGAAAATATAAAAAATATGATATTTCAAGACCTGGCACCTTTTGATTGCTCTTTTTGAAGTGATAATCCTGTGAGACTCATTTAATTTTCTTTACCGCCTTAATATCCATGTGATATATTCTATTCATGAAAAACAAAGGTATACGAAAATTAGCTGAAAAATATGGAATCATCCTTATCTATCTTTTTGGCTCACAGGCGGATAAAGGCAAAAAATATCTCAAAGGAGAAAATGTTAAACCAGATATCTTCACTGATCTTGATATTGCAATTGCCTTTGAAAAAAAACCTGCTGAACCAATGGAGATATATGGGACTCTTTTCAAGGAATTCTCTAAGATATTTGAACCTTTTAATATTGACCTCGTATTCATGCATGAACACAATGCGCTGTTTCAATACGAGATAATAAAGGGTGTAAGGATATATGAGAAAGATGAATTGTCTACAGATGAGTTTGAAGAAGGAATAATGAAAAGGGCTGAGGACATGCTCTTTAAAAAGAGAATTTTCGATGAAGAAGTCATGGAGGCTATAGAGAATGGTTATTTCGAGTTTGAATACAGCCCGAATCCTTGAACTACTGAGATTTATAGAGAGTTGTCTCAAGGAGTTAAAGCCATTCTCTGAAATGACAAAAGAAGGATTTCTGTCTGACAGAAAGAATCCTCCTTTTGTGGAAAGCTATCTTAGAAGGAGTCTTGAGGCTGTCTTTGATATCGGGAGACATATACTTGCAAAGACTCAAGGGTTCAAAGAGATAGAATATAAGACAATAGCAAAAGAGCTTGGAGAAAGAGGGATTATTTCAAAGGAGCTTTCTGATACCCTTTATGTTATGGCTGGATACAGAAATCGTATGGTGCACTTTTATAGAGAGATAACTCCTGAAGAACTTTATCAGATTGTTGTTAATAATCTTAAAGATTTAGAGTGGTTTATCAGTGAAATTGTAGCCTTTATAAGAAGTTATGAGAAGAGTAAATCAAAGCAATAATTATCTTTTAACAATAGGAACCATACATTCTGGACTGAAACCGTCTGCCTAAAATCTTGTCTGAAGAAGAAGGAAAATTAACAGTGAGTTACTCAAAAATAGGGTCACCTATTGAAAAAACTGTCAAGTATGAAATGCATACATCCAATCAGCCAGTTCCTAAAGGGTCTCTTGAATGACCATTTAATCAGTCACCTCTCCGTGCTTCTTAATGAGCACACTAAATTATTGGATACCGACACTGATACCCAAGAAGTCTTTGACTTTTGGGGACCCCTTCTCAATCAGGTATTTTCGATACTTTATTATCCAAATTTTTTGAAATTTCGATATTCCTCTATACATTTTTCTCTGAGGCAGTCAAAAGGGAGAGGAATATGTCTACAGGAACTACCATTGTCTCTCCTCTCCCCCCTATATCTTCTTTACTCAGAAAAATGTATTTCTTCACAGGCTCTATCTTTCTCATCTTTATTTCGCTGACATGAGCTCTATATTTTACCTCTATCCCTGAATACCCACCGTCTTCTTTCAGAATCGCGTCCATCTCCCTTCCACTTTTATCGTAATAACTCCATAAAAATGTCTGGGCTTTTTTTGAAAACGGAATCTCCCGATGCATTAGAAGATGGGAAATAGCGATGCCCTCCACCACTTTACTTTGCAGCTCCTCATCCTGTATCGTGTTGGTGATTATATTCCAGATTTCATCTCCTGTAAGATAGCTCTTTACTGAATGGAAAACTAATGGATCAAAGAAATAGACCTTCTTGTCTCCTTTCCATTTCGGCTCTTTCTTATTGAAATCATAGGCGTACAAAATAAAACTTATAAAGGACTCCTCTAAGAATTCGAGATAATCAATGGTAGTGATGTGAGTCCTGTCTATCTCCCTGGAGAGTCTTGAAAAGCTGTATCTTGAGCCGTATCGTTCCACAATTGCCTTCAGGAGCTGTCTAGTTATAGTCTCCTGCCTATGGAGTCGGGAAAGGTCACCTAAAATATCTCTAATAAATATCTCGCTAACCTGTGGCTCTATAATCTCTTTGCCTTCTGAATAGCGTTTGGTGAGGTAATGGTTTATAACCCCTGGGAACCCTCCTGTTATGAGATATATCTGGAAAAGATAGCCCAGTTCTCTCTTAAAATGAAGGATCTTCAAGGTCTCCTTTCTTATATCCTCCATACTATAAGATAGATCAATAAAAGATTCCTTCAGCAGAGGCTTCATTCTATTAAGTGATTCGCAGAATTCATCACGTGTGATCATTGAAGCTATGAAATCAGTAGATTGGAGGACAAATTCTCTGAAGGAAAGGGATTTTATATAGTATTCATTACCCTCAAGACCTCTTCCCGGAAGTAACTCTACCTTCTCCCTTAGCTTTACCGCGCTTGAGCCTGTAGCAAGAATAACCCCTCTTTTGGTGATCCCTTGGTCGGCCATATATTTAAGTTCTAAATTCCAATCTTCAATTGAGGTAATCTCATCCAGAAAAAGATATATTTCAGCAGAATCTCTTGTTGAATTTATGAAATAGTCTATAGCGTTTCTCATCTCTCTTCGAGAAGTAAAGAAATCAAGGGAGAGATAGAAAATATCCTTGGGTGGTACACCATTTTCAATCAGCTTTTTTACCGTGTATTTGAGATAGGTAGTCTTACCAACCTGCCTCGGTCCTCGGAGAATAAAAATGTCCCCCTTCTTAGGCTCTATCCACTTTCTCTTAAAAAAAATTGGCTTGGCCTTCTGGAGACCGTGGTCATACCGAATAAATTCGGCTCCATGCTTCCACCAGGGATTCTGACTTATTATCTCAGCAATTTTTGCCATTTAGATACTTTATTATCCATATTTATTACAATTTGGATATTTTAGTATCTAAATTAGTATAATTGGAGTAAATTGTCAATCGCATGTATAAGTTAAAGACATTTGCGACATTCCTCCATTTGCGATCAAATACTCTACAGGGCTTTTTAATCCCAAGGACTTATGAGGTCTCTGGGTATTATAAAATATCAAATAATCAGCAAGTCTTTGATTAAAGGATGGTTTATCATGTATTACATCAAGGTTATTATCAATGAACCCCTCCTGGATAATTCTATTATATCTTTCAATGTAGGTGTTTATCTTTGGACAACGAGGACAGGAGAAGAGTTCTACTAAATACAGGATATGCTCTTGCATGATGATCCACTATCCCTTAATGTCACATATGTATCTTAACCTTAACTTTTTCATTACCTGCCTGCTTTTCTATTTGATCATATTACGTATTTGAGGAGGAGTTACGGTTTAATTGTATTTTTCAGGTTAAACAATGAATAATACACCTTTTTTTCTTTTACAAGATTTTTACAAAAAAGACTTTATACACTACAGATGAATATATGTAAAAATATTTTTCAAGATTACACAATAGTTGATTGCAAAATCTATTATTTATCAGTCATCTCAAAGTTCTTGATAAACTGACCTATCTGAATGCCGAGATATACACATTTAATTCCGTCCATGCATTCATCGGCATCCTTCTTCTCAAGATGAGTTGTCAGTTCGTGCTTGTCTTTCTTAAATTTAACAATATAGGCATTTTTTGTCGTATCGAAATCCACGCTGACTAAAACCCCGTGCTTTGTAATTTGGGGGTACATCTCAATAATCTTGTCCTTTAATGCCACGTTTGTGTATCCCATACAACCTCCTTTCTACATTGAGATTATTGCAGTCTGCAAATTATAGAAGCCGATAAGGATATGCGCGCTTAGTCCATATGTTTTTAGGGTCTCGAACATTCAGTTGCTCATACGCTTCTTTCAATGGTTTAGGGCTATGCGTGCTCTTATAGAGACACACTCCTCTTAGATAAATAGCCTCAAATGATAAATCACTTTGCGGATACTCCAATATAAGCTTATTTAAGCTTGCAAGAGCGCTATCGAACTGGTCGGCATCTAAATGCACCTTGGCAATTCCTAAGAGCAAGAATGGAATTAATTCTTCAGGAGGAAGAAAACCAACAGTTCGATGGTGCTCCTTTCCATCAGAATCAAGTACTATGATAGAAGGTGTCCACTTTACATTAAAATCAGTAGCAATCGGCTGTTCATCAAACCTGACTTGCAGAGGTATTACCGTTTCATTTATGAATTTTATGATTTTTTCATTTGCATACGTGACCGCAGCCATTTGTTGACAGCCAATTCAGTTAGGATTAAAAAAATCAAGCAAAATTGGCTTCTTCTGTGTCTTGGCTTTTACCAAAGCGGTATCAATTGAACTTTCCCATCTTATTGTATCTTTCATAATTTTTTCCCCTTTAATTTTTATCGCGCCTTGTCTAATCGATCATACCGGTAATATTGATTACTATTACGTTTGTTCAAGAAATCCGTTTAATTTTCCAACTCCTCTATTATGATCACTTAGTCTGCACTTGTAGTTTAGTCTCAACAAGAACTCTTACACTTACATGCAATCGAAGCCTTTTTTGAAATCTTTTTAATCATCATAATATTATCCCTTTCTATGTGCTTGTTTTGGTCTTGCGTCGATACCAAGCCTCCTTTATTTTAAAAAACATTTCTATGTGATCAGCTTTTTCCCCTCAATCCCAAAGGCATGTTTAAAACGCATCATTGTAAATATAAAACTATATCTTCTTCAGATCATGCTTTACCATCTGTATAATCATATGCCTCAATTCTTTTATTGTTTTTAATTCGATCTGTCTTATTCTCTCGGGGCTAACGCCAAACTCTTCTGCTACCTCCCCCAATGAATAAGAATGGTCCTCACCAATTCCATATCTTCTTCTTATAATCTTTTCCTCCCTTGAAGATAGTGAACATAGAATCTTGTCAAGTTTTTCCTTTATATCATGCTTTATTAAGAAATCAAGTGAGGTCGATATCGCTTTATCTTCTATTAAGCCTATTAGTTGATTGTTTCCTTTACCTAAAGGTGTTTCCAGTGATACAGGCTCCGTGGATATGTGTAGCATGTTGGCTAGCATTTCAATCGGGAGTTCCATTCTTTCTGCAACCTCAAACGACATCGGTTCTTTTCCTACCTCTTGCAGAAACTCTCTAGCAGTTTTTATCGCTTTAATAATAGCATCAGTTTTATATGCGGGTATTCTTATTGTTTTTGCCTGATGTGCAATGGCTTTTGAGATTGACTGTTTGATCCACCATGTCGCATAAGTGGTGAACCTGAAACCAAGTTTATAATCAAACTTGTCAATGGCTTTCATAAGACCGATATTCCCTTCTTGTATAAGATCTGAGAAACTAAGTCCCCTCCCAGCCTACCGTTTGGCAATATTTATAACAAGCCGCTGATTAGATTCTATTATGATAGTTCGAGCTTCTGTTATTTCCTGTTCTACCTGCATTATAAAACGCTGTGTTTCTTTAATTTCACCGGGTCTAATGTCATACAGGTTTTCTCTTTTCTAGGTCTCATCTTCAGCAGATTTTTTCAATTCTTCTAATAATGAACTCATGACTTTATCTTTCAATCTAAGACGTAGCAACCTGTCAAGTATCTGGCCTCCGATATTTTCGAGCACCCTATTGAGTATTTCACTTTTTTTATTCGATTCATTAGAGTCAATAGAAAGTGATTTTGTTATTGTATTCAGGGCGGTTATTCTTTTGAGATATTCATTTCTTTTTTCTTTCAGATATCGAATTTCTTCTATAATTTCTAAAAATTTTTTATCTCTGTCTGTCTGCTTCCTGCTGTTTTGTTTCCATCGCTTTCAATAATAGTATCGAGTGGTATTTCTTCATTCATTACTTTCTTACTCAGCGCAATGATTTTATCCAGAGTAAAGGTCAGTAAAAATAATAAACGGTAAATTTTGTCTTTTCCGTCTTTTATTAATTTTGAAATTTCTATTTCACCTTTTTTGTCAGCAGGGCAACTTTCGAACATCTTTTAAATAAATGCCAATAATATCTTTTTCGCCATTTTGACGGTAATAATTTCTTTGTGCATTTATAGTTGCCTCATCAATCAGATTTTCATCTAATGAAAAGACACCAGCTTCAATTGAGTCATTGTTGAAATAGTCAGAATAAATTTTCATGAATTATTATGAACTTTTCTGTCCTTGCATGTTTTAGAAACCATTGTTTCTCGTTTTCAGGCTCGGGCCTGCATACAGGGCAATACAATTCCCCCTGGTCCAGGAGGCAGACATGCCCTCATTCAGGACAGCAAAGACATTTGTCAATAGGCTGATTACATCGAGGACATTTTTTTCCCATGCTATACTTGTATTAGGAGTGCACTTCAACTTCGAAAATTTCTACTCTTTTTTACAGAGCTTATAATTATTGATAAAACCTTTCTTCTGTCTGATATTGTCATCCCGGCTATATCTGCCCAGAAAAAAAAGCTAGGACCGCTGAAGAACTTGCCCGAAGAATCCCGATGATTTTTATCCCATAAATCTTCAATTGATCGAAGTATGACTTTCTCTGCAAGTTCTTTAATAGCCATTGCTTCTCCTTTATTGTCAGAATTGTCTTACTGCCAGCAACCGATAGGCCCCTTTGCATAAATCTTCTGCTGCAATTCCCGTACTTCATTTTCGATCTTCGCTAAATCCTCTCCCGTCGTTTTTGGGTTGCGGGCAGCCTCAAAGTATTCAAATCTCTTGTTATGCAGTTCCTTTCTAAGTCCAGCAGTTTCATCAAAGAACTTCTGGCATTCCGGACTCTGTGACCAGTAGCCACGTCCCATCATACCTGGCCCCATGCCATAGCCACCCATCATTCCGCGCCCCATCATGCCCGGCCACATCATTCCTGAACCCATCATACCCGGACCCATGCCATAACTACCCTGTCCTATATAACTACCGCAGTAAGGACAGTAGTTATAGCTATCCCGTGAATCGGGATCATCAGCATATACAATGCTGGTTGCTGAGAAGATTGCTATGAAAGCAATTATTAGTGATACTTTTTTCATCACAAACCCCCTTCATTAATTTATTGTTTTACGTCTTACGTGGTTCCCCTGATATGAAAACCATGACCTCATCGCTTGGATTTGAAAGTCTTCCCCTTTTCATGCCTCTACCAGATCGATAAACTTTTCGTTGATGCAATTCTTGGGCTGGTGGATATTTTTGCATAGTGAATTATCGGGGAGAAATTGTGTCTCCTGCGGTAATCACGCATAAACTTCATGATAGCTAACTGATCTTCCTGTAAAGCCCCTATTCCTTCCCTCTTCAACAGGTTATTGGCAATGCTTTCACTCCATTCTTCGAGTTCAATGAGGGAGCTTTCATCATCCATAGCAATCTGTTTTTTACTGTATTCCGGTATCGACATGTCAATCATCCCCTTGCTTTCGCCTCAGTGTAGTCGGCATAGTCCTGCCGTCTGTGGCAAACATAAGCTTCGTTAGGGTACGTTTAATTTCTTCCTGCAGAATCAGGCGATGTCTCTTGACGTTCCTGAGGTTTTCACAGATACCGCTGACAATTAGAGAAATAAGATAATATCTCCGATACTGCTTCGATCCTGAAGCAGTATCAGTATCATAATCAGAATCAGTCTGTAACCCCAGTATATTAACCAGAAGACTCTTCATCATTTTTCGAGTTCTTTGATAGCATCGTATAATGCATCTTTAAAAGCTTCACAATATGTATTGTCCATGCACGAATCTGCATCGTCTTTCGATAACTTTACTATTCTTTCCTTCTTGTTCTTAAGAAGTTTTACAATCCATGCATTTTCGGCTACATCAAATCTCAGACGTGGAGATATGCCGTACTTTAAAATTTCTGGGTACATATTAAGAATTTTGTCTTCTAATGCAACTTGTGTGTAACCCATTTTTTTCTCCTTTCTTTAATATAAATTTAAATTAGTTAAAGCATATCCTTTGCATGATTCTTATTTCACGATTTATTGCATTAGCCTCCTTTCCTTTGCTATTCGCAGCATCCATAAAAACATTTACTCTGATTTCTTCGTTTTTATTGTTACGTTTCATAATCATTTTTTTTCATTCTAATATCTTCGATATTTATTGTTATATTTTTACCATGACTCATCGAGTAATAATATAGGGAGAATTCTCTTTTATTTGTGCGAAAGAATATCATTTTTTTGTAGGAAATTTTCTAATATAGTAAAAAATAAAGACCCGGAATAAAACTGACGGTGTATCATCAATCAATTTGTTGGTTTTGTTAAGAAAGCTGATGGTCAGCGTCTCGATTAAGGGCGCAAAGTTCACAAAGATAAAACCTGGTTAGATGGGTAAAAAAGAAAGCGGTTTATGATTTTTAATTAGGGGCAGAATAATCCTTTCCCCATTAATTAATTGCTCCTCTATCTCTCGAAATATCCGTCCGATAATGTTTTCAGGAATCCCGCGATGTAGTTGCCATTCATCATAAAATTGAACGGCCGCATCATGATCCTGTTTTGATCCAGTTCAGGTTCGGGGAACATGCTGGGATCAGGCATCATGCCTCCTCCCATGCCTCTGCCCATACCGCTATATACCATACCACCACCGCATTCCTCTTGGGGTCTCCGCAGCAGTGATCTTTGTTACATTTTTGCCCGCAGCCTGTGCTATATCCGAGAACAGATCGAATTTGGAGGTAAAAGGGTTAACTTCGGAACTTCTCTCATAGGCTGCGATGGAATAAGCTATTTTCTCGTAAGCACCCGACGGGTCTTTAACGCAATTAAGAGACCCTGTACCCCATCCCTCTCCAAAAAGCCAGGCGTAATCGGAACGAGAGACCCTGATGCAGACCTGCTTTGCCCCTGGCATATTCATTTCAAGCGGATTCAGAAAAGGCCACGTGGCTTGCTCAGCCAGCGGATCGCCCATTGTCGGGCCTGTGGCGCGTCCGTCCCAGAAAATGCCGCTGAACCATCCGCCTTTCACAGCGTCGTAATAAATGTTCGGACTGTCCTCTGCGTACGATGCGCATGGTGGCTTTCTGTTCCCGAATCTGTCGCGAATAGCGCCGGGCTCGACAGATCCATGGGAATTTATTTCAGGATCAGGACCTGTAAAACCCATGGAAAGATCATGACAATTGGCGCACGATTGAGTGCCATTTACCGATAATTTCACATCAAAAAAAATCTTTTTGCCAAGCTCTATTTTTTGCAGATCCGTTCCACCATTGAATTCAATAGCGGCGCTGGACGAAAAGCCAATAAGGAACGGTAAAGACAGAACAAGCAAATATTTCAAAAAATAAGTTTTTCATTTCTCTTTCACCTCAATTGATAAATTTATTTATTGTACTTTTAGTGTATTGATCTTTTTCTTTGGGCAGTTTTATATCAACGTTAACTCTCTCCATGCAAAAAAGGGAGGGATTGCTCCCTCCCCTGAATCGTAGTGTAATAATTAGGGTGTGGTTACGCTGACCACATTTGACCAGGTCGAGGCGCCGGCAGAATTTGTCGCTGCAACTCTGAACCAGTAAGTTGTGAACCGTGGCAGATTTCCGGTGGTAAACGTTGTTGCGTTAGCACCGGCCGTGCTGGTCACAAGACCCGCCGAAAATACCGAATTGGTGGCCCGCTGGATAATGAATCCTGTCTCGTTGTTTGCATTGTCTGTCCAGGTCAGAGTTACTCTGTCATTGTTGTTGTTGAACCTGAATGCATTCGCGCTCAGGTTCATGGGCGCGGCCGGAGGAAAAACACCGAATGTAGCCACGTTGGAGAATGCTGAATCAAGCGACAACGTCTGGAACCCTGCACCTTCGTTCAGGTTTGGATCTGAGTAATCCCATGTGTCGCCGACGACGTTGATAGCCTTTATCCTGTAGTAGAACGTCTGGTTGGTGTTGCCGATTGGATCGGTATACGCTGCCTGTCCTACTGCGGGGCCGGTTGAGCTTGCGATAGACACAAGGTCGGACCATGGACCATTAACGCTCGTGGCTCTCTGCATTAAGAATGCAGTTTCATTCTTTGAGGTGTCTATCCAGGTTAAATCAACACGCCGGTTGTTGCCATTGCCGATCCGGACTGCGGTAAGAGCGCTTGGCGCTTTGGGCGCAATCCCAACAACCTGCGAGCGCATCATATCCATTTCTTCATGGCTGAGTATATGGCAGTGCCAGACGTACTCCCAGCCGAAGTTGATGTAATGGTTGACGATGTCGATAGGTTCTCCGTTGGGATCGAAGGCCATAATAGGCTTCCCATCGAGTTCTGCCTGTGTGGTGTTTGCCAATATAGCGCCTTCCGGCATAGAAGGGTCAAGCAGGCGGATGCTATTGGGCAGATCAAAAGGCACGTGCGGTATTATCGGCCGCAGGGCTACGATAGTGTCTTCCAGCGGACTTATCCGCAGAGTGTCCTTCCAGCCCAGCTCGTTGGTCTCAGGCTTGCGGATGATACCATCCCATCCGACTCTGTTGAGTAGCTGTACTTCGTACAGGTGCCAGTGTATAGGGTGTGTATCAACGCCGTTGTGAGTGATCTTCCATATCTGGGTACCATCATTTGAAGAGGCGATTGGTGTTACTATCAGATTTCCATCTGTATCTTCCGGTACCTCAACACCTTTAATTATTTCGGTCGGCGGGAATGCATATGGATAGAGGATCATGTTTTGCAAGCCGGCCTGGGCATTAGGAACCTCAAGCCCTAGGAAGCCGCTCATGCGCCCGTATTGACGGTCGAATGCCTCTCCCATCTCGTCCTGGATCTGCTTGGATTGAAGCGGGAAGTTCGTCATCTGAACCCCTGAAAGAGTATCAAATGTTATCGAAAAATCGTGAATGCGGGCAAATCCATCCCTCGGTGCAGTGGTGCGGAATGAGGAGCCATATGACGAGTTGTAAGCAGCCTGACCGACGATTATCGGGTTCTGACCATCTTCGAATACACCGCCACCACCCAGACTTTTCGATTTGAAGGCATTTTGGAGCGCAACAAGGTTGAATTCAGGTGCTGCAGGCGCAGCATTGACCTTGACCTGCATTATGGTGCGGGTGTTGGGTCCATAGCCGGGGAGTATGGTAGGAACACCTCCGGTGGAAGTCAGGTCAGGCGATCCAGTGTAGTAATCATAGCGCGGGTCTCGCGCCGGGAAAGCAGCAGGTGCGTCATTATAAAGGATTAACGTCTGCCCTGCGAACTGTGAGAAATCGACTATTACATCAGCTCGTTCAGCTGGGCCGAGAAGCAGAGAGTGCTTATCTACATTGCCAGCGTTGAATAGTGTCGGATCTGTCACCCATGTTGTTACGTGGGCTGGAATAACTACAGGCGCCGGCAGGAAGCCGCCTTCAGTGCCGATCTGTATCCAGTTCGGTCCTTTCGGGCTAATGTTTTCATCGGGTGTCGGGAAGATACCTGCTGGGTCGTCTAGGGCAGCTAACACTTCAGCCTGGTTTAGAGCAACCTCGGTAGGCGCATTGGGATCTGCTACATACCACGAGAGGTTGAAAAAGCGGTCGTTAGCTACACTCAGAATACGGAAGCGATAGGACTTTGGGTCTACTGTAATGGTCGGATAGGCAGTGCCGTTGACCACGGGTGTATCATTGAATGCCTCCATACCCATAGAGTTATAAGGTGTGCCAGGCATCCAGTAGGGCTCGCACCACTCATTTGGATCGTCACGGTCTACACAGGCCTGGTCGTAGTATGGATTTGGAACAGGTCCGAAGTCGATGCTGTTTGTGGGCGGCCAGAACCATGGGCCGTACATCCAGCGGCCGAACTGGTTGATACCTTCGGCATCTTCCGGATTTTGTGCGGGTGAGTATACATGCGGAAACCAGAGGTTCCCCATACTACCCCATCTGCTCATGTCCCATGTATTGTCTTGCACAGCAAGCTGATCCATATCGGGCACGAAGGTTTTGTCCTGAATGATCAGGGGGATACCTAGACCAACGTCTTCAAGCGGACCTCCTGTACTGGTTAGCGTCTGTTCAGTATCATCGGTAAGCAAGTAGCCGGCTGCCTCGCCTGCGTAAACGTTTAGGCGTGTGATGCCCCATGAATGGTCGTGGTAGAACATCAGTCTTGCGCTTTGCTGGTTGGTATAATAGAAGGTCATTACACCGTCATTCGGGTTGCCGCTATCATCCATATCCGGCACAGGCACAACGCTGACACCCTGTGGATATGGGGTATTTTCGTTTGCTGGTGTAATCCACTGGTGTGGTGTTCCGTCGCTGATCCACGGAGAGATGCCACCGTGCAGGTGAAGAGTGGCGCGGTTTTCGGTATAGCATTCATACGGTTTGGGTATCATCCCGCACATAGGGTTCTGAGGGTCCATGAAATTCATGTGGTGATCCATATACTGCCCCGGACCCGAACCCATAACAGTTGTGTCGACTGGGATGAACAGGTCTCCGGCTACCCCGGTCGGCAGAAGATTATAAAACTTTATCCTCACCGGTCGGTCTTTCCGGGCAACTATCAAAGGCCCCAGATAATGAGGGTTATCTACACCGTAAACGGGCTGTCCGTTGTAAAGGATAGGGCTGTCTGTGCCATTGAGATTTGCAGTGGATAACTGAACATGGGCGCCCGGAACCACGTCAGTAGAGAGTTGCACATAGCCGCGTAGCAGTGTAGGGGGAAGATCCGAGTGCATCTGCTCACGATACTGTACTACTGCGATTTCGTAGTAATCTGACCCCGGATAAGTTATAGTGTCCGGGACTGCTACCGATATGTACTGCCCCAAGTTGTTTGTACCGGAGGGTCCAAGTCCTGGTAATCCGTCTACAAACTTACGGATGCCGCCGGATATTATCACTCCATTGCAGGTTTCACCGGTCGGGCAATTGTTATCAGTGGTACATGCTGTATCTGTTGTTACTGAACATAAGCCTGGTGTTACTATTGGCAATGGGCTGTTGGCGTAATTCGGGTGGCTAAAATAATGCGGTGCTTCACCCGGCGCGGCCATGACGGCTTCGCCCATCTGCATGAGCTTGAAGCCAGCAGCTGCAGCCCGATCTGCTGCAGCTTGCCTCTGAGCGTGTGTTATTTTCTTTGCTTGGCCCGGTGGTGCTTTCTTAGGATCTGCGCCTGCAACTCCCCAGGAAAGCGCAATTAAAGCCAATAACAGGGCCATAATAATTGATAATTTTCGTCTTCCCATAATTTAATCCTCCTTAAATTAATACTTTCTTTGAATCCAAAGTCTTCGAATATTGTTCATATCATCGTCAAACGTTTCAGCCTATACCTGATATCCTTTTTTTATGCCACCTCCTTTCCCAGAACAATATTTTGTGATGATTGACTTACAATAAAGACATTACTATCAGTTTAATTTTTACTCCTCATTAGAAAGAAAGTATATCGAAAGAATTCTTGTTTTTTTGGACGAATAATGATTAAATTTTTGTAGGAAAATTTCTCATGGAGGGAAGGAAAATGACTCTTAATAAAACCAATACTTGCAGATACTAATAGAAACGGATATAAATTTTATTTTGTAAGACCATGTTTAATCGCATAATGCGTTATCTCAATATTATTTTTCATCTGCATCTTTTCAAGTATTCGTGCCCTATAAGTATATACAGTTTTTGAGCTCAAAGAGAGTTCATCTGCTATCTCGTTTGTGCTTTTTCCAGAAGCAATCATTCTCATGATCTGGTATTCTCGGTCGGATAAAGTTTCGTGAAGCGAGCATTCAATATCAGTATCAAAAGATAAGAGTAATTTTTCTGAAAAGGATGAACTTACATATTTTCCTCCGCTTAATATCTTTCGGACAGCTTTTATCAATTCAGATGAAATACTATCTTTTGTCAAATAACCTTTAGCTCCTGATTTTAAAGCTCGCAGCGCATACTGTTCTTCAGGAAACATACTCAATATGAGCACAGGGAGTTTCGGTTTCTGAATTTTTATTTCCTTCAAAATTTCAAGTCCGTCTCTGCCGGGCATTGCAATATCAAGAAGAATCAAATCATAGTCTTTTTTCCCAATCTTCTCCATCAATTCCTGTCCATTACTCGATTCATCAAAAATAAACTTATCAGGCATTTCTGAAAGAATATGTTTTACTCCTTCACGGACAATAGAATGATCATCGGCAATAAGTATTTTTATCATTTAATTACCTCCTTATAGTTCAACGGTACACTTATAATAACAGTAGTACCTTTATTCGGCATTCCTTCTATAAATACCTCTCCATTAAAGTGCTGTATCCGTTCTTTTATTCCAATAAGCCCTAATGAATGCGGGTCTATAAGTTGTTCTTTAGTAATTCCTTTACCGTTATCTTTTATTTCAAGGACTAAGTGTCTATCTTTTTCGTTCAGGTTTACAGCAAACTCTGTAGCCTCTGCATGACGGGCGATATTCGTTAGCGTTTCCTGAAGAATTCTAAAAATAGTTATAGAGAATTCTTTGTCAAGACTTTTATCCTCTATGTCTATTACCAGGCTCCACTTCAATCCTGTCCTTTCTCCAAATTCTTTAACCTGCCACTCTATTGCCGATGCGAGACCAAGATGGTCGAGGATGCCGGGTCTCAATTCACTCGAGATTTTCTGAACTGACTTAATAGCTGAATTAATAAGATCCAGACTTTTTTGGATTTTTTCTTTCAGAAGTTTATTTTCTTCCGGGAGTTTCTTTTCGAGCCAGGAAATGTCTATCTTCAGGGCTGTAAGAATGGTTCCGAACTCGTCATGAATCTCACGTGCGATATAAGCTCTCTCCTCTTCTCTTGCTGACTGAAGGTGTATATAAAGATCCCTGAGTCTTTCTTGAGACAAACGAAGTTCGCTTTCAATCTTTTTTATGGCGGTTACATCCTGAACTGTACCCATAATTCGAAGAGGAATTTCTTTCTCATCAAAAACAATTTCTCCTTGTTCGTGAATAATCTTTTCTCCACCATCAGGCATAACAATCCTGTGGTTTATCGAATATGGTTTTTTCTGATAGAACGCTTCTTTGATTGCCTCCTCCAGTGATACCCTATCATCTTGGTGCACAAAGCCGAGGAATGCATCATAGGTTGGAGTGAACTCATGGGGAGAAAGTCCGAAAATATGATAGACCTCGTCCGACCATTTCGTCTGGCCAGAGGCTATATCCCATTCCCAGTTGCCTATATGCGCTATCCTCTGGGCTTCAGAAAGACTTGCTTCGCTTTTTCGTAATGATTCTTCAATATTAAACCTGTGTATAGCTTCACCAATCAGGTTCGATATTGATTCGAGAAACTGTATAAGCGGCAAAGGAACCATTCCTTCTCTTTCATCTGCAAGATGTATTAAACCAATTGTCTTGCTACGATAACGTAGAGGTACGAGCGCTATCGACATAAAACCGCTCCGTATACAATTTCCACGGAACTTTTTAAATTCTTCCGTTGATAAGCTGTTTGCAAACATCTGCGAGTTGTTTATGTAAACAGAACCATTCGAAGTCAATACTGAAAAATCCTGAGACTCGAACCGGCCCGTAATAGCCCTGATACAGGCGCATATATCATTCTGAAGAGAAAGCATATTTTCCAGCTTCATGAATTCATCACTAAATCCCCTATATGACTCGTAGGGAATGTATCCCAGTTCATTCACAACCCTGATTCCTACACAGCGACATTTGCTCCATTCAAGTAACACTCTTACTACAGCATCAAGGTATTCCAGCCTTGTCGTCGACTTTGTGAATAATTCAAGGAGGATGTTGGTGACGGAGAGATCTTCCAATGCCTTCTTGAACTCGGTAATATCTAGCCCGATTTCCAGTATCATAGCAGAACCGTCGATATCTGTGAAAGGATAATCGTAGATTGCATAGATGTTTCCGTCAGGTCCTGTCCATTCCCACTGCTGGCTTTTTAATTGTTCGTTTAAGATCCTGAATGTCTGACATCCTGTACATGGCTCATTGCGGTTGAAAAGGTATTCGTAACAGCGCATGTCTCCAGGGTCACCGAAGCGCTTCCGGAATTCCTGGTTTACATAAAAAAAGGTATAATTCGCAGTTAGTAGACACACATATGATGGGAGCATATCCAAAACCGAATATAGACGCTGACGCTCAAGATTTACTGCCTCCTGAGCTTTGATACAGTCAGTTACATTGAGTAGAGACAGCACCAAACCCATAATTTTTCCGTCCATGCCTATTACAGGTTGGAGATTCCAGTCCCAATACGATATACCCCATTCTGGATGTTCGGCATACTCAAAAGGTTTCGCATAAGCAACATAAGGTTTACCGGTTTCCACAACTTTCCTGAAAATAGCTTCATTCTCTTCATTGGGATAAAGTTCAAAGTGATTCTTACCCGGAAAGAATTCAGGTATACATTTGGCAGCATCAGCATATGCCTTATTTACTTTAATAAAGTTGAAATCTCTGTCCATATAGGCAACAAGTACATGAATGCTTGAGAACATCCTCTCTAAAAGTTCGTTTGTTCTTGACAGTTCAACAGTCCGTTTCTGTACCTCTCTTTCAAGTTCCTCAGAGTATTTCTGAAGTTTCTGATGAAGCATGACACGCTGCATTGCTATAGCAACTTGATCAGTAATGATATTCATTAAATCTAATTCATCATCAGTAAAGCTTGTCTTTGACCGTGTACCGAAAGAGAGAGTTCCTATAACTTTACCCTGTGATATCAACGGATGACAGGCATAGGCTTTGATCCCGAATGACCGAATAATGTCAGTCAAAGGGTTCTTAGTTTCATGGATGTGCTCGCAGACCATGCGCTTTCCGTCTCGCGCTACACACCCGCAAACGGTAACGTCGTAATCAATCCACTCGATCGCCATTGCTGCCTCCTCAGGAATTCCGGCATAGGCATTAAGATGCAGCATCTGCCTTTCTTCGTCAACAAAGTAGTTGATGAAAACCTGGCAATCAAGAAAAGTCATGACTTTCCAGCATAGATCATCGACAATCTGCTGAGGGTTGTCTGTTTCCAGCAGTCTGGCTGCAATCTCGGAGAGAAGTTTAAAGCGCTCCTTACTTTTCAGCAATGCCTTCTCAGCCTGCTTGCGTTCGGTAACGTCATGGATATATATACGCACCGTGTCGAACTCCGGTGCACTATAAATGACTTCTCCGAATATCCTGTCTTTGATATTTATAAGTCGGCGGAATTCTTTTTTGTTTTTTTGTTTTAAACTTTCTAGGATTTCATCTATATCCACTGGCATGAAAGCTTTGACATTTTCTATACCAAGATCCAGTTGTTTTAAAGTTTTGACAGTAGCCTCATTATAGAAACAAATATTCCCGCAGGAGTCTACCTCAATAACCGGGTTTGGATTCAACTTCGGAAAAGAAGCAAACTTCTCAATTTCTCGTTGAGCGTGTTTTTGTTGATCAAAACTATAAATATATCCCCTTATTGAAGATTTAGATCTGGTCTTAACTTTTTTTAATTCTTTTGTAGAAATTTTCTTCTGAATATTTCCAATGTCTTTATATACGGTCTTTTTATCTTTTGTTAATCCGCTCTTTATACTCTTGTATGTTTTTTTCAATATTACTTTTTTTATCTTTTTCATTCTTCAAAGATTTTTTTGAAGGTTCTTTGACATCTTATTTCCCTGAATATATTAAATTGAGAAAATACGGATTGATACAGAAGTTTTCAAGTAAATAGAAAAACTCGTGCCCTCACTTTTTAGTAAAAGAATAACATAATACTGATAATTAGTGAAGTTATATTGTAAGAAAAATACCTACATGAAAAAGAAAAGAAGCCTTACAAAAAAATCAGAAAAATATCGATAAAATTTGAATCGATCCAGATATATATTTTTATTGTCAACTAAATTTTAAATTCAGGAGGTGGAATATAGTTAAAAAACAAATTAAACGAAGAGCAAAGAAAAGGGTGAGAGTTGAGTAAGGTGCTTTAATTAGCACCGGTTATAAAAAATAATTTAAAAAATATAACAGGAGGAAACAATAGTGCAACACAAAGATGATAAGCTTGTGCAGCATTTTAAAGAATGGCAGAGTCTTGAAAACGATACACGCAGTATTGCAGAGGATATTCAGAAAAAAACTAGTAATCCTTTTATACAGATGATCATGGAGGTAATAAAACTAGATTCTGAAAAACACAAAGTAATGCAACAGTTCGTTATAGATGCTCTCACAAAAGAAGCCGTTCACCTCTCTCCTGAGGAAATTATACCGTTCTCCGATCTTCTTGAGCGCCACATTATAGCTGAGGCAAAGTCGATGACCTTAGCAAATGCATGTGCAGTTGATGGGAGTAAAGATTATTTTGTAGACTTGGTCGTTGAGGCACTCATGGAAGACGAAGCAAAACATCATTCTATGCTCAAGATGTTCGAGCGTATCAAGGGAGGTGTATATCAATATGGGCAGGCTAAGGAAGAACATTTAACTGATCAATTTCGTTAAAGATACAAAGATTCATAAATGGTTATGATTTGATTAATCCTGAAAAAATTTTATAATGATTAAATTTAAAACGAGGTTGAGGAAATGAATATGCATGATGAAATTGCCAAGATGGCGTATTTACTTTATGAAAAGAAAGGGAAAGTTGATGGCGGAGATCTTGATGACTGGCTTGAGGCCGAAAAAATTATTCTTGGCATACAAAACGGACAGATGAGCAAGGGATCCGACATCGAAATACACGCTAACAAGAAGGGTGCCAAAAGAAAAGGCTATAAGGAAATCAGCAAGAGTTGAACTGAAGACATAGTATTTATCAGCTAAAAAAGAAGCTTAAGCAATAGCAAAAATTATATCAGCTACGCTGCAACTTCTTGTTGATATGAAGGTAGGCGATACAGCCGACATCGAGAATCTGATCGATCGTCGAATGCTCATGCGTCAATGCCAGCGGTGAAGGCGCATCCATAACTGATATAAAAATCCTTGACCGGAAACTTCTTATTGATGAAGGCAATACTGACATTGACCGAATTCCGGTATATACTTAATATAAACAACAATGAGGGATGCTCTTATGGCTTACTGTTGGAACATGATATTCTGCGGTTCTGTGAAGATACTTTTTTATATTTTTCGTATCCATATCTTTTCTCTGTAAATCATGTGCGCAAACTGTTGGCGCCAGACCGCAAACAGTCGATGACGTATTTTTGCCGGAGGTTCAGGGACTTGACGTACAGGTGTGGATTGACAACCTCCGGATACCTGGTCACTAATATTTATGCCTGATGGCATGCTGTATATCACAACCGGTAGGATCTTTGAGGCCAAACTCGCACAGGATTCAATTCAACCAAAAGGATGTATTAATCCGAGCACGGACCCTCCGAAGAATTGGGAGGTTCGGTCATGACGAAATCAATTTTATTTTGAAGGGTGGAAATTGTGGATGGCCTAAAGTGATCAATACTGGCGGAACAAAATCCTTCATAGATCCGGTAATAGTCTGGAAAGATGCGACACCTTCTTCCGGCATGACTTTTTATAAAGGTGATCTGATGAACCAATTCAGGGAAAATCTGTTTGTTGCCACGTTGCGGCGTGAATCGCTTATCAGGATCATATGGGACACTTCTGGTGGCAAAGTTATCGGAATAGAGAAGTGGTTTGCACAGCGACTCCGAGATGGTAGATTTAAAAGGATCAGGAGAATACCTAAAAATCGCAAAAGTTATTTTGGTCATGCCAAATATAACGAAAGTAGGATTTATTGTCTGTGGACAATATATGGTCAGGGGGCTCTTAGAGTCAGTGGCAAAAATGTCAATTATTACAGTCTTATTTCGGGATCGATTGGATCACATCGGGGTTAAGCACTATGACATGATTATTTTATTCACGACCGAACAAGCTTAAACTCATTTCGAAACAGTGAGTGCTGGAAAGCCTGAATTGACGGCGATGTGACTATAGTTAATATTGGTACGGACGTATCAGTTGAAACATTGAAATAGTTTCCGAGATTTGTCCATAGCGACGTTATCTTAATAAAGTAAAAACAGAAATTTTTTATAGGGAGGTTGATAAATGAAGATTGTTTTTTTTGAAGCCGAACCATGGGAATGTGACCCATGCAAGATTTTAAAAGATAACCACGAAGTAATCATGTTGAATGAACCACTTACAACAAAAAATGCAGACCAGTATGCTGATGCAGACGTTGTATCTGTTTTTATTTATTCGGATCTAGGAGCCCATGTCCTGAAAAACTTCAAAAACCTGAAGCTTATTGCTACCCGTTCGACCGGTTTTGATCATATTGACATAGACTATTGCAGAAAAAACGATATCACGGTCAGCAATGTTCCTGCCTATGGAGAGAATACAGTAGCCGAGCATGTTTTCGGATTGTTGCTTACCATAAGTCACAGGCTTGTGGATGCAATAGATAGAACCCGTAAAGGAGATTTTTCTCTCAAAGGGCTTCAGGGGTTTGATCTTCGCGATAAAACAATAGGTGTTATCGGAACAGGAAATATCGGCCGGTGTGTCATACAAATTGCGAAGGGATTTAGTATGAAAATCATTGCATACGACATAAACCCTGACGAAAAATTTTCATCAAAGCTTGGATTCCGTTATGTAAGTATTGAGGAGCTTCTCTCGAATTCTGACATTATAACATTGCATGTTCCTGCAAATGAGAAAACGTATCATTTTATATCGAAAGATGAATTTGACAGGATGAAACAAGGTGTGGTTTTGATAAACACGTCAAGGGGTAGTATTGTGGATATCCAGGCACTGCTCCATGCACTTGCTGAAGGAAAGGTATCTGCAGCGGGGCTTGATGTGCTACCTGGAGAGCCTGCGATAAGAGAAGAGGCTGAACTTCTCAGATCTATTTTTCAGAGAAAATATGACCTTGAGACACTCCTTGCGGATCATATTCTCCTGCGCATGAGGAATGTCTTTATTACGCCTCATAGTGCATTCTATACACGTGAAGCCGTTGAAAGGATACTTGTAACCTCTGTGGAAAATATTGTCTCATTTATCGAGGGCAGAGCGCAAAACATTGTAAATAAAAAATAAATTTTAAATCGGAAGGAAAAATTTATAATGCTCAGTAGTATTAAATCACTTTTAAAATTAGTGTTAGCTACATACTCATGTAGCTAAAGCTCGTAGACTTTGTGGTGACGGTTTGGTGGCGGTTTCAAATCAATTCTGGTTTATATGAGAAATTCGTAAGTTGTTGATATTGAAGAATAAGGAACGTTATATAAAAAAATTAGAACGGCCTGAAAAAGTTAAGATACATATGCGACATTAAGGGATAGTGGATCATTATGCAAGAGCATATCCTGTATTTAGTAGAATACGAGGATTTTATAGTAGGAGGTTTCAGGATATGCTTTGTAGTCTCAGGAGATTTTCAAGGGATGAGGTAGCACAGCATAGGATGAAGATAATAAAGTTTTATGAGGAATATGGGGAGAAGGCAACAAAGGATGCATTTGGTGCAGACCGGAAGGTAATAAGCCGTTGGAGAAGAAGGCTAAAAGAAGGAGGAGGCAGCCTTGCATCTTTAATTCCTTATTCAACAAGACCTTGCAAGGTAAGAACTTCGAATGTATCTGAGAAGATTATCAAATTCATTAAGGAGCTAAGGGAGAAGCATCCAAGACTTGGGAAGGAGAAAATAAAACCTTTTCTTGACAAGTATTGTATTGAGAACGATTTAAGAACTGTCTCAGAATCCACAATTGGCAATATCATGAAGAGGTGCAAGTTTTTCTTTCAGAAGCCTGGTAGGATATACCATGACCCTAACAGCAAATGGGCACAGGATAAGGTAAGGAGGGCAAAGAGGCTTAAGATAAAGCATCCTATGAAACCAGATGATTTTGGTCATAAAAAAACAGCACACAATACCAATTCATCTCGAGATATTGGGGTATATTGAAAATGTGTGTAAAAACTCTCCACCCGAGGCTTTCGTCTTTGTAAATAAGAACACAGGATCATATTATAGAGAAACTACCCTTGGAAGAATCTGGAAAAACTCTCTGAAAAAGGCAGGTCTTAGATATATTAAATTATATGATGCTGCTAGACACAGTTTTGCAAGTCAGCTTGTAAATTCCGGAGTACACTTGAATATCATTTCGAAACTTCTGGGTCACAGCAATATAAAAATGACACAACGATACGCCCACGAAAATATCCAGAGTTTGAAAACAGCAACGGAGAAAGTTTCTATATCGACTGTCCCCAGAGGGCAAAATGACGAAAAAAGATCCTTAAAAATCAAGTTGTTACATCAACAGACTGAAGGATCAAATCCTTTCGGCCCGACCAGAAAGAATTAGCCTCCTATTTTTGACATCGATTTCCTGTAGCTATTTTGAATTACTTCCAAGAAGGGGTTAGAAGTCTGAGATAATTTTGTTATATTAATCGAGTGTCCTTCGGGTTTTAGTGCTATGGATAAATTTATAAGCCTTTCAATTTCTCTGTCTGAAGCATTACTCCGGAGAGGATATTTTAAATCAATTTCCGTTTCTGAAAAGAGGCAGGGCCTTAATTTACCGTCTGCTGTCAAACGCAGACGATTACATTCTTTACAAAAATGTTTACTGATCGGACTTATAAACCCTATTACACCATGAGCACCTTTAAATTTATAATATCTAGCAGGTCCGGATTTTTTCATTTCTACGGGTAGAAGAATATCTACTTTTTTCACTATTTTTTTTATTTCTTCAGCAGAGATAAATTTTTCTTTACTCCACATTTCTTCAGTCCCAAATGGCATAAATTCAATAAATCTTACCTGATAAGGATGATCTAAGGTGAGTTTTGCAAAATCAACAATTTCGTCATCATTCAACCCCCGTATTGGAACCATATTAATTTTTATTGGCAAAAGGCCGGCTTTTTGTGAAGCCTTTATACCTTTCAACACCGCTTCAAGAGATCCACCCCTCGTAATTATTCTATATTTATCATGATTTAATGAGTCAAGACTTATATTTACTCTGTCCAGACCAGCATCTGCAAGTTCTTCAGCATGTAGATCTAAAAATATTCCATTTGTTGTCATGCTTAATTCTTCTATCCCCTCTATATCCTTTATCATTTTTATAAGTTGAACAATATTTTTTCTTACCAGGGGTTCACCTCCTGTTATACGAATCTTTCTTACCCCTATATTTACACATATCCTTAAAATTCTGACTATCTCTTCATATCGAAGAATGTCTCTATGTTTAAAGGGTTTAAGGCCTTTACTCGGTACGCAATACACACAGCGCAGATTACACCTATCGGTTACAGATACTCGCATATAATCGATGGTTCTATGAAAATTATCTTCAAGCATGTAAACTTTATTTTTTGGTATTGGCGAGCTTTTCTAAATATTTAGTAGCATTTTCAGCTTCCTTAGAGTTAGGATACTTTTCCCTCACTTGTTCGAGGAGTATCTTTCCTGTTTTTTTATCTCCGATCTCAATAAAAGCAAGCCCTTGTTTTAAAATTGCGGCAGGCACCTTTGGACTTTTTGGGAATTTCTTTAGGAAGGTCTCGTAAGACAATATGGCACCTTCAAAATCTTTTTCACCATAGTAAGTTTCGGCAATCCAGAAGTAGGCATTATCGGTAAGCTCATCTTCAGGATATGCTTTTATAAATTCCTCGAATTTACTGCGTGCTTCCTTATATCTTTTATTTTGGAGCATATCGTATGCATCATCATATTTTGCCTTTTTGTTATCTAAAACAGGGGCTTCATTAGGATGTTTTCCCTCTTTTGAAATATCCTTCTCGGTTTTTACATATTTTTTTTCTTCTTCCAATAATTTTTGTTTTGAAGTATCAATTTTTTGTGAGACAAGCTGACTCTGTGTTTCTAACAGAGTCAGCCTATCCCTCATCTCTTTTAGTTGAGATTCCAACCCGGTTATTTGAAATTTTATTAAATCTATTTCCTCATTAGAATTTTTTAATGTTTTTTCAAAGAAATATTTATTTTCTTCAAATCTACCACTAAGATTTTGGAGGTCTTTTGCTAAACTTGAAAGAGAAGATTGTATTTCAGCCTGGTTTTGCCTTAATGCATTGAAAGAATCTTCTCTTACAATCCCTCCTGTTTTTTCTTTTAAACTGTCAATTTCACTTTTTAAGGTAAGGTAATCACGATGAAGTCTATTTATATCCTGAGATAGTAAATTAACATCCTGTGTAGTTGCACATGAGGTTAATAACAACGAAATAATAAATAACAAATAATAAAGAGATACCTTATAGTTCATTTTTGCTACCTCAAGACAACAAAATGAGCCCTTCTATTTTTTGCCCAGCATTCCTCAGTCTTTTCTGTGCAGAGTGGCTTTTCTTCGCCGTAACTTATTACTTCTATCCTGTTAGAAGATACTCCAAGTGCAACGAGATAATCTCTTGCAGCCTTTGCCCTTCTATCTCCTAAAGCGAGGTTATATTCGTTTGTTCCTCTTTCGTCACAATGTCCTTCGATTGAGACTTTGGCGGATTGGTTTTTTAGTAGCCATGTAGCAATACGTTCTAAAACAGGTTTTGCATCGGGACGTATATCATATTTATCAAAATCAAAATGAATATCCTTAAATACATCCTCTTCTTCTTTATAACGTGGTAGTTCCTCCTTAGTTTCAATCTTTGAAATTTTTTGTTCCATTATCCTTTCTTCTGGTTTTAACATTGGTGTAACCTTTTCTGATTCCTCAGAAACTGCAGGTTTTTCTGGCTGTACAACTTTTCTTGGGGGGCAACCTGTAACAATAAGCCCGAATATCAATAATAGGAAAACAAGATTTTTTTTCATAACACCCTCCTTTTAGTAGTTTTATGCAAGCAATTTTAAAAACTTAATTAATTTAAAGACCATCTTGGACTAGAGCTCTTCAAATTTTTGGGTGTAATTCTTTTTTGAGCTTCTCCATTTGCTCTCATAATATAGATTCCCTTAGTGCCGTCCCTATCTGAACAAAAAGTGATGTATCTACCATCCGGAGAAAAAGAGGGGTCTTCATTATTGCCTTCCGTTGTCAATTGTGTTAATCCAGTTCCGTCAGGATTAATAATGAATATCTGGTTTTTTCCAATTCTACCTGTAAAGACAATTTTATCTCCATTCGGCGACCATGCGGGAGAAGTATTGTAAGAACCTTCAAATGTTATCCTTCTCAAATCTTTTCCGTCCCTCTGCATAATATAAATTTGAGGACTACCACTTCGATCTGAGACAAAGGCAATATATTTTCCATCAGGTGAAACTGATGGCGACACTTCTATCCCATAAAATGATGTCAATTTTTCAACTTTATTATTTTCTAAATTCATAATATACAGATCGGGTGTTCCGTCTTTTGAAGAAGAAAAAGTAAATTCATAGCCGTTAGGTAAAAAATCCCCTGCAATATTAGTTCCCTGCGAGGAAAAAACCTTTTTTTCGCGCATATTGTTAAAGTCTACCAAAAAAATTCCCCATTGTCTATTCCTTTCGGCTGAAAAGATAATCTTTATTCCATCAGATGACCAGCGAGGGGAAATTATAACATTGCCCTTTAGTCCTGTTCTTGTAATTCTTCCCCCGTCCCAGTCCATAAGATATAGTTCCTTTTCACCTCTATCTTCACCAATAAAAGCTATCCTTGATCTAAATATTCCTTTTTTACCTGTCAGCATCAAATAGATATCATTAGCAACAGCGTGGGATAGTTGTCTTATCAGATCTTTTTCAGCTTTATATTCTTTGCGTAGTATTTCCTTCCCCTCAAAGACATCATAAAGAGAGACCTTAACAATCAAATCATTTTCTTCAATCTTACTAACCCCTTTTACAACCGCCTCAATTCCAAGGGGAAACCAATTCGCTGGATTAAAAGTTTGCGATGGCTTCTCAAGATAAGCCGCTTTATCTATGCATTCAAAAAGACCTGTAAATTCGAGATCGTTTCTTATTATATCAGCAATTTCTTTACCCGACTCGCCAGAGAAGTCATGAATACCGAGTAAAAGCTTTTTGAAGGCTGGAGATTTTATATCTATATATACTTTTGCCTCTGAATTCGATTTCTTTATAACCTTTTTATTGAATGAAGCAGAGTAAGGCATAAACAATAATAAAAGCAGGAAGAAGATAAAAACTTTTACTTGTAAATTTATAATCTTAAGTTTATTCATGGATAGAACCGGACACCTATTTCCATTTCATGGGGTGGTGGCGATAAAGGGCTTGCCTTTGCAAGTGCCCTTATGGCAGATTTATCAAAAAGGGCATTGCCAGAGCTTTTTTCGATGCCCTGAACAATGGCGGTCCCATCTTTTAGTATTTTTATAGAAATAATTGCTTCAATATCTTTCTGTCCTAAATCCGGATAAACCCAATGTTCCCATATTTCTCTTGATATTTTTGAATAATAGTCACTGAATATAGAACCATTCGCCTGTGAGAGGTTCTGGGATGATGTTTGCGAATCTGCATTGTTTGCCTTGAGGGATATAATTGATCGCAATTTTACTATTCTTTCAATTTTTTTCTTTGCTGCTATTGCCGTGATTTTATCCTCGATAATTTCTCTGCCGTTTGATATTTTTTCTTTCTGGTTATTAGCATATTTTGATATTTTTTCGGTCTTTCTAATTGTATCGACCTTACCCAGCTTTTTTGTTTCCTTCATAACATCAGGTGATACAAGGTTAACAATATATGGAGTGGGAACATGGACATAATTTGATTGTTTTACAGCAGTGGTAGCTAAAAGGATTAGCAGAAGATGTAGAATAAATGATATGAAGGTTGTTTTCTGTAGGCTTGGCTCTATCATTTCAGGCTTATCTTGGGCTCCGTAATCATGCCAAGTTTTTCTATGCCTGCTTCTTTTACCTCACTCATAACCTGAACAACAAATCCATATGGTACATCTTTATCTGCCTTTAAATAAACATTCGGATTTAACTTACTTATGGCTTCAAGCTTGCGCTTCATTTCTGAAATTGAAACGGGATTGTTATTCATATAAATAATTTTGTTCTTTTTTATTATGAGTGTTATTCTCTCCTCAGGTGTTAAATCCTTACCTTTTGCCTTTGGAAGATCTACATCTATTCCCTGCTGGAGTAAAGGGGCTGTGACCATAAAGATTACCAGTAAAACAAGCATCACATCTACAAAAGGTGTTACATTTATTTCTGATAAAACCGTTTTTTCTTTATTGAACCTCATTTTTGCCTTCTGTAAAGAGATAAAGAAGATCTTCTGAAAAATCTTCCATTTCTATTATCATCCTTCGTGCCATGCTTAAATAATAATTATATGCAATTACTGCTGGAATAGCAGCAGCAAGACCCGCAGCAGTTGCTACGAGGGATTCTGCTATTCCTGGAGCAACAACGGCAAGTGAAGCGGCACCTGTTGCTCCTATTCCTCTGAAGGAGTTCATAATACCCCATACCGTTCCAAAGAGTCCTATAAAAGGCGTTGTTGAGCCTGTGGTGGCAAGGAAACTCAGATATTTTTCGAGCTTTGCGGATTCGAGGGCATTATATCGCCTTAAAAGTCTTTTAATCTCAGCTTTTTCTTTTTTTGATATTTCTGTGTAAACTGCCCTGAAAACATTAGCAATTGGGCTAAGGGTTAAGCTTCTCGTTGATTGATAAAGATTTCTAAGATCATTTGTTGATCTAAATAATCGTGTAAATTGTTCTGTTTCTTTTACTGCCTTTGAGAGATATCTCTGTTTAAAAAAGATTATCGCCCAGGATATTATTGAGAAAAAGAGTAATATGAGCAAAACACTTTTAACTACAAAACCTGCCTGTAAGATTAAATGAATTATAGAATCTTTCATTAATACTCCCTATTATATCAATAATGATTTTTTCTATAAACTTCTTCTTAAAAAATTTTGAACTAAAAAGTCAAATTAGCTTTCTGTTATAATAACTTAATTATTTTAAACTGAATAGTGCAGATATTGCTCAGAGACAAATTCGTCTTACGTGACCGTTGTCCGTAAAAAGATGTTTTTTATACGGATAACGATTAACGTTAATTAATATTTGGTACACCAAGAATAGAAGAATAAATTTTTTTACAACATCCATATTTATTTGCCCTGCATTTTTCGGGGCAAATAAGTTAAATTGATTCAGGAGGGGTGGCCGAGTGGTTGAAGGCGACGGTCTTGAAAATCGTTTCTCCCGTAGCCCGGGAGACGTGAGTTCGAATCTCACCCCCTCCGCCAGTTTTAAATTGTCGATTAATGCATTTTGGGTTAATTACCTCCTCTTTTTAATATGGCGATAAGGTCATTTTTATTTAAGTGGAACTCCTTTGTAAGAAGTTCAACGGTTAAACCTGTCTGTTTGAGCACCTCTCTTAAATAATCTTCGTAAGTAGTGCCTTCTTCCCAGCATCTTTGAAAATAATCCTTGAGTATTTTAGCAAGGCCTTCTGAGGGAATTCTGAAGCCTTTTCTTGTTGCTTCTTTTTCCCCAACACTTTCCGGAATACCTATTACAACGATACTCTCATCAACAATAATAAATCTTATGTTGGTTGCAATTGCACAAAGGCTGAATTTAACGTCAGCACCTGCTTTCGAATAAAGAGATCCTATATGTAATCTGTCATGGAACTTTGGTAAAAGATATCGTACCTTTATACTACTGGCTGTTAATTTTTCAATGTTGTGAACTATGTCCCTAACCCTTTTTTTATCCTCCCCCAACGGGAATCTTCCTGTTATAATTCCAACAACCTCATTTTTTGCTTCCATCATTGCATCGGTAACGGTAAGAAAGTATTCCTGTCTGGTGAGCATCTTGGTTACCTTTCCAAATTCGAGCAAGAGATTTTTTCTGCCCCTTCCTTCTTTAATGCTGTAAAGAAGAAGTATAACGGTGGCAAGAAGTAATATCGACTCAAGAATTAGTAAAAGAGTTTCTATGTTCATTTAGTAATAAATTTAGATTAAAAGTTAGTATAATCTTTTTAAGATTTTATTTCACATCATAGCAAATTTTTTATTTCAATGGAGGGTGTTTTTGGTTACATGAAGCATTTTTAAATACTTTGAAATCTCCTCATAAGTATTTTTAGTTTTGATCTTTAAGGAATAACTTTGTTAAGGGTATATTCGACAATTCCTGAGGCACCTGCAGTTTTGAGTTTAGGAATAATATCACGAACTATCTTTTCATCAATAATTACTTCGAGTGCATACCAGTTTTCATCTGTCAGTTGTGAGATAGTTGGCGAATGCATAGCAGAGAGAAGGCTTAAGACGCGCTTTAGCGACTTAACATGAACATTCATTTTAAGACCTACCTTCTCTTCAGCAGCAAGTGCTCCTTTAAGAAGTAAAACTATATTTTCCATCTTTTGTCTTTTCCACTTATCCTGCCAGGACTTTTTGTTCGAAATAAACCTTGTGCTGGATTCTAGAATTGTATCAATAATCCTCAGATTATTAGCCTTTAAGGAGGTACCAGTTTCTGTTAGCTCAACAATCGCATCTGCAAGATGAGGTGGTTTAACCTCAGTTGCACCCCATGAAAAATCTACTTCTGCTTTTATGCCTTTTGATTTGAGATACCTTTTAGTAAATCCGACAAGCTCTGTTGCAATCCGTTTTCCGTTCAAATCCTTCAAAGAACGAATTTTTGAGTCGTTCGGAACAGCAATGACCCACTTTACAGGCCTCAAGCCTTCCTTTGCATAAATAAGTTCGGCTACCTCATGGACAGAGGCATTTTGCTCCAGAATCCAATCTTTACCTGTTAGCCCGCAATCAAGGATGCCCGCTTCTACATATCCAGCCATTTCTTGTGCTCTTATCAACATTGCTTGAATTTCGGAGTCATCAAAAGTAGGATAGTAGGAGCGAGTTGATATAGTAATATGATATCCAGCTTTCCTAAAGAGTTTTAGTGTAGATTCCTGCAAACTACCTTTGGGTAAGCCAAGTTTTAGTAATTTGTTCATCTTATTATCCTTTCATTACTATATAAAGTTTATACTTAATATTATTATGATATAATAAAAGTTTAAAATTAAAATAAGAATATAAAATGTAACATAAGTCAGAATTTTTTACAATGCATAAGTTATTCTCTCCCTTCATAGACATTTTAAAAAACTGCGATAAAATATCTCGTATTTATAATCTTTTGGGTTCATCATCAGCTCTTTTATTTGCAATTTATGATAAACCGTTCGTTATTTTTGAATTTACAGAGGAACTTGCGGAAGAACTATGTAGAGATATAAATTTCTTTAGAGAGGTGTTGAAAAAGCAAAAAGTGTTTTTTCTTCCTGAAGCAAATGGACCTTCGATTGCAGGGGAGAGGGCAAGGGTAGTTTATTATATGAAAAGCAACGATTCTCTTGTAACCTCTTTCAAAAATTTGTCTTCTACTGTTTGGGATAAGGCTCAGATAAGGTACAAATCTATAGAGTTAAAAAAGGGGAGAGAGATTAAAAGATCGGAACTTCAAGAGAAACTTAGGCTTATTGGATATAAGGATGTTCCAATAGTCTTAGAAAAAGGTGAATTTAGTCGACGCGGATGGCTCTTTGATGCTTTTCCTTCTACATCTGAATGTCCGCTTAGAATCGAATTTTTCGGAGATGAAATTGAAAGTATAAAGACATTTGATGTAGAGACACAAAGAACCTTAGATAATATTTCTGAATTTTTAATTTTACCTGCGAAGGAGTCTACCTCTGGCGTTTTTCTGGTAGATTTTTTGAAGGGTAAAAAATATTTTTTTTCTGATTCGATTCAAGCGAAGGATAACATTGCCGTAAATTCAATATTTTTTTCTAAATATTCTTTTGAAGGTTTTGGCTATGACGCAGGAGTTTTGTCAATAAAAGGTTTGGGCATTTTGCCAGAAGAAAGAAAGAATATTGTAGAACTGCCGTCGAAAATTAAAATCCTACAGAGAGAAAATCGCATTATTCTTATTTCATCTTCAGATGCTCAAGCTGAAAGATTGAAAGGCATTTTAAGAGATGGTGATATTATTGCACCTATAATAGATAAGAAAGAGATTTTTGAATTTGAAGGAGGGGTTTCGATATCAGTCGGCGAGCTCTCTTCTGGCTTGTTTATTCCGGGACTATTAATTCTTACCGAAAGAGAGATTTTTGGTGAAAGGATTGGTTACAGGCCATTAAAGAAATCGAGGGTATCGAAGCTTCTGGCATCACTTGATGATCTCAGACCGAATGATTATGTAGTTCATAGAGATCATGGAATAGGAATATTCAGGGGACTGGTTCGTCAGAATACAGAAGGTATAGAAGAAGACTTGATGATCATTGATTACGATGGAGGAAGATTATACTTGCCCCTGCGTTTAATTAATTATATTCAGAAGTTTCATGCTGAAGAAGGTGTAGTTCCAAAGATTGATAGACTTGGTGGGAATACATGGAAGAGGACAAAAGAGAAGGTCAAAAAAAAGGTTATGGAGTTTGCTGGAAAACTATTATCATTATACGCTGAAAGAGAGGTTCACAAAGGTATTACCTTCAGCCCTGACACAGAACTACATTATGAATTTGACAGCTTTTTCCCTTACGAAGAAACACCCGACCAATTAATGGCAATAAGAGATATTAAAAGAGATATGGAGACAGAAAAACCAATGGAAAGACTTATTTGTGGTGATGTAGGTTATGGAAAAACAGAAGTAGCTATGAGGGCAGCCTTCAAGGCTGTTTATGACGGTATGCAGGTAGCTGTGCTTGTACCAACAACAATATTATGCGAACAGCATTATAGAACCTTTAAGGCACGGTTTTCTGCATTTCCGGTGAGTATAGATTTTTTGAGCAGATTCAAATCAAAGAATCAGCGAGACGAAACGATTAAAGCTTTATCAAGAGGCGACATAGATATCATTATAGGGACGCATAGCCTTCTCGGTAATGATGTGAGTTTTTATAAGCTAGGTCTACTGATAATCGATGAAGAACATCGATTTGGTGTAAGACAAAAAGAAAGAATAAAAGAACTTAAAAAAGGGATAGACGTTCTAATTCTTTCTGCAACCCCTATACCGAGAACACTTCAGATGGCGTTATCAGATATAAGGGATATGAGTTTGATAGAAACCCCTCCCGAAGAAAGGCTTGCTGTCAAAAGCATTGTATCGATATTCGATCAAGATCTGATAAAAGAAAGTATAAAAAAAGAGATTGATAGAGGTGGTCAGGTATTTTTTGTACATAACAGGATTCATGACATACAAAAGATTGCGGATTTTTTAAAGAGGCTTTTACCTCAGGCAAGAATAGCAGTTGCTCATGGTCAGATGCCCGAAAAGGAACTCGAAAAAGTGATGTACGCATTTTATGAACAAAGGATAGACGTTCTCGTATCTACTGCAATAATTGGTTCCGGGCTTGATATACCAACTGCCAATACAATTATCATAAACAGAGCAGATCTTATGGGCCTTGCCGATCTTTATCAACTTAAAGGACGGGTAGGCAGGGGAAAGGTAAGGGCTTATGCCTATTTCCTTATACCTGGAGAAGATATTATTACAGAAGAAGCCAAAAAAAGATTGCAGGCTATACAGGAAATGAGCTATTTAGGAGCCGGCTTCAGACTTGCGTTAAAGGATCTGGAAATCAGGGGTGCTGGAAATCTTCTCGGAGTTGAACAATCGGGTCACATTCATGCAGTAGGTTTCGATCTTTACATGGAGATGTTAGAAAGGGCTGTAGCAGAATTAAAAGGAGTTAAGATCGAAGAAGAAATAGATCCTGTGATAAACTTGAAAGTAAAGGCACTTATCCCTGAAGAATATATAGAGGATGTAACACTCAGACTCAGTCTCTACAGACGCATTGCATCTTCGAAGACGGCGAGTGAATTACGCTTGGTAGAAAGGGAGATGCTGGATAGATTTGGTAAAATTCCTCTGGAAGTAAGAAATCTCCTTTCTATTATGGACTTAAAGATAATAGCTCGTGAATTGTTGATAAACAAAGTTGAGGAGGTAGATGGAAAGATACGTATATCTTTTATCCCTGATACAAAAATTGAACCGTTGGAGATACTTGAAGTTAGTAAAAAATTAGATCTAAAAATAAGATTTATAAATAGTGGATTCGAATTTGATATTAGAAGATCTGAATGGGAAGAAATTTATCAAGATATTTCGGATATTTTACATGAACTCAAAAAGGGACTCTTTACTTGTCATGATATTTCTGATACCTTTAATAAGGTTTAAAAATCTGCTGAATATGGAGAAGAAAAAATGAAAGCGTATAGATTGGTTATCTTCATTGTTCTATTTTTAATTTCATGCACGAATAAAATGGTCGTAAAAGATGCTCAGAAAGCTACTGCCCACTATCAATTAGGAGTTTCATATTTAAATGACAACAATATTCAACCTGCGTTTGTTGAATTCCAGAAGGCTTTAGAGCTTAATCCTAATGATAAAAACATCCACAATGCAATAGGCGTAATATATCTTCAAAAACTTGAAGATTATCCTAAAGCGATCAAACATTTTAAAGAAGCACTAAGAATAGATCAAGATTTTTCTGAAGCTTTAAATAATTTAGGAAATACATATGCAAAAATAGGCGAATTCGATAAGGCAATTGATGCTTACAAAAAGGCGATATCTAATCCCTTGTACAAAAACGCAGCATTGGCATTAAATAACCTTGGAATGGTATATTATAGAATTGCTAAATACGATGAGGCTATAGATTCTTTTAAAGAGGCTTTAAAAAGATTTTCAGATTTCCATTTACCTTATTATGGCCTTGCCCTTTGTTATAATGCTAAGGGGCAATATGGTGATGCGGCTAACGCAATAAGCTACGCTATAAAATTTGATCCTCTATACAAAGGTGATAAGGAAAAAGCCAAAGAGGATCTTATGGAAAAAAAATTAAAGGCAAAAGGTGAGGAAGAAAAGGATATAATTGATTACTTGGAGATTTTAAAATACTGATCTATAAAATTCGGGGCGTAGCGCAGTCTGGTTTAGCGCACCTGCCTTGGGAGCAGGGGGTCGGAGGTTCAAATCCTCTCGCCCCGACCAGAACTTTATCACTTTAATGCGATTCTGAAACGCTTTGAAATTTCGTAACATGGATATATTTGGTTATTTCAATATATACAAGTGCTGTTTGAAGCGAATCAATAAATGATGAAAGTCTTTTATGTTTCTTTTTCAGGATCTTAGCAAGCTCTATCCATTTTTTCCCTCTTTTTAAAGGATAAGCATTACCAAGAATCGTTATTGCCTCAGCCCCTGTGTAATCTTTATCTGTATTTGATCGAGTATCAATAAGTAACGAGACGGACCTGTTTTTTAATATATTTTTATATTTATGAGACGACTTTGGTGTAGCAAATACAATTCCACGTGCGTCTGGAGTTACTGCATAGGCGATAAGTGAAGTATATGGTTGACTTTCGGATTCGGTAGCGAGAACTGCGAACATTTGTGAATTATCAAGGGCAAGCAATCTTTCGGCCACAGATATGGTACCTTTACTTACTTTATTTGGTATTCGTTTTCTAATAAGTCACCTCAAATGGATTGAACATATTGTATATATTTTTTAATATTAAACTTCGATTTACAACCGTTGTAACTCATATACCTTACTTTTCCAAATATTGGTCTTTCATTCCATGCCCTATCGTGCAAGCCACCAATACTCCAGGCAATACCTGTATATCCTTTTGGATCTCTACCATCGAGTTCGTACTTGTCGTTTAGATATATTGCAATTTTAAAAGCCATTTCTGGAGATTCTGACCATTCTAAAATCTTTTTAGCCCAGTACATTCTCATGTATCCATGCATTTTCCCTCTTTTTACCATTTCTAACTGTGCTGCATTCCACAAGTCGTCATGTGTTTTAGCATGTTCAAATTGTTCAATACTATAAATATACCTCCTCCTGTCTGCTCTATGTTCATTCAATGTCTTTTTTGCCCATTCTGGTAGCCCCTCAAAATTATCATAATTCATATTATAGAAACAGTAATTATCTGCAAGCTCCTTTCTAACTATCAACTCTTCTAAAAAAGCATCCTTTGATCTTTTATCAGTATCAACATCAATAATCTCGAGAGCAATTCTCTGAGCTGAAATATGACCAAAATGAATATAAGGTGAGAGATTGGATTGTCCATTCAAGGTCGGATTATTCCTTGATTTATAATAATGAGATAATTGGTTTTTAATAAAGTCATTTAACTGTGTTCTTGCAGCTCTTTCTCCTGGCTTTATCCAGTCTACTTCTAAAACTGAGCGGTCAATATTTAAGGATTTAAAGGCTTTCTCCCAATTGATTGTTTCTGTTTTACCTTGCCAAATAATATCATGTTTTTTTAGAGAAGGATAATCAGTCAAAAATTCTGATGACATCTTATTTATCTTAGTTCTAAAAGTACGAGCGCTGAATTCTTGTTTTGAAGAAGCTATCCAGCAAGGCACAATGTTGTGTGCATCTACCTGATAAAAAGGTATATTAATTTTTTTTGTTACAGCATCCTCCCATGTTTTCTTTATAAGTAAAGGATTAAAGTCTGTAATCAAAATAGCTACTTTATATTTATTTACAAAATCGGGAATTTTTTCTCCTGGATAACCAGTTAATAGAAAAAAAGGAATATTTTTTTGAGCAAGCTTTTCTTTCACTTCTTGGAGTCCTTTAATCATAAATATATATTGTCTATAAGTAGCGCCAAGAAATTCTGGAACCAAGCAGAAAACAACAATGAGTGGAAGTTTTTGTTTCATAGCTAATTTTTGAGCAAATAGAAGTGCCCAATTATCGTTTACCCTCTGGTCTCGACTCATCCAGTATAAAACAGGCCCATTTCTTACAATACCCGTTCTCAGTATCCTTAATCTTTTCTTGTTCAAAAGCTTTCTCGTTTACTTTAAGACAATTAAATACCAGACAAGCAAAAAAAGACTAAGCCACCAGCCCACAATTGAAATGATAAAACTTATTGCAATCTTTCTTTGTAAATCCACAGGAAGTATTTCCCGTGCTTTTCCTTTCGCTTCTCTTTCGATTAGTCGAGGGCTAACATAAAATGAAAGAAAAGAACCATTAGCTATAAGAATGGTAGCAAGAAACGCTTGAACTATCGAAACGCTTGAAAAGCCCACAGAATAATAGAATATAATACCTCCAGCCATGGCTAAAAACATCCCACTCCATATGAGCGGCTTCGTGACCTTATGAGTCCTTATGGTTGCCTCTGTCCAGTAAGACGATTTTCTGCCCAAAAAGCCATGGATATCGATCACGGTAACCGCACCTAATCCGATTATGAAACCCGCGATAAATAAGAAAAGCCCTATCAGCTCCGTCCATGGAACAGATCTACCATCCCATATGCCTGTGTATATTAATAATTGTTTCATAGATTTATTATATTCTTGAATCCCATTATATCACATCCATTGTCCTCGACTAAAAATTATTTTTATATCGATAACTGTTAACACTTGACCCCCAAATGCATTTAAATTAACCATCTTTAGATTTCACCTAAATGCAATTAGAATATTCTATATAAGTAGAAACTTCGATTTTGTTTTTGTTATAGTTTAAAGTATGAAAATAGCGATCTTAGGTGCACCGGGCTGCGTTGGTAGAAATCTAATAAAAAGACTTATTGATTCTACAGATTATGAAATCATAGCCTCATACATAAAGCCTGAAGAGACTAAAGTAACAATACATGAACATCTATTCTGGAGGAAGGTTGATCTTAACGATTTATCGAGTACAGAAAAATTTTTACAGAACGCCGATGTTCTGGTCTATCTTATTCATTCACTTGGTGCGAAGAATTTTGAGCAACTTGATGTTAAATATGCTAACACTGCCGCTAAAGCAGCCAAGAATGTTGGGATAAGAAAAATCGTTTATCTCGGAGGAATTGTACCAGATGGGAAAAATATATCACCACATCTTTTAAGCAGAAAGAATACGGGTAAGGCACTAGCTTCTTATGGAATTCCAGTGGCAGAAGTTCGTGCAAGTATTCTATTAGCAACCTGCAGTGCTTCTTTCCTTATTATATATTACCTCTCAAAACGTCTACCTTTGATGATTACACCCCGATGGCTTAACTCCCTATGTGCACCAATTGCGATTGAAGATGCAATCAGTGTTATTAAAGAATTAATATCAAGAGATATTGTCGGACATGAGATTTTTGAAATAGGTTCTGATATAGTCAGATACCGTGACCTGCTCGCCCTTTGTGGAAAGGCAATACGGGGTATTAAAAACTTTATTATTCCTGTTCCTTTTTTTGCAATCAAACTTTCTGCTCTCTGGATACAGCTTATAACAGGTGTGCCTAACAGCATAG
>FWPV01003199.1_pt1 | contig 37765 bp, 36 predicted proteins | sample 2228371 | NCBI WGS metagenome assembly FWPV01 (sample SAMEA103939776, study PRJEB20133) | metagenome | reverse complement strand
CCAACCCCATGTAGGGGGTTGGGAGGGGAGTTTGCGGGGAGGGCGGAGGAACCGGGCTCCCCCGGGCCTCCCCTCAACCCCATTCCCCTGGCCGTCATTGCCCGGGTGGGGGCGCATCGGGATTTTCTGGCCGCGGGGCTGGAGCAGGTGGCGCTGCGGCGGCTGGCCACGCCTTTCGGACAGGCCAATCCGGTGCACGTCTTTCGGCAGGGGGACCTCGAATTCGCGGTCCTCTCCCGGCATGGGGAAGAGGGCTACGAGGTGTCGGCCCCCTTTGTGAACGACCGGGCCAACCTCTACGCCCTGAAGGCCCTGGGAGTCAAGAAAATCCTGGCCTGGTGCGCGCCGGGGGCCATCAATGAAGCCATGGCTCCCGGGCATCTGGTGGTGCCCCACGACATCCTGGACGACACCCGGGGCGGCCCGTGCACCTTCTTTCCCGGGCGGGGGCTGGGGTTCATCCGGCACAATCCGGTGTTTTGCCCGGGGTTGCGCCAGGCGCTCCGGGAAGGGCTGGCGGACTGCCGTTTTCCGGTGCATGACGGCGGGGTGTACGCCGCCACCAGCGGCCCCCGGCTGGAGACCGTGGCGGAAATCCGCAAGCTCCGGCTGCTGGGGGGGGACCTGGTGGGCCAGACCCTGGTGCCCGAGGTCTTTTTGGCCCGGGAGCTGGAACTGTGCTATGCGGCCCTCTGCTACGTGGTGAACTACGCCGAGGGTGTCAAGGCGCGCCCCTATGAGCCGGGGGTGCTCTTCGAGGGCCTGGCCACCGCCGCGGAGACGGCCCGGGTCCGGCAGGTGGAGGCCGCCTTCGCGGAATTGGCGTTGGGACTCCTGCCCCTGTTGGCCGCGGCAGGGGAGGGCTGTCACTGCACCCGCCTCATGGAGCGTTACCGCCTCCGGGGGGACCTGGCAGAGGACTGGCGCTCGTGGTTTCGGTAACCCTGCACCGGGCCCGCCAGGTGGTGCCGGTGGACGCCCCGGTCATTGACAATGGCGCGGTGGCCGTGGCCCACGGCCTCATCCGGGCGGTGGGCAAATTTTCCGAGCTGCGGCGCACCTGGCGGGGGCCCATCATCGACCATGGCTCCAGCGCCATCCTGCCGTGCCTGGTCAATCCCCATACCCACCTGGAATTTGCCGCCCTGCGGGGTCGGATTCCGCCGCAACCCAGCTTTGGCGCCTGGCTTTCCTGCACGCTTGAGGCCCACGCCGCCCTGACCCCCTTTGAGCTCCAGGGCGGGGTGGAGGCCGCCCTGCATGAGCTCTGGCGCTTCGGCCTGGGCCTGGTGGGGGAAGTGAGCAACACCGGCCTGAGCCTCGGCCCCTTGCAGGAAAGCGGCCTGGATTACCATTATTTCTTTGAATGCCTGGGTTTTCATCTCCAGGGAGACGGCCCGCTGGCCCGGGACTTCCCCATCTTTCTCTCCGAGGCCGCCTTGCGCGACCCCTATTTTTCCGCGGCGGCCCACGCGCCCTATTCCGTTTCCGCCTCCCTGTTTCAACGGGTGGCGGCCTGGAACCGCCGCCGGGGCCGGCCGCTGGCCCTGCACCTGGCCGAGTCCAGCGAGGAGGTGGAGTTCCTGCACACCGGGCGGGGGTTCTTTCGCCAGCTTCTGGAAGCACGCGGGCGGTGGCGGGATGACTTTCACCCCCCTGGCTGTTCCCCGGTAGCCTACCTCGACGCTCTGGGCGTCCTGGGGCCCGACACCCTGGCGGCCCACTGCCTGTGGGTGGATGACGACGATTTGGCCACCCTGGCCCGCCGGGGCGTCTGGGTCATCCTCTGTCCCCGCTCCAACCGCCGCACCGGGGCCGGCAAACCGCCCGTGACCCGGCTGCTCCGGGCCGGGGTGCGCCTGGCCCTGGGCACCGACTCCCTGGCCAGCGCCGAGGACTACAACCTGTTCAAGGACATGCTGCTGCTGCACCAGGAGTTCCCCGAGGTGCCGGTGAGCCAGCTGGTGGCCCTGGGCACCCTGGCCGGGGCCCAGGCGCTCCGGAGGGAGGCGGAGCTGGGCAGCCTCACCCCGGGCAAGCAGGCGGCCCTCATTGCCGTCACCCTGGAAGGCCGGGGCAGTTTCTGGGAGGCGCTCCTGGCAGCCGGCGCGGCCGGCAACCTGGAGTGGATCGCCACCCCGGATGAAGAGGTGTAACCGTGAATTCCAAACTCCGGTTGGGTCGGATTCGCTACATCAATGTCCTGCCCATCTATTTCGCGCTGGACCGGGGCCGCGTGGAGAACGGCCTGCAGGTGGTCTCCGGCACCCCGGCGGAGCTGAACGCCCGCCTGGCCGCCGGCTCCCTGGATGCCAGCGCCATTTCTTCGGTGGAGTACGCCCGCAACTTCCGGGATTACCTGCTGCTGCCGGACCTCTCCATCAGCACCGAGGGGGATGTGGGGAGCGTCCTCTTCTTCAGCCGGGTGCCCTTTCACCGCCTCACCGGGCGGGAAGTGCGCCTGAGCGACGCCTCCGCCACTTCTGCCGCCCTGGTGAAAATCCTCCTCTACGAGCTCTACGGCGCCCGGCCCTTCTACCGCAGCGGGCCGGTGCCCGCAGAGCTCCCCGAGGGCTGCTACGGGCTCCTGGCCATCGGCGACGAGGCGCTGAAGCTCCGGGCCACCGGCCGCTACCCCTTTTTCCTGGATTTGGGCCGGGCCTGGCATGACCTCACCGGGCTCCCCTTTGTGTTCGGCGTCTGGGCGGTCAGGGCCGCGGCCTACCAGGCCCGCCCCCGGGAACTGCACCGCCTGGCGGGCACCCTCGTCCAGGCCAAAAGCTGGGGCCTGGCGCAGATTCCCGAAATCTGCCGGCTGGCCGCCGCCCAGGTGGACATGAGCGAGGCCGAGCTGGCGGCCTATTTCCGCCAGTTGAATTACGATCTGGGCCCCCGCCAGCAGGAGGGCCTCCTGGCCTTCTACCGCTACCTGCACCGCTCCGGCAGCCTGGCAGAACTGCCGGAGTTGCGCTTTCTCAAATGATGATGGGGGAGGGGAGGGGCAAGGGCCTCTTGACCCTGAGCCCCAGCCGCCAACCCCAAACCCGATGGAGACACCATGGGTTACCGGAGCCTGCAACATTTTGTGCAAGTCTTGGAGCAGCGGGGCGAACTCAGGCGCATCGTGGAGCCGGTGAGCCCGCATTTGGAAATCACCGAGATCACTGACCGGGTTTCCAAGCGGGGAGGCCCGGCGCTGCTCTTCGAGAATGTCCCCGGCTATGATATGCCGGTGCTGATGAACGCCTTCGGCTCCATGGCCCGCATGTGCCTGGCTTTGGAGGTGGAGAGCCTGGAGGACATCGCCCAAGAAATCCTCACCTTTCTGGAGGCCGAGGCCCCGGACACCCTCATCAAGAAGCTGAAGCTGCTGCCCAAGCTGGCCCGCCTGGGGAACATCTTCCCCAAGACGGTGAGTCGGGCTCCCTGCCAGGAAGTGGTCATGCAGGGAGATGACGTGGACCTGACGAAAATCCCGGTGCTCACCTGCTGGCCGGGGGACGGCGGCCCCTTCATCACCCTGCCCGCGGTCTTCACCCACCACCCGGAGACCGGCAAACGCAACGTGGGCATGTACCGCCTCCAGGTCTTCGACCGGAACACCACCGGCATGCACTGGCACCGGCACAAAGGCGGCGCCCAGCACTATCGGGTGGCCGAGCAGCGGGGGGAGCGCCTGCCGGTGGCGGTGGCCATCGGCCCGGACCCCGCGGTGACCTACGCCGCCACCGCGCCGCTGCCCGAGGACCTGGACGAGATCATCTTTGCCGGCTTCCTGCGCCAGGAGCCGGTGGAGATGGTGCCCTGCCTCACGGTGCCCTTGCAGGTGCCGGCCGCCTCCCAGATTGTCCTGGAGGGCTATGTGGAACCGGGGGAACGCCGGGTGGAAGGACCCTTCGGCGACCACACCGGCTACTACTCCCTGCCGGATGAATACCCGGTCTTTCACGTCACCACGGTGACCCGGCGGCGCCAGCCCATTTACCCGGCCACCATCGTGGGCCAGCCGCCCATGGAGGACTGCTTCATGGCCAAGGCCACGGAGCGCATCTTCCTGCCCCTCATCAAAAAGACCCTGCCCGAGATCGTGGACATGAACCTGCCGGTGGAGGGCGTCTTCCACAACCTGGCCTGCATCAGCATCGACAAACGCTACCCCGGCCACGCCCGCAAGGTGATGCACGCCCTCTGGGGTCTGGGGCAGATGATGTTCACCAAGATCATCCTGATTTTCGACCGGGAAGTGGACGTCCAGGACATGGGCCAGGTCATCTGGCGCCTGGGCAACAACGTGGACCCCCGCCGGGACACGGTCTTCGTGGACGGCCCGGTGGACGCCCTGGACCACGCCTCGCCGCTGCCGCACTACGGCTCCAAGATGGGCATCGACTGCACCAGAAAGTGGCCGGAAGAGGGCTTCACCCGGGAGTGGCCCGAGGTCATTGAAATGGACCCGGCGGTCAAACAGAAGATTGACGACCTCTGGCCGCGCCTGGGCCTGGATTGAAGTGGAGCCGCCATGAACCGTTACATCATCGGCATTACCGGGGCCAGCGGCATGCTCTATGCCCGGGAGCTCTGCGCCTATTTCCGGGATCGCCAGGACCTGGAAGTGCACGTGGTGGCCTCCGAAGCCGGGGAGCTGGTGCTGCGCCACGAACTGGGCTTGAGCGTCCGGGAGGTGGCCGGGCCCCGGGCCGTGCTGCACGCCCCCGGCGATTTCGCCGCGCCCATCGCCAGCGGCTCCTTTCCGGTGCGGGCCATGGTGGTCATCCCCTGCACCATGGGCTCCCTGGCCGCCATCGCCCACGGCACCGCCCGCCACTTGGTGCACCGGGCCGCGGACGTCTGCCTCAAAGAGGGCCGCCCCCTGATCTTGGCGGTGCGGGAGACTCCCTTGAGCCGGGTGCATCTCAAAAACATGTTGCTGGCGGCCGAGGCGGGGGCCACCATCTTCCCGGCCATGCCCCCTTTTTACCAGGGTCCCCAGACGCTCACGGATCTGGCCCGAAACTTCGCCGGCCGCATCCTGGACCACCTGGGTCTGGAACACCAACTGACCAAACGATGGGGGGAGTGAGCAGAGGGTGGGGGAGGGGGCGAAAGGCCTGAGGTCCCTGGCTCTCCCCCCACCTTCACCTTGCGGAGTAGTTATGCGGCAGCTGCTGATTCTGTTGGAGATGATCAAGATTCAACACACGGTGTTTGCGCTGCCTTTCGCCTTCATGGGGGCCCTCCTGGGAGCCCGGGGGCTGCCTTCGGCCCGGCAGGCCTTCTTCATATTCTTGGCCATGGTGGGGGCCAGGAGCGCCGCCATGGCCTTCAACCGCCTGGCGGACCACCGCTTCGACGCGGCCAATCCCCGCACCCGGGACCGGGCCCTGCCCCGGGGCCTCATCAGCCGCCGGGCCGCCTGGGCTTTCACCCTGGCCAGCGCCGCCCTGTTCCTCTTGGCCGCCGGCCAGTTGAACCGCCTCTGCCTCTGGCTGGCGCCTCCGGCCCTGGCCGTGGTGCTGTTTTACTCCTTCACCAAGCGCTTCACGGCCTATTCCCACTTTTTCCTGGGCGGGGCCCTGGGTCTGGCGCCGGTGGCCGGCTGGATTGCCGTGACGGGCGCGGTGGCCCTCACCCCCCTGGTACTGGGGGTGGCTGTCACCTTCTGGGTGGCCGGCTTTGATGTGCTCTACGCCTTGCAGGACGAGGACTTCGACCGGGAGCACGGCCTCTTTTCCCTGCCGGTGAGGGTGGGGCGGGCCCGGGCCCTGCAACTGGCCCGGCTGTTTCACCTGGGGGCCTCGCTGGGCTTTCTGCTCACCGGCTGGCTGGCCGGGCTGGGGCTCCTCTACTTCCTGGCCGCCGCCGCGGCCGGCGGCTTTCTCCTTTGGGAACACCGGCTGCTCAGCCCCCAGGACCTCTCCCGCCTGCACCACGCCTTCTTTACCCTGAACGGCCTGGTCGCCCTGGTGCTCTGCGGCGCCACCCTGCTCAGCCTGTGGCCGTGAGTTGCAGGAAATGTGGGGGGAGGGGGGAAGGGGCCACCGCCCCTTCGCCCCCTCCCCCAGCCTCTTCATCCTGCTCCAGCCAGGGCAGTGCGCAGCATGGCGATGGGCTTGGCCATGTCCTTGATGTGCTCCGCCAACTCCGTCAGGGCGCTGCCGGGGATGCCCATCATCAGATGGCAGGGGCCCACCTGGGCCTTGATGCGGCAGCCCAAGCCCAGAAAGGTGATGTTGGGCACCCCCTGGAGCAGGGGCAGGGCGGTGATGTCGGCGCAGCCCCCCAAGGCCCCTCCGGACTGGGGCAGGTTGATCCGGCCGCCCCGCTCGTAGTTCACGGCATAGAGGAGCCACATGACCTGCTCGCTGTCCGCGGTGAACACCACCACCTGGGGGGGTTCGGTGAGGGCGGCCAGGGGCGCCACCAGCACCGCCTTGGTCTGGCCTTTTTCCAGATAAATGGCGTCTTTGATGGTGGCCGCCGAGGCCTCCTCGGTGGCGAACAGTCCGACGCCGTATTTTTCCAGAACGCCGTCGTCCAGATAACGCTCCATGTCCTGGTCTTCCATGCCCAACACCGAGGTCCCCAGCTTGCAGCCCATGTTTTCCCGGGCGAGGAACAGGGTGTGGCCTTTGCCGGCCATGGTCAGGGCCTGACAGAAGCTCTTGAGATTCAGTTCGGTCAGGGGCAACCCGGACGGCAATCGGTCTCCCTGCCGAAAGAGGTTGACCCCCACCGGTTCGTAGGCCAGATTCAGGGCCGTGGTCAGTTCCTGGGAAATAGCTTTGAGGTCGCTCATGCCGTTCTCCTCGCGGGTGATGGGACAGGCCGGCCACTTGCAGCAGGCCCGGCGCCCGCCCTCGGTCGCGCCGGTTTCCTGGGCCAAAAACCTGAAGATGTGGTTGACAGCTGCCGGGCGGGCCTTATGTTCAACCTGAGAACCTCACCGCGGCCGCGTTGGCCGGAGGCTCCGGGCTGCTGCCTACCCCCGGGTCCCCGCCGCCTGCGGGTTGCCGCCCTTCTGGCGCTCACTATACCAGCTTCATTCCAGCCGCAAAAGGAGAAAGCTTATGACCACTTATGTCATCGTCGGCAACGGCGTGGCCGGCAACGCCGCGGCCGAAACGATCCGCAAACATGACCCTGACGGCGTCATCCGCCTCTTTTCCCGGGAGGCGCACCCCTTCTATTATACCCCGGCGCTCCCCGAATTTCTGGCTGGGACGAAGGATCTCCAGAAAATCATCCTCCATCCCGCCGCCTGGTATCAGGACAAGGGCATCGAGTTCCACCCGGATACCGAAATCATCGGCGGGGATGCCCATGCCAGGTTCATTACCGACAAGGCCGGCGCCCGCATCTCCTATGACAAGCTCCTCCTGGCCACCGGGAGCAACTCCTTTGTGCCGCCTATCAAAGGCGCCGACCTGCCGGGCGTCTGCACCTTGAGAACCCTGGATGACGCCCGGCGCCTCCGGGACCTGGCCGCCCGCGCCCGGCGGGCCGTGCTCATCGGCGGCGGCCTGTTGGGACTGGAGGCCGGCAACGGCCTGCGCCTGGCCGGCCTGCAAGTGGAGGTGGTGGAGTTCTTCCCCCGCCTGCTGCCCCGCCAACTGGACGAAGCCGGGGCCGCCCTCCTGGAGCGGCGCCTTACGGAGATGGGCTTCACCTTCCACTTGGGGGCCAAGACCCAGGAAATCGTGGCGGAGGACGGCGGCTTGGCGGTGGTCCTGGAAGGGGGTCCCCGTCTGCCTGCGGATCTGGTGCTCATCTCCGCCGGCGTCAGGCCGGAGGTCTCCCTGGCCAAAGCCCTGGGGGCTGAAGTGGACAAGGGCGTCAAGGTGGATGACTACCTAAGGACCAGCCTGCCGGACGTCTATGCCGCCGGCGATCTGGTGGAGCACCGGGGCCGCCTTTACGGCATCTGGCCCGCGGCCCAGGAGCAGGGCCGGATAGCCGGGGCCAACATGGCCGGGCGGAATGAAATCTACGGCGGCACCATGCCGGCCAACACCCTGAAAGTGGTGGGCATCGACCTTTTGGCCGCGGGCGACATCGACGCCGACGGCAAGCTGGAGGCCATCGTCCTGCGCGATCCCGCCCGGCAGACCTACCGCAAGCTGGTGCTCCAAGAAAACCGGCTGGTGGGGGCCATCCTTCTGGGGGACCTGACCGGAAGCGCCGAAATCCAGGCCGCCATCAAGACCGGCCGGGACGTCTCCGCTATCAAGGCCGACCTGGCCTCCCCGGATTTTGATTTCCGGCGCCTGAAGTAGGCTGAGCGGGGCAGGGGCCAGGGTTGTGGACCTCTACCTCCCCTCCCTGTAGCGATCACGTCCGCCTGGGAAGAAACGGATTGGGGGGAGCTTCGGAGGCGGGCAGCGACCCCAGGTCTCCGGCCCGCCCCCCAACTTTTTTCACCCCGGCGTCTCCGGGAGCAGGGCTTCCCGGAGGGCCTCCCTGACCAGGGAAGGTTCATCCCCTTCCAGGGTGGCGGCCACGAAGGCCAGGCCGAAGCGCAGGAGCGCCTCGTCATCCTCTTGCAAAGGCGCCAGGGCCTCGGCAGGGAAGCCGTAAACCTTGGGAAAGGCCGACTCCAGGATGAAGGTGCGGAAGTTGTCCAGGTCGTAGGCGGCCAGGTACAGGAGGTCCTGCTGGTGGGGGTTGGCCGGGGGGATGCCGGGGAGGCTCCGGTGCAGGAGAATGGAGATCCAGGCGCGGCGGTGGGGGTTGTCCGGCAGGAAACCCTGGGACGCCATCCAGGCGGCCACCGTCCATTCCCGGTCCGCCTGGAATCCCTGGCAGAATTCCGGCTGCCGCAGCACGAGATGATCCGCCACGCCCGCCGGGGTGAGCTCGCTCCCCTGGGCTACCGGGAAGAGGCGACAGGCATCGGGCCGGTCCGGGTAAACCGCGCAGCCCGTCTGCGTCACAAAGGGGCAGCCCGTTTCCTGGCCCCGGGGCGGCCTGAGGAGCACCAGGGGCAGTCCGGAGCCCGCCTCCGTCTCTCTGAAGGTGTAGCGTCGCAGGAATTCCCCGGACAATAGCTTCAGCCCCCGCCGGAGCCGCAGCATGTCGTACGGGCTCAGGACGATGACCCCGGCCTCGCAGCAGCGGTTCAGGCAGGCCATTTCCGGGCCGCAGGCAAACCGGAAGCGGCTTTTCAGGGTCAGACGCTTCTGCTGGCGTTTCTGAAACAGATTCAAGGCGGTCATACTCTCCCGGCAGCACCTCCTTTTCCGGTGAGGTGAGCTTTACGTGGTCCCCTTTTGCTGCAGCTTGGCCCAGACGTCCTTGAGACCCACGGTGCGGTTGAAGACCAGGCGGCCGGGGCGGCAGTCCTTGGCATCGGCACAGAAGTAGCCCAGCCGCTCGAACTGCCACCGGCTCCCGGGGGGGGCCTGCGCCAGGGAGGGCTCCACCCGGCAGGTGTGCAGGGTGGTGAGGGAGGCGGGATTGAGGTCGTCCAAGAAATTGCCGGTGGCGGCCCCGGGTTCGGGCACGGTGAAGAGGCGGTCGTAGAGGCGGACCTCCGCCGGCTGGGAGTGGGCGGCGGAGACCCAGTGCAGGGTGGCCTGGACCTTGCGGCCATCCGGCGCGTACCCCCCTTTGGTCTCGGGGTCATAGAGGCAGTGCACTTCTTCCACCTCGCCGGTGACCGGGTTTTTCACCACCTCCACGCACCTGATGAAATAAGCGTAGCGCAGCCTGACCTCCCGGCCCGGGGCCAGGCGGTAGAATTTCTTGGGCGGGTCCTCCAGGAAGTCGTCCCGTTCGATGAAGAGCTCCCGGGAAAAGGGGACCGGCCGGGTTCCCTGGGAGGCGTCCTCCGGGTTGTTCACCGCCTCCAGCTCCTCCACTTGGCCTTCGGGGTAATTCAGCAGGACGACTTTCAGGGGCCGCAGCACCGCCATCACCCGGGGGGCGGTGAAATTCAGGGTCTCCCGGACGCAGTACTCAAGGAGGGCCATATCCACCAGGTTGTCCCGCTTCCCCACCCCGATCAACTCACAGAACCTGCGGATGGCCTCAGGGGGATAGCCCCGGCGGCGCAGGCCCGCCAGGGTGGGGAGCCTCGGGTCGTCCCAGCCCGAGACAAAGCCCCCCTCCACCAGCCGCACGAGGCGCCGTTTGGACAGGACGGTGTAGGCCAGGTTCAGGCGGGCGAACTCGTATTGGTAGGGCCGGCAGGGCACCGGCAGGTTATCCAGCACCCAGTCGTACAGGGGGCGGTGATCTTCAAATTCGATGGTGCAGAGGGAATGGGTCACCCCCTCCAGGGCGTCGGAGATGGGGTGGGCATAGTCGTACATGGGGTAGATGCACCACTCGCTGCCGGTGCGGTGGTGCTCGGCGTGCAGGATGCGGTAGAGGACCGGGTCCCTGAGGTTGATGTTGCCCGCGGCCATGTCGATCTTGGCCCGCAGCACATGGGCGCCATCGGGGAATTCCCCGGCCCGCATGCGCCGGAAGAGGTCCAGATTCTCTGCCACCGGGCGGTTCCGATAGGGGCTTTCCCGGCCGGGTTCGGTGAGGGTGCCCCGGTAGGCCCGAATTTCCTCGGCACTGAGCGAACAGACGTAGGCCAACCCCTGCCTGATGAGGTGCTCGGCGTAGTCATACATCTGGGGAAAGTAATCCGAAGCAAAGTAGAGGCGGTCCTGCCAGTCGAACCCCAGCCAGCGCACGTCCTCCATGATGGCGTCCACGTATTCCTGCTCTTCTTTGGTGGGGTTGGTGTCGTCGAAGCGCAGGTTGCACAAGCCCTGGAATTCCTGGGCGATGCCGAAGTTCAGGCAGATGCTCTTGGCGTGGCCGATGTGCAGATAGCCGTTGGGCTCCGGGGGAAAGCGGGTCATAACCCGGCCGCCGTACTTGCCGGCCTGGACGTCTTGGGTGACGATTTCCCGGATAAAATCGAGGGGTTGGGAGGGAGCAGCTTCAGCCATGCAGCAGGTCCTCGGAGCAGAATGACAAAATGGGCAAATGCCTCTCGCTGGTGCTCTTTAAATATACTTGAGGAGCTCCTCGTCACCAAGCCCCTCCGGGAAAACTTGGTGGGGAAAGGGTCAGGATAAACAGATTACCGCAGGGCGTGGGGAGGGGCCAAGGGTTTGGTGCACCCGGCCCCTCCTGGAGAAAACCTCACCCGTACTTTCCGGTGATGTAGTCCTCGGTGCGGCGGTCTTTGGGGCGGGTGAAGATCCGGGCGGTGTCGCCGAATTCCACCAGGTCGCCCAGGAGCATGAAGCCGGCCTGGTCCGAGACCCGGGCGGCCTGCTGCATGTTGTGGGTGACGATGATGATGGTGTAGTGGGTCTTCAACTCCCGCATGAGCTCCTCCAGGTTCAGGGTGGCCAGGGGGTCCAGGGCCGAGCAGGGCTCGTCCATGAGGAGGATTTCCGGCTCCACCGCCAACAGGCGGGCCACGCAGAGGCGCTGCTGCTGCTCCTCGGTGAGGCTCAGGGCCGAGACGTGCAGCCGGTCCTTCACTTCGTCCCACAGGCCCACCGCCTCCAGACAGCGGCGGCAGAGCTCCTCCAGTTCGTCCCGCCGGGGCCGGCCGTGCAGCTTGGGGCCGTAAACGATGTTCTCGAAGATGGACAGGGGAAAGGGGTTGGGGCGCTGGAAGACCATGCCCACCTTTTTCCGGAGCTGGGTGAGGTTCACCCCCGGCGCGTAGATGTCCTGGCCGTCGATGATGACCTGCCCGGTAATGCGGACGCCCTCGATGAGGTCGTTCATGCGGTTGAAGACCCGGAGCAGGGTGGATTTGCCGCAGCCCGAGGGGCCGATGAGCGCGGTGATGGTCTTGCCGGCGAAATCGCAGGTGATGTCCTTCAGGGCATGGAAGTCCCGATAAAAAAGGTTGAGCTGGCGGAGGGAAATGGCGGCCGGGGGGGCGTTTTCCGGTTGGCTATCCGAAGCGGCCGGAGATGTAGTCATCGGTGCGTTTATCCTGGGGCACGGTGAAGACCTGGGAAGTCTCCCCCACCTCCACGAGGCGGCTCATGAGCAGAAAGGCCGTCCGGTCGGTGGCCCGGGCGATCTGCTTGGTGTTGTTGCTCACCAGGATGATAGTATATTGCTTCTTCAATTGAAACAGGGTCTCCTCGATTTTGGCGGTGGAAATGGGGTCCAGGCCGCTGGTGGGCTCGTCCAGGAGGATGACCTCGGGCCGCATGGCCAGGGTGCGGGCCAGGCAGAGGCGCTGCTGCTGGCCGCCGGAGAGGTTGAGGGCCGGGGTGTGCAGGCGGTCCTTCACTTCGTCCCACAGGCGGGCGGCCTTGAGGCTCTCCTCCGCCAGGGCGGCCAGCTCCTCCCGGTCCCGTTTGCCGGCCAGCCGGGGGGCCAGGACCAGGTTCTCGAAGATGGAGCGGGGCAGGGGCATCGGCTTGCTCAGCACCAGGCCCACCCGGCGCCGCAGGCTCACCACGTCGGTGTCCGGCGCCAGGAGGTCCAGGCCGTCCAGAAAGGCCCGGCCCTGGACGCGGGCGTGGGGCACCAGGTCGCACAGGCGGTTTAAGACCTTGAGCAGGGTGGACTTGCCGCTCTTGGCCGGACCCATGAGGCCGAAGATCTCCCGGGGCCGGATGTCCAGGGTGATGTCGTCCAGGGCCTGGAAGTCGCCATAGAAGAAGGAAAGATGCTCCAGGCGGATTTTGATCTCCGGTTGAGCTGTCATATCAGCCTTGTGCACTCGTGGAGGAAGGACCAGGGGGCGTAACCCTCACCCCTCCCGCCCTTCCCCAGCCTCAGGAGTAACGCCGCATTAGGCTGTAGGCCACCACGTTGATGAGCAAAATGGAAATCATCAGGATGGCCGCGGTGCCGTAGGCGTTGGGCATGGAAAGGCCCTCCCGGGCCAGGATGTAAAAATGCACCGCCATGGTGCGGCCCGAGTCAAACAGGGTCACCGGGGTGCGCAGGGCCGCGCCCGCGGTGAACAGGAGCACCGCGGTCTCCCCCAGGGAGCGGCCCACCGAGAGCATGATGCCGGTGGTGATGCCGGGCAGGGCGCTGGGGAGCACGATCTTGGTGATGGCCTGCCACTTGGTGAGGCCCAGGGAATAGCAGACTACCCGGTAGTCTTGGGGCACCGCCTTGATGGCCTCCTCGCTGGTGCGGATGATGATGGGGAGCACCATGATGGCCAGCGTGAGGCCGCCGGAGAGCACCGACCAGCCGAAGCCCAGCTTGAGCACAAAGAGCACGAAGCCGAAAAGCCCCAGGATGATGGAGGGGACGCCGGCCAGGCACTCGGCCCCGAAGCGGATGACCCGGGTCATCCAGGACTCCCGGGTGTATTCCGTCAGGTAAATGGCGGTCCCCACTCCCAGGGGGGAGGCCACCAGGATGGCCAGCAGGGTGATGTAGGCCGTGGCCACCAGGGTGGAGAAGATGCCGCCGGAGCGCCCCATGTCGTGGGGCTCCTGGGTGAGGAAGCCCCAGCTCACCTGGGGCAAGCCTTCCATGGAGATGTTCAGAATAATGAAAATGAGGATGGCCAGCGTGCAGCCGGTGAGGGTCCAGAGGAGCGTCTTGACCAGGGTTTGGGCGATTCTGGGGTCCAGGCGCACGCTCCTACCTCCGGCGGGCGATGAGGGTGGCGGTGAAGTTGAGGATCATGATGATGACGAAGAGCACGATGCCGGTGGCGAACAGGGCTTCCCGGTGGCGGCCGGTGGCGTAGCCCAGCTCCAGGGCGATGTTGGCAGTGAGGGTGCGCACCGGGTCCAGGACCGAGGTGGGGAGCTTTAGGGCGTTGCCCGCCACCATGATGACCGCCATGGTTTCGCCGATGGCCCGGCCCATGCCCAAGATGACGGCGGTGATGATGCCGCTTTTGGCCGCGGGCAGCACCACCCGGCGCACCGTCTGCCACTGGGTGGCCCCCAGGGCGATGGAGCCGTCCCGATAGAGGTCCGGCACCGCGCTCAGGGCGTCGATGCTGATGCTGATGATGGTGGGCAGGATCATGATGCCTAAAATGACCGAGCCGGCCAACAGCGACAGGCCCGGCCCCCCCAGGTGGTCCCGGATGAGGGGTACCAGCCACAGCACCCCCAGGAACCCGTACACCACCGAAGGGATGCCGGCCAGGAGCTCCAGGGTGGGTTTCAGGATGCGGGTCACCCGGACCGGGGAGAACTCCGCCAGCACGATGGCGCAGGCCAGGCCGAAGGGCACGCCCAGGACCATGGCCCCCAGGGTCACCAGCACCGAGGAGACGATCATGGCGGCGATGCCGAAGTGGCCCCGGGTGGGAGCCCAGTGGCTGGAGAGGAGGAAATCGCCCAACCCCGTCTTCAGAATCAGGGGCAGGCCTTCCAGGAAGATAAAAACCGTGATCAGGGCCAGGGAGCCGATGGAGGAGAGGGCCAGGGTCAGCAAGACCCGCTCGATGCATTTGCCTGAGGTCATTCTTCGTAGCCCACCAGTCCTTCGGCCTCCAGCAGGCTCTGCCCTTTGGCGCTCAGAATGAAGTCCACGAAATCCTTGCACGGGCCGCTGGGCGCCAACTTGCTCACCAGCAGGAAGCGGCGCACCAGCTTGTAGCGCTGACTGCGGATGCTCTCCCGGGTGGGCAGCACCCCGTCCACGGCCAAGGCCTTGACCCGGGGGTCCACCAGGCCCACGGAAATGTAGCCCAGGGCGTGGGGGTCGTTGGCCACGATCTCCCGCACCGCGCCGTTGGAGTCCTGCACCAGGGCGGCCGGGGTAATCTCGGTCTTCCCCATGACCAGCTCCTCAAAAGCATTTCTGGTGCCGGAGCCCTCCTCCCGGGTGATGAGGTGGATGGCATGGTCCGTCCAGCCCACCTCCCGCCAATTGCGGACCCGCCCCCGGTAAATCTCCTGAATCTGGGCCAGGCTCAGCCCGGTGAGCGGATTTTGGCGGTGGACGATGACCGCGATGCCGTCCCAGGCAATGGGGATCTCCACCAGGTCCTTTTCCGCCGCCACCAACTCCCGGGAGGAGGCCCCCAGGTGGGCGGCGCCCTGGCGGGCGGCGTAGATGCCGGCGCTGGAGCCGCCGCCCTGGATATCGATGCGCACCTGGGGGTGCGTCCCCATGTAAACTTCGGCCAGCTTCTCGGCAAAGGGCTGCACCGAGGTGGAGCCGGCCACGCAGATGGCCGGGCCGCCGGCCGGCTGGCTGCCGCAGGCCCCGCTTCCCACGAGCAGGATGATGGCCAAGGCTACTATATGCATGAACAGGAAAAATGACCAGGATCGCGGTCGGGTTAAAGTATATCAGACCGGCAGCCGTCCTTCAGGGCCCGGCGAGCTTCAGGGGTGCCATGTTCTCAGTAGGCAAAAGCCCGCCCCATTATGGCAAATCTGAGAAAAACTGCAACCGATCTGAGGACGGAACCAGGGAAAGGAACCGGCCCGGAGCCGTTGACGCCCGCCCTTGGAGTGAATAATTTATGGCCGAGCAAATCGATTCCGGGATCTTCGAAAAGGAGGACGCAGATGAGCAACATGCAAGGTGTGCTTCGGTTGGTGGGAGGGTTCCTGGTCCTGGCGATGGTGGCGGGTGGGGCCGGCGCCCAAGATCCACCCAAATCCCTGTATGCCCGCTTGGGCGGCTATGACGCCATCGCCGCGGTGACGGATGACTTCTTCGGGCGCATGATGAAAGATCCGCAACTGGGCCGGTTTTTCAAGCACATGAGCGAGGACTCCAGAATGCGGGCCCGCCAGCTCACCGTGGACCTGCTCTGCCATATGACCGGCGGCCCCTGTTTCTACACAGGCCGGGACATGAAAAGATCCCACCAGGGCATGGGCATCACGGACAGCGACTGGGAGCTCTCGGTGAAATACCTGAAGGAAACGCTGAATAAGTTTAAGGTCCCGGCCAAAGAACAGGAAGAGGTCCTGAAGGCCATCGAGTCCACCCGGAAGGATATTGTGGAGAGGCCCAAAAAATAGTCCTGTAAAGGTGGAGGCAGCGGCCGTGGGCTGGCCGGGACGCACCGGGAGGGAGGCTCGCGCCTCCAGGACTATGGGGACCGGCGGCTAGAGCCTCGCTCCGGTGGCGGGGTCAGGAAGTCGTAGGGAGGGCCAGCCGGACCCGGGTGCCCTTCCCGGGGGCGCTCTCAATGGCGATCTCCCCCCCATGGGCCTGAATAACTCGCTGGCAGATGGCCAGCCCCAGGCCGCTGCCCTTGGGCTTGGTGGTGAAGAAGGGCTGGAAGAGTTTCGCCTGGTCCTCCGGAGGGATGCCCACGCCGGTGTCGGTCACCGTCACCACGGCCCGGCCTGCTTGGACCTGGGAGCTGAGGCCCATCCGCCCGCCGGCGGGCATGGCCTCGATGCTGTTTTTCAGGAGGTTTAGGAGCACCTGGCGCAAGTGCCCGGGATCGAAGGGAAATTCTCCCAGGGCCGGGTCCAGCTCCAGGGTCAGTTCAATGTGGTGTTCCTGGAGGCTGGGCTCCAGCAGGCGGATTGTCTCCCGGAGCAGGGCATTCAGGTCCCCGGGCACCTTGTTCGGTTGGGAGAACCTGGTGTAGCTGCCCACCTCCGCCAGGAAATCTTCCAGGCGCCTGATTTCCTCGACGATGAGGTCCAGCTTTTCTTTGAGCTTTTCCGGGCTCTGGTCCAGGTGATCCCGGACCTGCCGGGCAAAGCCGCCGATGAGCATGAGAGGGGTCTTGATTTCGTGACTGATGTGGGCCGACATGCGCCCCAACACGGCCAGCCGCTCGGCCTGCAGGACCTTTTCCTGGAGCTGGCGCCGCTCCCGCAGGTCCCGGAAGAAACCCACCGTGCCCACCTCCCGGTCATCTTCGAAGATGAGGGCGGCGGAGAGTTCAATGGGTACCTCCTCGCCGGATTTGCTGATGCAGACGGTTTCATAGGCCACCAACCGGCCCGGCCCCCCGTATTCGGGGGAGTAAATCATCTTTTTCACCTTCCGGGCTTCCCCCCCCGGATAAATATCCCGGACGTTGATTTTTCCCACCACCTCCTCCCGGCGATAGCCCAGGATTTTCTCCGCCCCTTCATTGAAAATCAGGATGTTGCCCTCCCGGTCGTTGGCAATGATGCCGTCGCTGGAGGTCATGATGAGCTTTTCCTGAAACTCGTGCATGCGCTCGATTTCGGCGCTCAGCGCGGCTTCCCGGCGCTGGCGCTTGAGCAGATGCCACATGCCGGCCAGCAGCAGGGTGAGCTGGCGTTCATCCGCGGCGTCATAGGGCTCGGCCTTGTTGGCCACTCCGGCCAGGGCGACGACCCGGTGGTCGTCGAACACCGGGATGAGGAGCAGACGCCAGATGGGCGCGTGGCCCGGCGGCAGCCCCTTTTTGCCCTCCTGGTGGCGCTCGTAATCATTGATGAGGATGGACTGGCGGCGGCGCACCGCCTCGGCCCAGAGGCCTGCCGTGGCCAGGGGATAATGGATGGGACTGCCGGCCACGGCGCAGCTTTCCAGGAGACCCCGGGACCAGGACTGGATGGTGAGGGTGGCCTCGTCCTCGCTGAGAAAGCCCAAAAAGCCCATCTGGCTGCGGGTCAGCCTGACGCCTTCGTCCAGGGTGAACTCGGCAATCTCCTGGAGGGAGGCCTGGGTCATGCGGCTCAAGCGCCACAGGGCCTCCAACCGGAGTTCGTTGAAGCGGGCCGTTTCTTCAGAGTGCTTCAGGGCGGTGAAGATGGGCTCGATGCCGGCCAGGCCGCCGGCCATCAGGCCGGAGATGACCAGGGCCACCAGTTCCGTCGTCTGATCCAGGTGGCCGAACCCCCCCCCAAACCACCACACCTGTATGAGAGCCAGGGTGCGGCGCAAGGCCATGAGGCCCACTGCGGCGGCAATGAGCAGCCAGGCCCACCGCCAGCCGGTGAGGCGGCTCAGCCTGAAAGCCAGACCGGCGGCCAATACCTGCAGGCCGATGGAGCAGAGCAGGATGAGCTGAAGAGACATGCCGGGCCTCAGGGTCGAATGGAACACGTGTCCCTAATAACTTTAGCATAGCCATTCTGGGGAGAGAAGACAACCTTCTGCCCCTTTGTTGACAGTACTGTAAATCGCCACATCGCTTGAATACAGAAATGTCATCCTGCTTTCGGTCCGGGGAAACAGGATGGGGAAGAAAAGTTCTATCTCACTGATTTTGTTGGGTTGTCAGCTTGTGGCAGGTTTTTTGCAGAATGAGCGGGTATGAAAGCGCCGGTGAGTGCCCTGGCCGCCGGGTTCTATGCCCGCCTGTGCAGGCTTGCCGGGGCCGCCCTGAACCTGGAGGAGGTTGGCAATGGGGTGGCCGATCTCCTCACCGGCGTCCTGGGGGCCCGGCGGGTCTTCCTGCGCCTCTCTCCGGAGCCCGCCGGACTGCCGGTGGTCCAGGTGGGGCGCGGTTTTCCCCCCGCCGTCGGGCCTTGGTCCGAGGAGGTGATTTCCCGGGCGCTGGCCGGTCGGCTGCCTTTCACCCTGGGAGAAGGCGGCCAGACGTTGCGCCTGCTGGATCAGGGCCGCTTGGAGGAACTGCGGCGCCCACCCGCAACGCTCTTGGGGGTTCCCATCCTCCTGGAACAGGAGGTCCTGGGGCTCATTGCCGCCGACCGCCTCCTACCGGGGGGAACCCTCCCGGAGGAGGTCGCCTTGCTCCGGGAGACGGGGGAATTCCTGGCCCGCCTGGTGGCGCTGCACCGCGAGTTGGCGGCCCGGGAAGACCGCTGGTATTGGGAAAACCTGGCCCTGAAGGCCTCCCTGGTCCACGGACACCAAAACCTCCTGGTGGGGCGGAGCCCGGCCCTGGGGGCCCTGAAGCACCTCATCCGTCGGGTGGCCGAGAGCCGGGCCCCGGTGCTCCTGGTGGGCGAGCCGGGAGTGGGCAAGACCCTGGTGGCCCGACTCATCCATGAAATGGGCCCCCGGGCGCGTCAGCCCTTCGTCAAGGTCAACTGCGCCGCCCTGCCCGAAGAGCTCCTGGCCGCCGAGCTCTTCGGTCTGGAAAAGGGGGCCTTTTCCGAGGCAGCCCGGGCCCGGGCCGGTCGGCTGGCCGAGGCCGAGGGCGGCACCCTGCTCTTGACCGAGGTGGAGGTCCTGCCCGCGACCCTCCAGGCGGATCTCCTGAGATTCCTGGAAGAACGGGAATTCCGGCGGCTGGGCGGGCCCAAGGTCCGCAAAGCCGACGTGCGCCTCCTGGCCGCCTCCCGGGGCGGCCTGGCAGAAGCCGCGGCCCAGGGGCGCTTCCTGGCGGAATTCTACCAGAAACTAAGCCTGTTCACCGTGCCGGTGCCGGCCCTCCGGGAGCGCCCGGAAGACATTCTCCCCCTCCTCAACCACTTCCTGGACCAGGTGTCCCGGGAATACGGCCGCCGTTATTACCTCACCAGGCAGGCCGAGGAAGTCCTGGCCGCCTATTCCTGGCCGGAGAACGTCCGGGAGCTGAAGAACCTGGTGGAGCGCCTGGCCGTTCTGGCCGACGGCCCGGCCTTGGATGTGGCCGACCTGCCGCCTCATATTTTGGCGGGGGAGCGAACGAGCGGAGCCGAGCCCACCCCCCTGTCCCGGCTCAAGGAACTGGAGCGGCGGGAGATCGTGGCCGCCCTGGAACGGCACCACTGGGTGCAGTCCCAGGCCGCCATGGAACTGGGGCTGACCCTCCGGCAGATGGGCTACCGGGTCAAACAGTTCGGCCTGCTTAACCTGGTGAAAAAAGGCCGGTCCCGGGGGCCGGCGCCGCGCTCCCGGTCGTGAGGCCCGGGTTTCGGGCGGGCTGCGGACCCCTCCCCGGGAAGCTGCTTCCTTACAATCCCGAAAGATAGGCCACTAAGGCGTCCAGTTCCCCGGGGCGCAGGAAGGCAAAGCTGGGCATGCGCCGGCTTTTCGGGTGAGTAAGCTGAGAGCGGATGGCCTGAGGGCTCCGCCGGGCGCCCAGGCCGTCCCAGGCCGGGCCCTTTTTCCCGCCCCGACCCGCCAGGGAATGACAGGACAGGCAACCCAGGCGGTCCACCAGCTCTTTCCCGGTCATTTCCTGGGCCGGGGCCGGGGTGGCCAGGAAGAGGGCCGCCGCAGCCAGACCAAGGGCTTTCACGAGCTTCATTGCTTCTCTCCTTCGGCGATGAGCTGCTCCAGTTGGGCCTTCTCGGGATGCTGGGGATTGAGGGTCAGGGCCTTCTTGAAGAGCGGGGCCGCCTTGGCCTTGTCTCCCTGGTAATAGTAGGTGGCCCCCAGGTTGATGAGCGCCACCCAATAATTGGGGTCCACCTCCGCGGCCTTCTCGAAGGCGGCGATCTCCTGTTGCTTCAGCTCCTGGCTCCGGACCTGGTTGTATTTGAAACGGTAGGCCATGCCCAGGAAATTGTAGGCCACCGCCGACCGGGGCTGCAATTCCAGGGACTTGGTGAAACTGGCGATGGCTTGGTCATAGTCCTGCTTCTGGAAGGCAGCCACCCCCTTGTCCAGCCACTCCTGGGCCTGTTTGCCGGGGTCCGGGGCGCCGCCGCAACCCAGAAGGAAAACCAGCAACAAACTCGCCAGCACCTTGGTCATACCATCCTCCCGCAAATTCTCCTCCCCATCTTTCCCCACGGGGAGCGGGCGCGGCGATATGGGGAGGGGTGGGGGGGTTGCGCCCCTGAGCCCCTCCGCCACTCGTTGGCGCCCCTCAGGTTACCGGGGTCAGGGCCTCGCCCACCATGATGCAGTCCTTGCCCCGGCCTTTGCCCCGGAACATGGCCCGGTCGGCGATGAGGAGCAGGGTGTCTTTGTCCCGGGCGTCCTGGGGCATGGTGGCGATGCCATAGCTGGCCGTGACCGCCAGATTCAGCCCCTCCTCCTGCAACAGGCGGGCTTGGTTCAAGGTCCGGCGCAACTGCCGGACCAGCTCCAGGGCCGCAGTCTGGGTCATCCCAGGGAGCAGGATGATGAACTCGTCGCCGCCGTAGCGCACCAGGCTGTCGTCCGGCCCCAGGACCGAACTGAGCACCCGGGCCACCTCGGCCAGGACCTTGCTGCCCAGGAGATGGCCGTGGGTGTCCACCACCGCCTTGAAATTGTCCAGGTCCAGAAAGACCACGGAGAGCTCGCCGCCCTTGGCCACCAACTCGGAGATGAAGCGGTCCAGTTTGGCAGCCAGGTAGCGGGGATTGTAGAAGCCGGTGACTTCGTCGATGAAGGTGCGGGCCTGCAGTCGCTGTAGGTTGTACACGTTGTCCACGGCGATGGCCACATAGTCCGCCAGGATGTTCAGGAGCGGTAGATAGTGGGCCTTGAAGACCTCTTCGTTCTCCACGTTCACCACTTCAAAGACGCCGATGACCTGATTCCGGACCACCAGGGGCAGGGCGATGATGGAGCGGGTGGCGAACCCGGTGACCTCGTCCACCCGGGCGCAGAAGCGGGGGTCCTGGCGGGCGTCGGGGATGAAGATGGGGCGGCCGCTCAGGGCCACGGTGCCGGCGATGCCTTCGCCCAGCTTCAGGCGGATGTGCTTGAGCTTTTCTGGGTCCACCCCCACGGTCACCGCAAAATAGAGTTCCAGGGTTTTCTGATCCAAAAGCAGCAGGGACCAGTTGCTGGCCGGGATGAGGAGCTTGATCTTTTCCAACACTGCGGTGAGCAGGGTCTCCATGTCATAGGCGCTCACCAGGGCCTTGGAAAACTCGATGCAGGCCAGGATGCGCTCGACGCTGCCGATGCGGTTGAGGTGCTCCAGGAAGTCGCGTTTCTCGGACATGGGCTCCGGCTCCCTGGAAGCATTCTAAAGGCGGCGTGGCGGCTTGGCAAGGGAATAAAGACCGAGGTGGGGCCCAGGGCCGGTGCCGCGGTTCCCCCCGGAAACTCCCCTCCCACCCCCGAAGGAGGTGGGGTTTGGAGCACGGGAACGGGGCTGAGGCCCTTGGTGCCCTTCCCCGGCTTCTCTTTTTACGCCAGGGCCGCGGCGATCTCCGCGGCCAGCTGATCGTCTTTGGCGTGCAGCAACTGGATGGCCTTGTAGGGGCACTCCGCCGGGCAGATGCCGCAGCCCTGGCAGAGGCCGGGGTCGATGTAGGCCTTGCGGCTTGCCTGGTCAATCACCGGGACGCCGAAGGGGCAGACCCGCACGCAGGTGAGGCACTCGGCGCAGCGCTCCGTCACCACCCGGGCGATGGGGCCGCCCACCCACAGGGTTTCCTGGGCCAGCAGGGTAAGAGCCCGGGAGGCCGCGCCCTGGGCCTGGGCGATGGTTTCCTCGGCAAATTTGGGGCCGTGGGCCAGGCCGCAGAGGAAAAAGCCGGCGCTGGTGAAGTCCAGGGGCCTGAGCTTCAGGTGGGCTTCCATGAAGAAGCCGTCGCCGTCGCAGGGGAGCTTGAACAGCTGGGCCACCTCCCGGGCGCCGGAGTGGGGCCTGAGGGCCGCGGAGAGGACCAGCCAGTCCGCCGGCAGGGTCACCTCGCCGTTCAGGTTGGCGTCGAACAGGGTCACCCGCAGACCTTCCCCCTCCGGCGCCACCTCCGGCGGGCGCTCCGCCTTGAAGCGCAGGAACCGGACCCCCAGCTCCCGGGCTCGGCGGTAATAGGCCTCCTTGAAGCCGAAGGTGCGGATGTCCCGGTAGAGGATGGCGACCTGGGCCTTGGGGTCCCGTTCCTTGAGGGCGATGGCGTTCTTCACCGCCTCGCTGCAACACACCCGGCTGCAATAGGGGTGCTCCGGCTCCCGGGAGCCCACGCACTGGATCATCGCCACCCGGGGCCGCGGCCCCAGGCTATCCGGATCGTCAGCCAGGAGGTTTTCCAGCGCCAGTTGGGTCACCACCCGGGGGTGCCGGCCATGCAGGTATTCCGTGGGCTGATAGGGCTCGCCCCCGGTGGCGATGATGCCGGCGCCGAACTCCAGGTCCTCGGCCCCGTCGGGGGTCTCAACGGTGGCGGCGAATTTGCCGGCGTGGCCCCGGAAGCGGGTCAGCCTGGCGTTCAGAAGAACCCGAATATGCGGATGCTGGTCCACCCGGCGGCTGAGGTCCCGGGCATACGCCCGGAGGTCCCAGCCCTCCAAAGTGGCGCGCACCTCATGGGCCAGCCCCCCGAGGCGGGCCTCCCGCTCTACGAGATACACCGGGAAGCCGGCGTCGGCCACGGTCAGGGCCGCAGTCAGGCCGGCCAAGCCGCCTCCCACCACCAGGGCCTTCTGGAGGATGGGCGAGGGGCTCTCGGACAGCGGCTCCAGGCGGGCGGCCCGGGCCACGGCCATGCGTACCAGATCCAAGGCCTTGGCGGTGGCGGCTTCGGGCTCCCGCATATGGACCCAGGAGTCCTGATTGCGAATATTGGCCAGGGTAAACAGATATTTGTTCAGGCCGGCCCCCCGCAGGGTGTCCTGGAACAGGGGTTCATGGGTGCGGGGGCTGCAGGCGGCCACCACCACCCGGTTTAGGTTCTCCCGCTGCACCACCCCCTGGATATGGCCCAAGGTGTCGGTGGAGCACATAAACATGCTGTCTTCGGCATAGACCACGCCGGGAAGGGTTTTGGCGTATTCGGCCACCCGGGCCACATCCACCACCCCGGCGATGTTGACGCCGCAGTGGCAGACAAAGACGCCGATGCGGGGCTCTTGCCCCGACACGTCCCGCTCCTGGGGGAACTCCGGCTTCCGGGCCAGGCTGCCCCGGGCTTCGGCCAACAGCGCCGCCGCCCGCCCCGCCGCGGCGGAGGCCTGGCTCACCGTCTCCGGGATGTCCTTGGGCCCCTGGAACACGCCGCAGACAAAGACCCCGGGGCGGCTGGTGGCCACCGCCTCCAGGGGCAGCCCCGGGCAGAAGCCCCACCGGTCGGTGGCAATCCCCACCCGGGCGGCCAGGGCCTTGACGTCCGCCGGGATGTCGAAGCCGGTGGCCAGCACCACCAGGTCGAAGACCTCCTCCTGCATCTGGCCCGCCTCATCCACATACCTGATCTCCAGGTCCCGGGTGCGGGGGTCTTCAGTGACCCGGGAGACGTGGGAGCGGATATAGCGCACCCCCACCCCCGCTTCGGCCCACTGGCAGTAGTTGTCGAAGCCTTTGCCCTGGGCCCTGAGATCGATATAGAACAGGGTGGGCTCAATCCGCCGGTCGTGTTCCTTGGCGATGATGGCCTGTTTGGTGGCGAACATGCAGCAGGCCGCGGAGCAGAAGCCCCGGCCGAGGCTCTCGTCCCGGGAACCCACGCAGTGAATCCAGGCCACCTTGCGGGGGTGCCTGCCGTCGCTGGGCCGCTGTACCTGGCCGCCATACGGGCCGGTGGTGGACAGAATCCGTTCGAACTGGAGGGCGGTGATCACATTGGGGTAGCGGCCCCAGCCCAGCTCCGGCTTGATGCGGGCGTCCACCGGCCGAAAGCCCGGGGCCAGGATGACGGCGCCCACCGCCACCGTGCGCTCGGTATCGGGGGTTGTGAGGTCAATGGCCTGGGTGGGGCAGAAGCGCTCGCAGGCCCGGCAGGTGCCCCGCTGGAAGTACAGACAGTGGTCCTTGTCGATGCAGTATTTCAGCGGCACCGCCTGGGGATAACGCAGGTAGGCGGCCCTGCGGTGGCCCAGGCCCTCATTGAAGGGGTCCGGCACCCGCTTGGGGCACTTTTCGGCGCAGACCCCGCAGGCGATGCACTTCTCCAGGTCCACGCAGCGGGCCGGTTCCCGGAGGCGCACCGCAAAGTTGCCCGCCTCTCCGGTCACCTCCAGCACCTCCGCCGGCGCGATAATCTCGATATTCAGGTGGCGGCCCACCTCCGCCAGCTTGGGGGAGAGGATACAGGTGGAGCAGTCGTTGGTGGGGAAGGTCTTGTCCAGTTGGGACATGACCCCGCCGATGGCCGGCTCCTTTTCCGCCAGGTAGACGAAAAAGCCGGAGTCGGCCAGGTCCAGGGCGGCCTGCAGGCCGGCGACCCCGCCGCCCACCACCAGGACGGCGCCCACCTTATCCCTATCGGAAGCTTTGTCTAAGGTCGTGTGATTCTTGCCTGTTGCCATCCGGGTCACGCTAGGTTACCTCAAGCCTTTGGCGCAAAGCAGCGGCCGGGGGTCCACCAGATGCCGGGAGAGCCACCGGTCCACGTCCGGGTGCCCCAGGGCCAGGGCGATGAGCTCGGTGAAGTAGAGGACCGGCAGGTCGTAGGGCTTGCCGAATTTTTCGGAGATGCGCCTCTGGGGCAGGTCCAGATTGGCCTGGCACATCTGGCAGGAGACCACCAGGCACTCGGCCCCGGCCCGGAGCGCCCGCTCGTAGAGGCGCTGCACCAGCGTGTCGATGAGGTCCGGGCGGGCCACCGCCAGACCGGCGCCGCAGCAGTCGGTCTTGAAGGACCAGTCCAGGGGAGTGGCCCCCAGGACCTCCAGGAGCTTTTCCATGTTGCCGGGATTTTCGTGGTCGGCCTTGTCCGTCACGGCCGGCGGCCGGGCCACCAGGCAACCGTAGTAGCAGACCGCGGCCAAGCCGGTAAGGGGCTGCACCACCTTGCGGGCCAGGGTCTTGAGGAACACCGGCTGGGTGAGGAAATCCAGCAGGTCCCACACCCGAACCGGCCGGGAGGCCCATTCCCCCTTCCCGGCCAGGGCCTTTTCCGCCACCTTCAGGCGGTTAAAGCACAGGGCGCAGGGGGCCACCACGTCCAGACCGAGGCCCTGGGCGATTCTGAGGTTGCGGGCCGGCAGCGCCACCCCGGCCTCGTGGTCCAGGCTGTGGGCGGCGCTGGCGCCGCAGCAGTTCCAATCGGGAATCTCGGCCAGGGTCAGGTCCAACAACCCCGCCACCCCGGCGATGGAGGCGGCATAATCAAGGGCCGTCCCCTCCAGGGAACAGCCGGGATAATACGACACTTTCATGAGTACCCATCCATTATGATGTGGGGGAGGGGGCTCAGGGTCGCAGAACCTTACTACCTCCCCCACACCCCTCCCTGATCCCATGTATCGGGGGCTGGGAGGGGAGTTTGAGGGGAGGGCGGGGGAGCCAGGCTCCCCCGGCCCTCTCCTCAACCATGCATCATTACCACCGCCGCAGCAGGCCGCTCACTTCCCGGGCCCCCCGGAGGCGGTGGGGCGGCCGGAGCTTCAGGCGCCCGCGCTTGACCAAGGCCAGGGCCACGGTCAGGTCGCCGGCCGCCGCGCCGGAGCGCAGCTTGTCCAGGAAACGCCGGTAATTCGCGGAATAGAGCCCCAGCAGCAGGGGCTCGGAGAGCCGGCCACCCCCCAGTTTGATGGCCTTGAGGAAAGTCGCGTGAAAATCCCGGACGTCCGGTTGGGCCACGCTCAAACCCCGGGCCACCGCGGTTTCCTTGAGCCAGTCCATGACCCCGGCGATGTCGATGCCGTTGGGGCAGCGGGTGGTGCAGGTCTCGCAGGAGGAGCACACCCAGATGGTCTGGGAGGCCAGGGCCTCCTCTTCCCGCCCCAACAGGGCCAGGCGGATGACCCGGTCCGGCAACAGATCCATGGCGAAGGTCAGGGGGCAGCCGTTGGAGCACTTGCGGCACTGATAGCAGGCATCCACCGGCAGCCCCGCCGCCGCCAGGGTCCCGGCCAGGCCCACCTGGAGCTCAATTCCAGATATGGCCATAACTTTATTTACCTATAAATTAGTATAGATTAATAGACCTAGGATTAATATAAGGCTGAAAAAGGGAAAGTAAATAGGAAAACAGCGGGGCACCAGAACCGGCGGGCTGCCGGCGGAAAACCCCGCCCAGCTACCCAGGTTTGGCGGGGGACTGAGCGGGAACGGCGGTTTGCCTGGCTTTCAGACCGGCCACCAGGTCGTAGGTGAGCTTGGGCTGGACATTGACCCGACCCAGGGCCACCTCCGGCTTGTTGTCCCCGTGGAAGTCGGAGCCGCCGGTGACGGCCAGGTCCAGCTCCCGGGCCAGCCGGAGATAAAGGGCCTCCTGCTCCGGGGTGTGCTCCGGATAATAGCATTCCACCCCCGCGAGGCCCATGGCCGCCAGTCCGGCCAGAAGAACCCGCAGCGCTTCCGGATCAGGGTGGTTCAGGGTGAAGGGGTGGGCCAGGACCGCCACCCCGCCCGCCTCCCGGATCATGGCGATGGCTTCGTCCGGCGGAAAGCGGAACTTGCCCACGTAGGCCTTGCCCCGGTTGTTGAGGTAAAGGTCGAAGGCCGCCTGGATGCTGGGCACGTAGCCCGCTTCGTACAGGGCCCGGGCGATGTGGGGCCGGCCCATCTGACCGGCGCCGCTGATGGCCGCCACCTGCTCCAGGGTGAGGGGGATCCCCAGGGCGTTCAGTTTGGCGATGATCTGGGGGTTGCGGTCTCGGCGCGCCTGTTGCAGGACCGCCAGGCGCCCGGCCAGAGTCTCGCTCTGGCTGTCCAGAAAATAGCCCAGGATGTGCATGGAGCCGCCGGGGTGCTTGGCGCTGATCTCCACCCCCGGGATGACCTCCACGCCGAAATCAGCCCCTGCGGCCAGGGCCTCCGGCAGCCCCTGGATGGTGTCGTGGTCGGTGAGGGCCAGGGCCGCGAGGCCCCGCTCTCGGGCCAGGCGCACCACCTCCCGGGGCGGCAGCGACCCGTCCGAGGCGTTGGAATGAACGTGCAGGTCAACGAATGCCGGCATGCCTCTTGTGTCTGGCCTTCACGCCACCGGCCCTAGGCCTCCCCCACCTTCCCCTTGCCCGGGGGCCTGAAGGACATCAGACAGCCGGTCCAGAAATACCCCAGCTTTTGGGACAGGGGGGCGAAGAGGGCCGCCTTCTCCCCGGCGTCGGTCAAGGCCTCAGTGAACAGGTGGTCCAGGAAGGCGGAGAGAGTTTTCTCGAAGCTCCGGTCGCGCCGCTGGTGGTCCTCCGCAAAGCCCCGCCGGTATTCCTGATAGCGCTCGTTGATCAGCCCGCTCAGCTGGTTGAACCGCTGCTCGACCTCGGCCAGGTCTTTGGCCTTCTCTTTCTTGAAGAAAATTTCCCGGAAGAAGTATTCCATCATGGCATCGTAGAACCCGTCCAGGGAGGGGGTGGCCTCTTCCAGGTTTCCCTGTTTGCTGGTGACGAAGGCCTCGGTGACGAAAAACATGGCAAAAACCAGGGCTTCCACAATCTTTGCCGGCTTGTGCCCCAGGCCCTCCTCCTGGAGCAGCCGGGCCAGGTCCCCCACCACGCCCAGGGTCAGGGACTTCATCAGTTCAATTTCCGGCGGGGCGCCGGCCGCGGGGACTTCCTGGGTCGTGGTCATGGTCTCTCCGATGCGTGCAGGTGATGGTGTTTGCGGGACGCCGGCGGCCGCCGCTTCCGCTTTCCTCTCCCCGGATCCCGGAACGGCTCCAGGGGGCGGGGAAGCCGCAGGCAGAGGGGGCCAGGGGCCCCGGCTCTCTGCCGGTTGTTCAATCCTTGAGCAAGGCTATCATTTCTCTGACCGCCCGCTCCATCCCCACCAGCACCGCCCGGCTGATGATGCTGTGGCCGATGGAGAATTCCTCGAATTCCGGGCGGCCCCGGAAGGGCTTGACATTGACGTAGTTCAGCCCGTGGCCGCATTTGACCCGGAGCCCCAGGCTGCGGGCGTGACGGGCCGCGTCCAGGAGCTGGTCAAAGAGCTTCAGGGCTTCGATTTCATTTTTGGCCTCGGCGTAAGCGCCGGTGTGCAGCTCCACCCAGGTCGCCCCCACCTCCCGGGCGGCCTGCAACTGGTGGGCATCCGGGTCCACAAAGAGGCTCACCGCCAAGCCGGCGGCCTGCAACTTCTGCACATAGGCTGTCAGGTAATCCTTCTGCCCCAGGACGTCCAACCCCCCTTCGGTGGTGAGCTCCTGGCGCTTCTCCGGGACCAGCGTCACCAGATCCGGCTTTATTTGTGCGGCGATGTGGAGCATTTCCTCGGTGGCCGCCATCTCCAGATTCAGCCGCGTCTTCACCGTCTGCCGGAGCAGCCGCAGGTCCCGGTCCTGGATGTGCCGCCGGTCTTCCCGCAGATGCACGATGATGCCCTCGGCCCCGGCCAGTTCGGCCAAGGCCGCGGCGGTGACGGGATCGGGTTCCGAGCCCAGCCGGGCCTGCCTCAGGGTGGCCACATGGTCCACATTCACTTCCAGCTTGGGCAACTTCCATGCCTCCCGGTGACTTGTGGGGGGAGGCGGGGCTTACCGCCTGGGCGCTTTCTCCCCCCGGACCTCTTCCAGCAACTCCCAGGAGCGGGCCTCCATGGCGGCCTCGCGCTCCGGGGTGTCGTGGTCATGGCCCAACAGGTGTAATATACCGTGAATCAGATAAAAGTCGAGGAGTTCTTCGAAGGGCCAGCCGGTTTCCTGGGCCTGCCGCTCCGTGGTTTCCACCGAAACCACCACTTCGCCCAGCATTACCGGGGGTGTCCCGGAGGTTGGGGCCGGGGCCGACGGCCCGCCCGCCTCAGCCGGATCCACCGGGAAGGCGATGACGTTGGTGGGACCCCGGCGGCCGAAGGTGCGCCGGTTCAGGGCGGCCATAGCCCGGTCGGAGAGCAGGGTGATGGAGAGTTCGGCCTCAGCCCATCCCAAGGCGTTTAAGATCTTCCCGGCTTTTTTCCGGACCGCTTCCCGATTTATGCTGATCTTTCGCTGACGGTTGCTTATCCAGATGGTCATTGGCCCTGGTCTTTTCGGCGGGCTGGGGGTATTGGATGCGGTGGTGGCAGATGCCGCTCAACACCTTGATGGAGTGCTTGGCGATGAGGTTCAGTTCCTTGAGGGTCAGCTCGCATTCGTCCAACTGGCCGTCCGCGAAGATGTTGTTGATGATCTTCTGCACCATGCCGGTGACCCGGGCCGGCGTGGGGTCGGTGAGGGTGCGGGAGGCGGCCTCCAGCTGGTCGGCGATGAGCACCAGGCCGGCCTCCTTGGTCTGGGGACGGGGTCCGGGGTAGCGGTAATCCTCGATCTTCACCTGGCTGGGATTGGGGGCCAGGGCCTTGGCCTTTTGGAAAAAGTAGCTGATGAAACAGGTGCCGTGGTGCTGGCGGATGATGTCAGTGATCTGCTCCCCCAGGTGATGCTTGCGGGCCATCTCCGCCCCCTCCTTGACGTGGGCGATGAGGATCAGGCTGCTCATGGAGGGGGCCAGTTTTTCGTGCCGGTTTTCCACCCCGATCTGGTTTTCCACGAAGTAGAGGGGCTTTTTGATTTTGCCGATGTCGTGGTAGTAGGCGGCGGCCTTGGCCAGCAGCGGATTGGCGCCGATGGCCTCGGCCGCGGCCTCCACTATCTGGCCCACGACGAGGGAATGGTGATAGGTGCCCGGGGTCAGGAGCATGAGGTCCTTCAGCAGGGGCTGGTCCAGATTGAGGAGCTCCAGCAGGCGGATGTTGGAGGAGTAGTGGAAGGACATTTCCACCACCGGGGTGAGCCCCAGGGCCACGATGCCGGTGAAGAGGCCGCCCCCCAAGGCAAAGGCCTGGCCGATGAGCAGCTCCTTGAGCGGGAAGGGATAATCCAGCAGCCGGAAGGCGGTGACCATCACCAGGTTCACCAGGGCGATGGCCAGCCCGGCCCGGATGAGGTCGGCCCGCTGCCGGCAGGTGCGCACCCCCCAGATGCCCACGAGCCCGGCGCTCAGGAAATAGAGAAAGATGGGAAAGGGCTTGTCCAGGAGCAGGGCCGCCAGGGTGGCGGACAGAAAGGCCACCCCCAGACCGGTTTCCAGCCCCAGGAACAGGGCGGCGAAGATGGGGGCCAAGGCGATGGGCCAGCCGTACACCAGGTTGGCGCCCACCTCCGGCCGGGTGTTGGCCAGGATGTCCCCCAAGCCCATGAGCAGCCGGCTCAGGGCCGTGCTTCCCAGGAGTAGGGCGGCCAGAAACAGGAGGTCCCGCAGCCGGGTGGAGAAGTGCTTCAGGGAGAGGCGGGCCAGGTTATAGGAGATCCCCAACAGCAGCGTCAGACTCAGGAAAACCCCGAAAAATACCGCGGCCCGCCGCCGCGGGGAGGACACCTCGCCCTGGGCCCTGAGCTTGGCCAGGTGCACCGGCGTCAGGCGTTCGCCGGCCCGAATCAGCAGTTCCCCCCGCTTCACCTGAAAATAGGCCGGCTTCACCCCCCGTAGGGCGGCCTGCCGCCGCTCCTGGGTTTCCGCCAGGTTGGGGGTGACGTTGGGCGTCAGCAGGAATTGCACCAGGTCGCAGACCAGCCAGCGGTCCGCCGGGGGCACGCCCGCGGCCAGCTCCCGGCAGAGCTGCGCCACCGGCTTGCTCAGCTTGTCCACGTCCAGAAAGGGGAAGGGGGCTTTCAGGATGGTTTCCTGGCGGGAGGGCAGCCGCCGCAGGAGAATTTCCGTGGGCTCCGGTGCAGGAAGCGCCCGGGAAGCAATGACGCCCTGCTGACAGAACTGCTCCAGCAGGCGCTGGGCCAGGGTCTCCAGGGAGGGGGAGAAGTCGCCCCGGGCCAAGAGGAGGAAGGTGGGGCCGGGCAGGTTCGCCCCCAAGAGGCGGTCGAATTCCGGCTTGAGGTTTTCCAGGGCCTGTTGATAACCCTCCGCGGCCTTGATGTGCGAGGCCGCGCCGCCGTCCGGGGAGCCCAACCCCGCCAACTCCTGCCGCATGAAGGCCATGGCCTGGTGCAGGCGTTCCTGGAGACGAGCCGCGGCCTGCTCGTCCAGGTCAAAGACCGGCGCCACCCGGGCCAGGGCCTCCTGCTGGCGCTTGCCGGTGGTATCCGCGTCCTCCACCATGAGGTCGTGGGTGGCCTTGAGGTCTTCCCGGGCCACCTGTCCCACTTGGTAGTGGTGCAGGGGCCGCTGGGGCGCCGGCGCCAGGAACAGGGCCAGGAGCAGGCTGAGGGCCAGGAGCAGGAGGACCTTGCGCCAGCGGTCCCGGGCGGGCGAACTCCAGAACTTGGAGGAGGTCCAGTGCTGCAGGCGGCCGGTGAGCCGCTGCCAGGGCCCCTTGCCGCGGCCGGGTTTGGCCGCCGGCTCTTTGTCAGCCATGCTCGGCCTCCCCCCGGGACTGGGGCTTGGGGCGCCGGCCTTCGTAGGCCCGGATGATGTCCTGAACCAGGGGATGGCGCACCACGTCCCGTTCGGTAAAATAGACGAAGGCGATGCCCTCCACGCCCTCCAGGAGCTGCCGGGCCTCCACCAAGCCGGAGAGGGTGCCGTGGGGCAGGTCCACCTGGGTGATGTCCCCGGTGATCACCGCCTTGGCGCCGAAACCCAGCCGGGTGAGGAACATGAGCATCTGCTCGGAGGTGGTGTTCTGGGCTTCGTCCAGGATGACGAAGGAGTCGTTCAGGGTCCGGCCCCGCATGAAGGCCAGGGGCGCCACTTCGATGACGCCCCGCTGCACCAGGCGGGTGGCCTTGTCGAAGTCCATCATGTCGTGCAGCGCGTCATACAGGGGCCGGAGGTAGGGATTGACCTTTTCATAGAGGTCGCCGGGCAGGAAGCCCAGCTTCTCCCCGGCCTCCACCGCCGGCCGGGCCAGGACGATGCGGATGCACTCGTGGTTCATGAGCGCGGCCACCGCCATGGCCATGGCCAAATACGTCTTGCCGGTGCCCGCCGGCCCCACCCCGAAGACAATGTCATGGGTGCGGATGGCCTCGATGTAGCGCTTCTGGGTCAGGCTCTTGGGGGTGATGCGCCGCTTGGTGGCGGAGATGAAGACGGTGTCCAGGAAGATGTCCCGGATGGAGGCGCTGGCTTTCTCCTGGAGGATTTTCACCGCGTACTGCACGTCCTGGGGCTTGACCTCGTAGCCGGCCTCAATGACTCCCGCCAGCTCCACCAGGACGCGCCGGGCCAGGGCCACCGCGGGCTCCGGGCCTTCCAGAAGCACCTGGCCGCCCCGGGAGGAGAGCCGCACCCCGGTGTTCCGGGCGATGAGGCGCAGGTGCTGGCCCTGCTCCCCGAACAGGGCCTGGGCCAAGGCGTTGTCCTCAATGGTGAGCTGCTCACTGACGAGCTTGCCGGAGGAAAGGGCGGGGGTTTTCACGGCGGCGGGGGTATCAGACCTTGAGGCCCATGACCTGTCCCTGAATCTGGCGGCGGCGGGGGCGGTTGTCGAAGTCGCACAGCACGATCTGTTGCCAGGTGCCCAGGAGCAGGCGGCCGTCCCGGACGGGGATGGTCAGCGACGGCTTCATGAAGGCCGCCCGCACGTGGGAATAACCGTTGCCGTCGCCCCAGCGGCGGTCGTGCTCATAGGGGAGCTCCCGGGGGAAGAGGCGCTCGATGGCCTTTCTCAGGTCGTTCACCACTCCCGGCTCATACTCGATGGTGGTCAGGGCGGCGGTGGAGCCGGCGATGAACAGGGTGAGCAGGCCGTCTTGGACCCCGGCCGCCTGCACCTGCTCGCTGATGGGCAGGGTGAGGTCCAGGATGTCGGTCCCGTCGGTGGTCTGAACCTCCAGGGTGAAGGTGCTCAGGGCGAACATGCCGGTTTGGATATTATCAAAAAAAGAGTTCTAATTCACATTTTATCATAAAAAAGATTTCCACCATATTTTGGTCACAATGGGTTTTTTCAGCAAGGGGCTCCGGGGGATGTCCGGGCGGCCTCGGCGGCAGGGCTGGTGCCGCCGGCCCGTCTGCCCCGGCCCGGGAAGGGAATAAAAAAAGACATCCCCGACACCTATTTTGGAACTGCAATCCCCGTATTGCGGCCGATGTCCGCGGCAGGCGGCGGCTGCGGCCGCCCCGGCGATGGCAAAGCCGGGAAGAACCTCCGCCACGCGGCCGCAAGTTTCTTCCGCCCGGCAGGTTTTGCCGGCCCGGGGGCGAGGGGGAATCCGGGAGGGCTCCCGGCCCTGGCGAGGCCACCGGTAAGGCGCGAAATTAAGGCACGCAGAAAAAAGGGGACCACCCCCCGGCACGAGAGGAGGGAAGCATGGAGCAGGGCTGGTGGCTTGGGCTGGCGGCCGCAGTGGCGGCGCTCCTCTGGGCGCTGTCTCTGCTTGTGGTCCGGGCCGTGGTGCGACGGGGGCTGCTCCGGGAGCTGGCCCGGGAAGAGGCTGCCGGCCCCGAACCCGTCCTCCGGATTCCCGACCCCCGGCCGGAAGACCTTCGGGCTCTGGAAATCATCGGGGCCCACCGCCGCCGCCTTTACACCAACCCCTGGCCGGACACCCGCTTCGGCTTCGCCGCGGTGAACGACCTCGCCCAAAGCCTGTTAAAGGAAATCGCCCAGGCCTACTATCCCGAGGAGGAGCGCCCGGAGCTCAAGGCCTCGCTGGCCGACCTGGTGGGCCTGGTGAACCGGGTGGGGGCCCGCCTCAACCTCTGGCTCAACACCCTGCCGGTGCGTCCCCTGAAAGACCTGGAGATCAAGACGGTGCTGCGCTGCCACGAAATGTATCAGCAGGTGACCCAACACCCCGCCTATCGGTTCCTCAAGCGCCACCGTCTGGACACCGCGGCCCGCTGGCTGTGGACCGCCAAAAACCTGCTCAACCCCTGGTATTGGAGCCGCCGGGCCGCCTACACCGGCAGCCGGGAGGTCTTCGCCCGCCTCTTCCTGGCCCAGGTGGTCTCGCTGGTTGGCGAGGAGGCCATCCGCATCTACGGCCGGCGGCAACCCCAGGCGGCCCTGAAACGCCGCCTGCAACTCACCCTCCAGGAAATGATCAATCTCTCCCTGGAAAACGGCCAGCTGCCGCCGCCGGTGCAGAGCAACCTGCTGCGCTTCATCCTCAAGGCCAAAGGTCTGGACGACCAGGACCGCCTGGGCCTCATCGCCCAACTGGCCGTGCCCCGGGCCGCCGAGCTGCCGGCGCCCCATACCCTGGAGCCGGCCGACCGCCGCCACCTGGCCCACAGCCTGAAGTACCTGACCCGCCTCTGCTTTCAGGGCCCGGCCCGCGACCTGCGTCTGGCCCTCATCCGGGAGCGCTGGGAGGGGGAGTGAGCAGCAAGTGAATGGTGGGCCGGGCAGACCCTGGCTGCCCCGCCCGCCCCTCAATCTCTCCTGCCGAACCGCCTCGCCCGGGGGTGGGGAGGGCAGGGCCCCCCGGTCCCTAACCTCCTCCAGCGCCTCATTCCACCACCCTCACCCAGGTGGCCTGGGGGCCTTTTTCGCCCGGTTCCTGGGCGAACTCCACCCGGGCGCCCACCGGCAGGGTGTCGATGCTGGCGTTTTTCAGGGCGTTGGCGTGGAAGTAAACCTCGGCGCCGTCCGGGCTTTCCAGAAAGCCATAGTCTTCTTCAGGAAAGGTGCGCAGCACCGTGCCTTTCTGGGCCACCTCCTCGTGGACCTTGACCTTTTGCTGGCGCAGGTGGGAGAACTCCTTCAGCCGCCGGTCCATGGCCTTGAAGGCGTCCACGATGAGGGGCAGGACATAGTCCCCCTGGCGGCTGATGGTGAGGGTCTGGCCGGCCAGACCCAAAACCAGGTGTAATTCGAAGGCGCCATGGCGATGGTGCCCGGTGCCGATGATTTCCACCCGGGCGTGCAGGATGGGTTCATAAGCGTGGCGGGCCAACTTGCTCAGTTCGGTTTCAATCTTGTCCCGCCACTCCGGCAGGATTTCCACGTTGCGGCCGTCAATGTGCAGGTCAGAAGGTAGCATGGGCAAGCTCCTGGTGAACGGCTGATTTCAGGCAGGACGGGACCGCAGGGCAGCCTCCAGGGCGGCGACGCGTTTTTCCAGGGCCTCCAGGTCCGCGGCGCGGGCCAGACCCAGGTCGGCGTGCATCTCCTGGATCAAGGTTTTGAGTTTCTCTTTGAAGGCGACCTGCTCTTCCTGGGCCTTTTCCATGAGCTGGGCGATGACCCCGGGCTTGTCCTGCTGGCTGATCTCACCCCGGCGCACCATTTCCTCGACGATGGACTCCACTTTTTCCTTGGTGAAGTCCCACAGGCCCAAACCGAACTGCTTGGCTTTGCGCAAGAAATCCTCCATGGCTGACCTCTCGGGAGATTTTTCTTACAAGATAAGCCACCCCGGGAGCTTTGTCGACCCGGGGCCGTTTTCCCTCGGGGGTGAAGCTTCAGAAAAGAACAATGGGGAAAAATGGCTAAGCCGGTTTTTTTTCTTGATTTTTAGCTGATTTTGCTGTTATTGTATGTTTAAACTAGATTATTTGTAGAATGCCTTATGCCCCGGGGAAAAAACAAACTGGTGAAAGTGGGCGACCTCTTTCTCATCAACGATGTCTCGCGGATGGTAAATCTGTCCCAGAAGCGCATCCGGGAGTACGAGAAAGAAGGCTTCATCAAGCCCATTCGGGAGCGCAACACCAACAACCGCCTCTATTCCTCCTTTGACGTCGCCCAGATCCAGCAAATCAACCACCTCATCCATGAGCGGGGCTTTACCCTGGCGTGCCTGCGCAATCTCATGGTCCTGGCCCCCTGTTGGAACATCTTCGACTGCCAGGACAAGGAGAAGTGCGCGGCCTATCAGATTCCCTGGCGCCCCTGTTATGAAGTGCGCCAGTATCGGGACACCCTGTGCAACGGTCCCTGCGACCGCTGCGCCATCTACCTCAATCGGGACGTGAAGCGGGAAAGGATTCTGGAGCCATTCCCCCGGCCCGAGTAGCCCTGCGCCCCGTTGTCTGCTGCGGTCCCCACCGGCTCCCGGGCCCCGGGGCGGGCCCTCTGCGTAACAGGGCCGCCCGGGCCGGAAAAGTCCGCCTTCCTGGGCCGCCTGGCCGCCTTCCTGGGAGGGCGGGGCTTCCAGGTGGCGGTGTTGCGCCTTGATGCCCCGTTGCCCCTCCCGGACGACCACAAAGATACCGGCAGATTCCGCCAGGCCGGGGCCCGCCTCTCGGTCCTGGCGGCCCCCGGCTGGCTGCAGCTGACTTACCACGATCCCGAGACTTCGGATTTTCCTTCCCTCAGCCAGGCCCTGGACCTGCTGTGGCCTCTGGCCGACCTGGTGCTGGTGGATGGCGAGGGCTCCGGCCTGCCCCGGGTGGTCCTGGCCCCGGCGGGCTCCCCGGACCGGCCCCTGGAGGAGCAGGCGGTGTGGGCCGTGGTGGGCCGGGCGCCGGCGGCTTGGCGCGGGCCGGTGTTCTCGCCCCAGGAGACGGCCGACCTGGGGCAATGGCTGCTGAAGCGCTGGGGGCTTGTCTGATGCCCGCCTTGGCCGTGACCGGAGTAATCCTGGCCGGGGGCCTGAGCCGGCGGCTGGGGCGGGACAAGGCCACCTTGCGGGTGCAGGGTCAGCCCCTGGCGCAGTGGGTGGCTCAGGCGCTGCGGCCCTGGGTGCAGGAGCTGTGGCTGGTCACCAATCATCCCCTGGAGCACGCCGGGCTGGAGCTCCCCCTGGTGACTGACCTCCTCCCCGCCCAAGGCCCCCTGGGCGGAGTGCTCACCGGCCTGTTTTTCAGCCGCACCCCCTGGGTCTTGGCCGCTTCGGTGGACAGCCCCCTGCTGGCCCCGGCGCTGCTCGGGGCGCTGCTGACCCGAGCCGCCAGGACTTCCCGGCCGGCGGTGGTATGCCACAGCTCTCGGGGCCTGGAAGCGCTCCCCGCTCTCTTCCACGTCCGTCTCCGGCCCCGCCTGGAGGGATATCTGAGAAGCGAGCGCCGCCTGCGTCCCTTTGTGGCCGCCTGCCGGCCCGAAGTGGTGCCGCCGGAGGAAACCGCCCGTCTGGACCCGGAGGGCCTGAGTTTTCGCAATTGCAACACCCCGGGCGAGTTGGCGGCAGTCTCTTGGATAATCCCCACCGGGCAGGAGGGGTAAAGGGATGGGGGAGGAGCCTTTCAGCCGGAGGCCGGGAAGTCCGCCCCCTGACCTGGCGGCGCGAAACCTCTTGACAAGGCCCCCAAGGTTGGGTAAATACATCACTGCTCGGTCCCATCGTCTAGCGGCCTAGGATACTGCCCTCTCACGGCAGAGACACGGGTTCGATTCCCGTTGGGACTACCAAATATCCACATAACT